>Ga0307991_1002766_pt1 | contig 11693 bp, 9 predicted proteins | sample EllFjometagen131_FD_203146 | JGI IMG/M metagenome (GOLD analysis project Ga0307991, IMG submission 203146) | Marine microbial communities from Ellis Fjord, Antarctic Ocean - #131 | ecosystem: Environmental > Aquatic > Marine > Unclassified | place: Southern Ocean | collected 2014-10-08 | reverse complement strand
TAGGGGCTTCTAATAATGATAATTTGTATAGACAAATAATTAAACAAATAAAAGGTGATAAAGATTTATGAAAAGTATGACTGGTTATGGATGTGCTGAAACCTTAAACAATGAAATGCAAATGCAGGTTGAAATTAAGAGTGTAAATAATAGATATTTGGATATTGTACATAATATTCCATATTATTTGTCCGCTTATGAAGCTGATATAGATAGTAAAATAAAACAAGTAGCAAATAGAGGAAGAGTAGAAGTATCAGTTAGAATCAGACAATTTAAAAATGATGTAAAAGTTGTGGTCGATGAAGATATAATAAAACAATATATGATAGCTTTCTCTACAATAGGAGATATTACTAAGGCGAATGTCACTCCTAAGCTAAGTGATTTTCTTACTATTGATGGAGCTCTTACAAGTATAAAAGATAGTGATAATAAAAAGTTTGAAGTACCTTTATTTGATTTATTGGACCAGGCTTTAGTTCAGTTTAACGCGAGCAAAGAGAGAGAAGGTCAATCTACTTATTTAGATTTAAAGCAATCCAAATTAAAAATTAAAAATAGTTTAAAAGTTGTCGATTCTAGAGCTGATGACATAGAGGCTTTAGTTAAAACTCATTTGATTGAAAGAATAAATGATATGTTAGAAGATCAAAACTATGATGAAAATAGGGTCTTGCAAGAAGTAGCTATTATGTTAGTAAAACTTTCAATAAATGAAGAAATACAAAGATTAGGTGCTCATTTAGAAGAATTTGACAGATTGATTGATTCAACTAATCCTATTGGAAAGAGAATTGACTTTTTATGCCAAGAAATAAATCGTGAAATAAATACCATAGGATCAAAAAGTCAAATTGCTGAACTTACTTTAGAAGTAGTAAGAATGAAAGACAATTTAGAAAATATCAGAGAACAAGTTAGAAATATAGAGTAGGTAAGAGAAAATAATGAGAATAGCAATTAGTGGAAAAAGCGGCTGTGGTAATACAACAGTTTCAACTTTAGTAGCAGAAAAATTAAATTTTAAATTAATTAATTTTACTTTTAGAAATTTAGCTAAAGAAAAGAACATTGAATTTTGGCAGTTTTGTAAAATGGCTGAAAATGATGATTCTATTGATAGAGAATTGGATGATAGACAAGTTAGAATGGCTTTAGCTGAAGAAAACTGTGTACTAGGTTCAAGACTTGCAATATGGAAGCTTAAAACAGCTGATTTAAAAGTATACCTTTATGCCAGTGCTAATGAGAGAGCTAGTAGAGTATTTACGAGAGAAGGTGGAGATTATAATAAACGCTTAGAAGAAACTCAAATGCGTGATGAAAATGATACTAATCGCTACAAAAGAATCTATTCTTTAGATAATGATAATTATAATTTTGCTGATTTAATAATCAATACTGAAAATAAAAAACCAGAAGATATTGCTACCTTGATTATAGAAAAAGTAAGTGAAACTGTAAGTCGTTAGTAATAATAATTTTATATACTAAGGACTATACATTTTGCTAGGTTTTCTGTATAATGATGTAGTTATAATTAGAAAGATTTTATATTTCTAAAAAATGAAAAAATGAAAAAAGGAGCCATTATGGCTAATAAAATTCCATTAGATGCTTTAATCGATTTTAAAGATAATATTTATGAAATTACTTGTGTTGCTATTAAAGAAGCAGATATCTTAAGTAATCCAGGTTGTGGTGGTAGAGAAATCGAAGAAAATAATGGTAAAATCGTTAGTGAAGTTCTCTATAGAGCCCTAAATGGTCAAATCAAATATACTAAACCTGAAGAAACAGAATAGTAATCCCTTCAAAAAGATCGTTTTTCTATTCGGTCCTACAAGTGTGGGGAAAACCCAGCTTTTATCAAAATTAGATAGCGATAAATTTTCCGTAATAAATGCCGATTCAATTCAAGTCTACAAAGGCCTTGATATAGGATCGGCTAAAGTAAGTAAAGAAATTTTAGATAAAATCGACCACCATTTGATAGACATATTAGATCCTACAGAACAATTCTCTGTTGCTAAGTTTATACAAGAAGCGGATAAAGCTGTGCATAAAATTCATAGTGAAAATAAGATTCCTGTGATAAGCGGTGGTACAGCCTTCTACTTTAAACATTTCTTGTATGGTCTCTCTGATGCACCTCCCTCAGATCCTAAAATAAGAGAGAAGGTTGAAAAAATAATAAATGACAATTCTCTTGTCTTTGCTTATAACCTTTTAAAACAAGTAGATCCTGTAACAGCTAATAGAATTAATATAAATGATAAATATAGGATAAGCCGTGCATTAGAGGTTTTTTATACTTGTAATAAACCCTTGTCTTCTTTTGATTTGCCAACAACTTATAGAAACAATATGGATCCACTAATTATTGGTCTTTACAGAGAAAAAGAGGAGATGATAGCCAGATTAAAACTTCGTTTCACCCTTATGCTAGAAGCTGGCTTATTAGATGAAATTAAAGATCTTGTAAAAAATAATGCACAAGAGAGTTGGCCTGGTATGCAGGGCATCGGTTATAAAGAGTTTTTTATAGCTATGAAGACTGGGGAATTAACTTTATCTCAAATTGGTGAGTTGATAGTCTTTAACTCTAAAAAATATGCAAAAAGACAATATACTTTTTTTAAATCCTTTGAAAATGTTGTTTGGAAGCATGCTGAAAAGGAAGATGAAATTATTTCTTTAATTGGCAATTATATAAAATAGTTTATCATTTGTATCTATGCTATAAGTTACAATTTAAATATTGAACTTAATTACTTGTTAATAGAAACTTTAAACAAATAATTATTAAATTTATAAATATTGTTAAAATAATTTGAATACCTATTAATATAAGTTGCATGTTAATATATCTTATTAATGTAATTAGGAAAAACAATATATTAAATTTCCTTTAAAAGATTTTCCTAATAACTATATATAAACCTCCTTTTAAAATACCACTCAGATTACTCTGAGTGGATGTTTTTGCTCTAAAAATAATATAAAAAAACGAATAAAAGGATTAACCTAATATTCGCTCATTGATATATTAATTTTTTATTTTAAAGAAAACTTTTGTTCTTATATTTATCTTCCACTATCGAGGTGGTTTTTCTCTCATCCGTATTTATATCGTAAGAAACATCATTTGAAAAATAAGTTGGAACTAGTAGAGTATCGACATATTTCATTTCTGTAGTATGAATATCACTTATTTGGAACCAACCCCTATCATTATATTCAAAGGAAAATACTTGTTTTTGCTCGAATCGGTAACACTTAAATATACCTTGCTCTATAACTTCTCCAACTTCTTCATTTTTGTCTAATGAGTAGGGAGAGTAAAAAATACTTGTGGCAATAAATTGATTGTTTTTGATGCTTTCTATTCTAACATCATTTATTCCATAAATTATTCTTCTGTCTTCAATTGGAGGCATAGATTCTTCAACCCAGGCTTGTGGTTTAATTATTGAATCAATTTTTTCATAAGCCATTCTAGTTTGTCTTGTTACAAAAAGTGTGGTTATCTCATTGGCGACAGGGGATTTCACACCTCTCATAAAACTTGCTTCAAGATTTTGCACATCAAGATTAGTTTGAGCTTCATAATATGCATCGATAACACCCATTTGTGTTAAACCTGCTGTATATGGAGGTTTGAGTGCTTCATTTATCCTAGATCCTATAAAGCTTAAAACAAGAACAGCAGATATTGTAGAGATAATTATAAGTGCTCCTCTTTTTCTCCAAAAAATAATTCTTTTTTCTTTTATTTGAAGTTTTTCAATAGTGGGTGATATTATTTCAATTTTAGACAAATCTTCAATACCAATTTGAGAATCTTCTTTAGTTTCTAAATTCCACTCTAAACTTTCAAATCTCTCTACAAACCATTTTAAGGCTTTTTGTGGTTCATAATTAGAAGAAATATCACGAGTTTTGTTTAATTTTAGATGTAATATTTTATTAATCTTATCGACTAAATCATTGTCAATATTAATATTGTATGTTTTTACCAGTAATAATAAATCTAAAGCGGTGTAATTATTTGTTCTAACAGCATCAAACTCAAAAGGCTTTATTGATGTAATTGAGTAATAGAGTAGTTGAGTCATTTGATCAATTAGGGTGAAAGAAGGAAGTATATTTGCATGAACAAAGCTATTTGTATTTGAAAACCTGATTACTTCATTAGACGTAGCTGAAAAGATATCACCTAAAGTTGTGGGCAAAATTAAAACATCATCATCACTTGTAAAAAAGATTCTAGAGGCACTAATAACTCCACTTTGTAAATCAAGGAATTTTTTATCGCATAAACAAAGAGCTTTTGCTAAATTAACAATAAGTTTTGGTGCTTTATTCCTTAAACTAGAGGCGAGTTGTGATAATGGATATATATCTATTTGATCAAAATAAAGACATTTTTGATTATTATAATTTGCAAAGCCTTTCCAGTACCAGGGATTTAACTTGCCATCTTTAAATAAAAACCCCGGTTTTTTTTCACCTTGCAGTAAAAAAGACGGAAGTTGACAGCTTTGAGCATTAAATGCTATTGCAGTATATTTCTTATTTTCAATTTCTATATTGATAATATCTTGATTTGTAAACATTAATTTTCCTTTATTGAGGCAGTGATATGATAAACACATTTATTTGTTGTATTTAATTGAACTAGATTTTTTGAAATATTATTTTCTATTTCCGTTAATTCAATATTCCATCCTCTATCTTTGTACAATTTAGTTTTGATAATTGAATCAATTATACCACAACCGCAACTGTCTATTATGTTTTTCTTTTGTAGTTGAAGCAGTTTTGTATTTGTTGTTAGTGCATTTATGAATTCACTTGTTTTTTTATAAGCTAAATTAGATTTTTGATAAGAGCAAGCATTAGCGCTTATAAAAATAAGAGTTTTTTCATCGATGATAGTATTTAAAATACTACTAAAATCTTTACTTTGTTTTGAGTTTTCAATAACAGCACAAATTGGAATAACTTTTTTATTTTCAAAATAATGTTGAACTAATATATATAGCTGCTCAAAAGAAGACTCTTCTTCAAAATAAGTATCATTGTTCATATTTTCTTTAAAATGGCTATCTATAACATCTTTGTTAAACTGTAAGAGCCCAAGAGGTGTTTTTATGGCCTCGTATGTTGGAGCAAATAAATTTATATTCGAATTAACATCAATCTGCTTTAAATGACTTGGTGCTACAATTAATATTTTATCAAAATCATCTTTGACTGAGGTAAATATATTTACAAGTAGTCCTAATATAAACTGATAACTTGCATGTGGTACAATAAAAACTTTAGAATCTGTTTTATCTTTTGCCTTATATTTCTTTTCACATTCTATTATCATCTTTGAAATTTCATTTTTATCACTAGGATAAAATATATCGTGATGAGTTGTGATTTCTATTTTTTTCTGTTTTCTCATTTACGGTTAAACTCCATTAATTTCTAACTTTATATAGAATCGTTACCTTTTAAAAGTCTATTAAGTCTTTTATCATCATATTTGATATTAAGATTTTTTTCTTGTGTAGGTAAAACTAGGCCAAGAGGTCCATTTTTAGCTCTTCTTAAATATTTAACCTGAGTATAATACAAATCACAAGTTTTATGACCTCTTGCTTTAGAAAAGAAAAACGCTAAATTTGCAGCATCAAGCAATACATCTAAGGGAACACTTTTATTTCTTATAAATTTAATAAAAACGTAGCCCCCACTATAATCTCTTGTATGGAGCCAATAATCATTGCCCTTAACTTTTTTCCGAAGTAGCATATCATTTTCTTTAGCATTTCGACCAACTAAAATTAAGAATTTACCACTGTCAAAGGTTAGACCAATTTGTTGATTGTCTTTTGTCTGTGTACTGCTTTGACTCTCAAGTGCTTTTTTAAGTCGCTTGATATCTTTTTGCTCATTATCACTCAGGGTGAGTATTTTTTTAAAATAATCTTTTATATTATCATACTCTTCTTTAGCTATTTCATATTGCTCTATAGCATTTTTATTAGAGCCTTTTGCTTTATGATATTTTTCATAATATGCATTAAGATTTTCTTCTTTTTTAAGCTTTGTATCGAGTTTTAGAGTAACCTCTGAATTATCTACCCAGGAGGTTAGTGTAATACTTTCACTATTGTTTTTGACTTGATAAAGATTTGCTGATAGCAAGTCAGCTTGTTGTTTTATATCTTCATAATTATTAGTTTTATGTACTCTCTTGAGCAGGGAGGTTACAGTGCCTTCTAATTTTTTCAGTCGACTGTCTCTAAGAGATTCTACCTTATTAATAGCTTGCTCTAGTGTAAAATCAGTACTTATTTGACCATATTCATTTTCTATCTGCCGATTAAAAGAAATAGACAAATCTCTCTCTCTTACATTAAATTTATGATTATCTTCTTTGGGTAATATAGGCTCTAGAATTTGGTTTGTTATTTCATTTCTTTTTGGTCGTCTGTATAGTATATCAAGAATTTTATTATTATCATCTACAATAATTATATTAGCAGCAGGTCCACTATATAATCTAAAATATATATAAAACTCGACATCTTTTTTTCTTAACTTAAGTTTTAATACTCTCTCACCAAAGATACACTGACTTTCAATAATTTTAGCTCCTTCAACATTTGCTCTACAAAATTGAACAAAGCGTTGAAGTTTTTTTGTTTTTTCTAGTTGTGGGGGAGCGCTCAACTTGTTTTTCATATGAACTCTTGCATAGGGAGTGTTAATTTCAGTATATAAAGTCCAAGCTTTATCACCGCTACTATATAAATTCCAAGAAAGGCTATGAAAGTCATGTTGGATAACTTTTTGAATTCTTGAATTAACCAAAGGCAGTTCGCTTACAATTAATTCAAGTTCTTTCCAATTTAATGACATGCTTTGTATCTCCTTAGTGCAAGTGCTATTTCACTTGCCAGATAAAATGAGCCGCAAACTAAAATACAACCATCCACCGGGGTTAATTCATAAGCTCTCTCTAGTGCCTTATCTGAATCTATCAACATTTCAATATTACTATTCGTATTTAAGTTTTGGAATAAATTATAAAGTGCTGTGGTATCACTCTTTTTAAAAGTACCAGGGCGACTTATAATAATGTTGTCAAAATTATCTAATAATATAGGAGCAATTGACTTATGGTCTTTATCTATTAAGGATCCAAATATTAAAGTACATTTTTTTCGCTCTTCTATTTGCTTGATTGATGATATTAAAGAACTTATAGAAATTTTAGTATGAGCTGCATCAATATATAAATCTGGTTTAGTATCTAATAGTTGGAATCTTCCATCAAGTGTAGCTTTATTTATAGATGTTATCATTTCTTCACTATAATAATTAAGCGTTTTTAAAGCTAAAATTGCTAAAGCTGCATTTTGTGCCATAACAGAACCTTTAAGTTGTAGTTTTAAATTATTTATAGAATTATCAACCCAAGTAATTTTAGTATCTTCATAGGCTTTTGTAGTATTACTCTCGATACTTTTTACTTTACTCTCCAATAGTGTTAATGGGCTATTGTTTAATTCAGCTTCCTTTATCATTACCATTCTAGCTTCATCTTTTAAAGTAGCTGCAACAACAGGAGTATTTGGCTTAATTATTTTAGATTTTTCAATAGCAATTTTTTCAATAGTATCGCCAAGAATAAGAACATGTTCTAATTCAATAGGGCAAATAACACTTAAAATAGGGTTTATTGTGTTTGTAGCATCAAGTCTACCGCCTAAGCCTGTTTCAATTACTGCATAATCACAATTACTTTTGGAAAAAAGCATAAACCCAAAGAGAGTAAATAATTCAAAGGTTGTAGGCTTTGTTTCACCCCATTCATCAATAAATTTAAAGTCTTTTACTTTATTTAAAATGTATAAACCAACGCTTATTAATACATCATTACTGAAAAAGTCACCACAAATTGTAAATCTCTCTCTATAATCCAACAAGTGAGGAGAGGCATAAATTCCAACTTTATAGCCAAATGATTTTAAACCCACAGCAATAAATTTACTGGTTGAGCCTTTACCTTTACTTCCTGCCACATGGATTGTTTTATAATCTTTTTCAGGATTATCAAAAAAAAGAAGAAGTTTTTCCATTCTATCAAGTCTGTAATTTCTTGTAGTATAGTGATTTAAATTTTTTTCTAAATTGGTAAAATTTCCCATTTCGTGGATTATATCAATAAATGTATTTGCCATGCTAATTCCTTAAATCTCACTTTATAAATAAAACTTGGTTTTAATAGTATAATCGCAAATATTCGAATAAACTTAAAGATAAAAATAATAAATAAGTTGTATAAAGTATATTCTTATCATGAATAAGTGTGTTATTACCTACCTCGATTGTCAAAAGTTTGGTCGCTTGGTGTTAGCTTTAAGTGAAAATAAAGATTACTCGTGTTGTTTTCATTTTGAATTTACTTTCTATATATATAGATAAATATTAAATTTAAGAATTAGTAAAAATGGGAAAAAAGTGAAACCTGCTAATTTTAAACCACGAAAATTAGGGTTTCACTTATACTAATCAATAATTTTGAAATAAATATCAAACAAACTTTAGTAAAGTAGAAAATAAACTTTGTTGATCTATTGGTTTAGCAATATGTTCATTCATTCCCGCGGCTTTACAATTTTTTATATCTATTTTGTCTGAATTAGCAGACAAGGCAATAATTGGTATTTTTGTATTAAATTTCCGTATTGCTTTAGCACTTTCAATTCCATCCATAACTGGCATTTGTATGTCCATTATAACTGCAAAATAAGAATTTTTTTTAACTTTCTCTACTCCTATAAGGCCATTTGGTGCTATTTCTGTAACAAGACCAAAGGAATTAAGGATTTTTTCAATTATTTTAATATTAATAGGATTATCTTCACAAATAAGAACTTTTTTATCTTCAAGTTTTTTTGAATTTTCTTTTATAGTTTTGTAGTTAAGATATTCTTCTTCACTTATTTCATTTGCAGGGATTTCAAAATACATAGTAGTGCCATTATTCAATTCACTATCACACCAAATTCTACCATCGAGTAAATCTATTACATTTTTGGTAATAGTCAAGCCTAGACCACTTCCCTCAGTAATGGGGGACAAATCATTTGGCTCTTGTGCGTAGGACTCAAACATAATATCTAAAAATTCTTTAGACATTCCTACGCCCTTATCAATAATTTCATTTCTAAAATAATGATTACCATTTGCATCTTTTAAATAATATTTATTCCAGACAATTGTTGAATTTTCATGTGAATATTTAATTGCATTGCCAAGAATATTCAAATATATTTGTTGCAATCTAATTATATCGAAACTGTGGTAAGGCCACATCTTTTCATCAAAATTTGTTATTATTTTGATATTCTTTTCAGCTGCAGTAACATTTACTATATCTAAAATATTTTTTAATAGAGTTGTTTTGCAAAGTGGTTTATTTGTAAGTTTAATTGATGTGGATTGGATTTTATTCATAGTTAAAATATCATTTACAAGTCTTAGTAAATAGTCTGCACTTTGATTTATCTGCTTAAAATAATTATTTAATTTAGTAGAATCTTTTTCAACTTGCCCAAATTCACTAAACGCCTTAATTGCTGTAAGAGGTGTTTTCATGTTATGGCTCATTCTAAAAAAGAATTGATCTTTTTGATTTCTATACATTTCCGCTTTTACCAAAGCTTCTTTATATGGGTTGGTTTTATTAATTTCTTTAATTGCTTCTTCGGTTTTATTTCTGAAAAAAATAACAGCACCAAAAAAGTTGTCTCTAAAAAATGTTGGAAAACCTAATATGTTGAAATATTTATTATTTTTATCAGGATTATTAAAACTAATATCTATTTCGGCAACATTTCCAGAATTAAGTATATTACAAAAATTTGTAATATTTTTTATTTCATCAGTTTTAGTAATTTCTATTATTTTTTTTCCAAAAATGTTTTTGGATGAAGTGTTAAAAATTTTTCCAAACTTTTTATTAAAATTAATAACCCTCATTGATTGATCTAAAATGATAATAGAATCTCTTGTATTATCAAAATATTTGAAATCAAACATATTAAAATGGGAGCTATTTTCACAAGGCGCAATTGTTGAAAATAATATTATTTGATCATTTATTACAGTTGGAAAACTTATGACTTCCATTTCAATGATAGTTCCATCAAAAGTTTTGTGAGGGGAATGGAAATAATTTCTATTTTCACTCTTTGCAATTTCCATTTCTTGTTTTATTTGTTCGGAGTTTAATATATTAATATCACTAATATTCATAGTACATAGTTTATCAATTGAATATCCATATGTTTGTGATGCTTTTTTATTTGCTCCTACAATTTTGCTCGATACTGGATCTATCAATAAAATAATTGATGGGTAATTAGTACAAGCCTGGTTGAAATCCATAATATGCCTCAGTTTTTTTGTTTTTCTTAATTTCCTTTAATATAATTATATTATATAATATTTTGCAAGTTATGTCAAAAGTTATTTATAATAAATAACAAATATTTAATATTTATCTCAAGTGCTTATAAAGAAACGATTTAACAAAATACAACTTATTCACTTAGTTAATATCAATAAATTTTTATTTGCTTTTAATAATCTATTTTATTTTTTAATTTTTATATAAACCGGAATCTGTAAGTAATTAAATAAAAAAAACATTTCAACATTTATTACATTTTTCAATTAATTAAGATAAACCCTTATTCAACAAGGAATTAACAATTAAACAAGAGTATAAGAGGTCAAATGATTAATTACGATACTACAACAATAAACTTAGAACGTAAAACTGTAATAAATATAATTTCTAAAATTTGAACAGATGCATTGTCATAAGTAAATGATCATAGCAACTATGATTTAGAAACATTACAAACAAATAAACTTTTAAAAAAAGAAGCAATATATAAATCACTAATTGGTTTATTCTCATTAGGCTTTACTAATTTTTCGATTAATAACAATTTAGAGGAAATTAAGTATTCAAAGATTGTTTGAATCTTAAATACACCCTTGCACAAGAAACACTTAGACTATATTTATAAAAATAAATTACGGACAACTTCGTTGAATATTGTGATTTAGTAAATATTAAACTCTTAAAAAAAGTCGATTATTCTTGGTAAAAAATTACTAATCAATATTTCCCAATTTCTACTAATAAGAACTGGCTTATAATACCTGTATCAAAGCACTTGTTAATTACCATCTAATACTAATTGATGATATATTTTCATATTCAATTTTAAAAAAATGTTACTATTTACTAAAAAAATGAAGCAAAGTAAGTTAGAATTGAAGAATATTAATATAAAACTAAATCTGAAAACCAAGATAAAGCATTCCTATCAGAAGCAATTAATGCATGTTATTTTTTTTTAATTCAAATTAAATTGACACAATTACATTATGTGACATAATGTAAAGAATAATACTTGAAAATTTATTATTGCTAGCTTACAATAAAGAAAACGTTCATTTGATTGGAGGAATATATGCGTAAGACAACCAAGCATGATCCACGTGCTTTTTTAGAAGATTATCGAGGAAGAGATTTTGATGGTAAGTGGCCAACACTTGTTGAAACCTTTGAAATTACTGTTAAAAGATATAAGGATAATGCCTGT
>Ga0307991_1002763_pt1 | contig 11705 bp, 1 predicted proteins | sample EllFjometagen131_FD_203146 | JGI IMG/M metagenome (GOLD analysis project Ga0307991, IMG submission 203146) | Marine microbial communities from Ellis Fjord, Antarctic Ocean - #131 | ecosystem: Environmental > Aquatic > Marine > Unclassified | place: Southern Ocean | collected 2014-10-08 | reverse complement strand
AGATTGATAATTCCACTAATCCAGCCTGGTTAATTGAATAGAATATATTTGTTTCAGGATTGAATGGATTTGGATAATTCTGTTTTAGATAATTTAAGGCTGCGGGTTTTATGATAGGCAGATCAAATTCGCGGGCAATATAATTTTTCATCAACAGTTCATTTCCTGTATTTCCCAAGGAATAATATATCTCTTCAAAGTTAGAACGATTTGCTTCCAATTCCTCCCAGCTGAAAGGTGGTAAACTCAGGGAAGTTGTATGATTTTCACCCCAACTTAAACCAATTGCCAGAACATCTGCTATATTTACTTCTCCATTACCGTCACAATCTGCGAGTGATGCAACATCAATTTCCCATTCTCCCGGATAATCATTAGCTTCCCAGACAAGAGATGGCGCTGGCCGGGCATTACCAGTTTGACGCCAGTAAAGACCAATTGGGAGTATGTCTTCAGCATTGACAAAACCATCAAGATTAGTATCTCCAGGCCAGATAAGACCCTGTGTAGAGAATGTATTAATATAATCAGTTTTAGTTATTTCATCTGAACCTTCAATATTTTCCACAGTTAAAGTTACATCATAACTTCCAGGGTCAGCATAGGTATGAACTGGATACCTCTCTTCTGAAATTACACTATTATCACCAAAATCCCATGTGAATTCATTATAAAAGTAGGGTGGAGAGGTAAGATTTTCAAAGCTTACTTCGTATGGTGCAATACCATAAGTTCTTTCAGTAGTGAAATCAGCATCAGGTACAGATGGAGTTGCAAATTCAGGTGCTTGAGTTGTAAATTTAATTGAAAACTCATTTTGTAAAGGTGAGGCACTCTGAGGATAAATATTAGCATAAGTATAGAGTAATCCTCCAGATTGTTCGTAATTCTCGATCCCTACTGTTGCATAATTACTCTTAAAGTCAGGATTATTGGTAAATTTATAATTAAATTGCATCTCTCCATTACCACTTGCAGTTGGATATGAAGTGGGATTATAAAGAACTAGCTCAAACTTTTCTACTGAAACTAAATCGATTCTATTCACGCATTTATTCCATTCTACAATAAATATGTCTTCAACATTATCATAATAATAACAGATTCTCATATCATCATATTCACCGCCAGCTAATACTTCTCCTACCAAGTCATCCCAATATGGAGCGATCATTCCATAAGGTCCCAGAGCAGAAGGAATATTCCAATTTCTGAAATAAGTTTCCCAAGTTGGTTGCATTGATACCCATCCATTTGTACAGATAGTTAAGCTGTCGCTGATTTCACCATAGAATTGGAATTCAAACGGCATTGGAATGGTTTCTGATCTATCATCTCCCAGTTCAAAGACCTGACCACTTCCGCCTTCCAGCGGATCAATCTCGATCCATTCATATTCAGGACAATTTATATAAAATTGGTCACTGCTGTCATAAGCGTAATAGCCATAAGTATCGGGACCTGTAGGTGCATAATTATCGATATCTCCAATTTCCAAACTAAAATAAACGTTGGTAGAATGACCAGAAGCATCGGTTATATCTATTTGGAAAGGAATGTTTTTTCCGACAAAACAATCTTCTGATACTTGAACTGTAAATTCTGCAGTCGCTGTTTCATTAATGTTAACATCACCGATATCAAAAGAAGAATTTGTAACCGTTACATCTCCTGATAAAGAAATTAGCTCTGCATTTATCGATGTTGCGTTAAAAGAGCCTACATTAATGAGTTCAACTAAGATATCACTCTCTTCATTGGGTTCCAGTATGCCATTTTCATCATCAACAACTACATTTTCAAATTCGAAAACCAAACTGCTGATAATAATTTGAAATTTATAAGTTCCGCCCTCAGAATCTGTTAGATCAAATTGTACGATCTCATTATTGGGACAATCTGCATCTATCTCAATATTATAGCCCTCCGTGGCTGAATTTCCTGCTGCAATATCTCCAAAATCAGCAAACGCTGTAGCAACTGTTACATAGCTATTATCTGTTGCTAAATCAGCTGAAACAGAATTTGCAGTTTGCGTACCAAAATTCTTTAAAGTGATATCAAGTTGTACCGTTGCACCGGCAACAAGAGCACTTAATGGAATAACACTTTCTAAACCAAGATCAATATTAGATTGTACCACATCTATTGTCTGCTGTAACGGGTAATAATTTGGTTTAGTAATTGTAATTAATATGTCCCCTACTGATTGAGAATCAAGATCAATTAGAGCAGATCCATTTTCAACAACTGCAATATTAAAAAATTCATCATCCTTAATAGCTGTTACTATAGCTCCATCTAAGCCGGAAAGATCAATTTCAATAAAATTAGTTCCTACGTTAACTTCATCTGGAATTGTACAGGTAATGTCTTGCGGAACTGTAGTCCAAATAGATAAAGTCGGATCACCAAGTATATTGTATACGTTAAAATAGAAATCTACAAAACCATCAGGTTCTCTATTTAGAGGGAAGTTTTCATAGAGTTCATATTTACCGCGTAGTACGGCACTTCCGAAAGCATGGTTATCCTCATCTAAGACTCCATACCAAAAACCTGAGAATATGGAATTATTCAATTTTGTGCTTGTATGCAGATCAGAAGGGCCTACGAATACAACGCCACCTTTAGGACTTGCTGGAGCACCCATTCTTAACCATTCTTCACCAAAACAAGGATCAACGCTATTTGCAAAATCACCTGTATTACAAACAAATGAAGTGATAATCGGCAGCATTGGTCCATTATTTAATTCAGCCAGGTCATCAACATGATAATACGGATAGTGCCAGCCATTCGCATCTCCCCAACCACGATAACTCACAATTCCTACACCGCCATTGATAGAGGCAGTAATTTGAGATGTACCCGGATAAGTTGGTGGATAATATATTTCATCTATCTCATTAAACCCATAATTATATAATTTATCACGAAGCCATTTTGTAACCTTTACCGGTGTTGATGGAACTGGAGGTGACGAACTGTAATTCCCTGCTACCAGGGTAGCATTTTCAAACCAGTGAGGGCTATCCATAAAAGGTGTTTTTTCATAGAATAGGACTTTTGCTATCATTGTTTGAAATTGAGTTATATTATCAAATGACAGTCTTCCGATTATCATTTCAGGAAAATAGTCATCTCCGTCTAATAGAGTGTAGGGATGATCTGTAACATCATTTTCTGTTCCACTACTTATATAAAAAGAAGGAATATCAAAGAGATCATCCATATCACCAGTAAGAAGAATATAGTCAGGTGGAATTTCTGATGTATCATAAATATCTTGAATATAAGCTTTTATCTGGCTACTTGTGCTGCCGATATCTTCTTTAGTTACAACTTGGGTCTCTATTCCTCTCTGATTTTTCCAATCAGTTAAGTAACTGAGATCATTTAATAAGCTTTCATGTGTAATGATAAGCATTTTAGAAGGAGCTACAATTGCATCCCTTAAGTATGAACGATCGTAATTATCTACAATGGAACGATAGATAGGTAAAAAAGCTCCAGATATTGTTTCTGGAATTAGAACAGGATCTATCATTTTAAGTTCTATATCTATACTTTTCAGAATAGTTGTTATACCATCATTTTTCTTCAGTTTATTAATTTCTAAATGATGTGCATATAAATCACGCATGATAAAACTATTTTGTAAACTAATATAATCTGTTCCATCTGTTGTATAAGTCCTCAGTAATTTCTTTTCGTCAGAGTAATCAGCTACTTCACATTCATTTATAATCACTTCAACGCCTTTCGATGGTAAGGCAATAATTTGTTCCAGATCATCCTGTTCGAATATTCTCGAATCATTTACTATTGATATTCGCATACCATCATCTATTTTTTGATATTCCACATCCGCAAAAAGTGAATATAACGTAAACAACATCAATGTTAGAAAAATTAATTTCTTCACATTCCCTCCAATTATTTTATCAACATCATTTTTTTAATTTGAACTACTTCAGAAGTATTGAACCTGTATAAGTAGATTCCACTTGCTACTTTTTTGCCATTATGATCTTTTCCATCCCAAACAACGGAATGGAATCCTGCTTCCTTATCTCCGTCAACAAGATTTTTCACTTTCGCCCCTTTTACATTATAGATAGCAATATTTACAAATATTGGTTCTGAAATTGAATATGAGATCGTTGTTGTTGGATTAAAGGGATTCGGATAATTACTATTAAGTTCAGTATTGGTAGGGATCAAAGGGTCATCAACCATCGTAAGATCAATAGTTACTTCGTTTGTCGGCTCAGATTCATATGCCCCATATATCCCAGTTACAAAATATGTGTAAATATCGGATGGAAGATCTGTATCAATGTAAGTTGTCTCAGTTACATCAACAATTGAGACACCATTACGATATATTCTATAACCTGTAAGACTTCTGGAGGTAGTAGGCGCATCCCAATCTAATATAATATTTGGATCTTGAGCTTCAGCAATTAAATTTGTAGGAGCATCTAAAACAACTGTGATCAATTGTGTGTTAGTTGGCAACGATTCATTATTATCACTATATAATGCCGTTACGTAATAAGAATAGTCTCCTGAATCTAATCCATTATCTGAATAGGTTAATTGACCTGGATCTTCTATTTGAACGATCTCAAGATTATTTCTATAAACCTTGAAACCAATAAGGGAACGGTGCAATGTTTGAATTGTATTGGATTCTTCATTTTGTATTTCATTTCTGGAAGATAATTTATCGATTATTTCTTTAGTAGGTTTTGTTTTAAAAGTTCTCATTGTTGTCATATTCCATTCCAGAGAAACATCATTACTTGCCACAGAAGCTACCAGATCTGTAGGTGCCTGCAAGTATGTAAGTTCAAAATTAACTGTTGAAGTCTGGTTTGGCAAGACTTGAATATCATACTCAGTCTTCGTTTCATAGCCCTCTAAACTGGCTATCACATCATATATATCACCAGGAAGAGGGATTATATAGTTTCCCCCATCATCAGGTGAAGTGATATAATCACCGGCAGTTATCACGACATCCTCAACCTCACCAACTCCACCACCCAGAGTAACAAGACCATCAATAAAACCTACAGCTGTTCCTTGTCCGCCTTCCATATGAATATTATCAATATACCAATAATCCAAATTGAAGGAATAACCATCGAATACTAAAGCAATTTGGAAATTTTGTGATCCAACATCGGAAGTAGAAATTGTTAATTGCTTCAGTTCAGGTCCTATATCACCAGAAGGAGTCACATCCCAAGCTGTATTCCAGGTAGAACCTCCATCTGAAGTAGTTCGCACACTTATAGAATAACCACTTCCACTGTAATCATTTAAAAAATGTCTGAATTCAAAATCAAGTGATGTAGAACCAGATGTATTCATGATTGGTGAAACCAGCCTTGAGACCCCGGTAAATGATGGTAACCAGGTAAATTTTGCTTCGGGAGAAGAACCTCCTGAATTATTTGTTGCAGATTGAGTCCAATTACCTGCATTTTGACCAGATAGTGTCCAGCCATCAGGTGGGAAAGTTCCAACAAAATCCTCATCCAAGAGAACCGGTACCTGAGATATTATTAAATTGAATGAACCATTTGCATTATAGTTATTGTCTCCGGACATTGTCCAGTTTACATTTGCTAAATGTCCAATGGGAGCAGAAGAAGATGCTGTAACGTTAAACATGCATGTGGAAATAGTCCCACCATTTAGAGTTATAAAAGTATGTGTAGATGAGTTTAATGTTACGTATGGATCTGATTCAGTTAATTCGGTTATTACATTTGTTGCATCAGATCCTCCATTATTTATGTAAGAAACGTACATATCAGCGGTTTCACCAGGATCAAGAATGTTATTTCCACCATCATCAATGAATAACGAATGGAACTCAATAACAGGTGCATTTAATGTTATTGTAAAATGAAGTATCCAGCTATTCTCATTACTTGTAATAATCATCTCGAAACTTGCCACATGTCCGTCAGGACTATCTTCAGCTACTGATATTTCAAAATCTGTCTGGCTGTTAGCAGATCCACCTCCCTGTATGTTATTGAAAATTGATGTATCCTGATTAATTGTAATAAATTCATCTGTTGAGCTTATAACAGCTGAAATATTTGTGGCAGGATTGTTACCGAGATTATTCAATAAAATATCTATTGCAACATCCTCACCAAAATCTGCAAGACCATTTCCATTTTCATCGAATAATGTAACACCACCTAAAACCAGAAATGGTTCTTCCAGCGGGATTGTAGGTCCAGTAATTTTTAATGCCATCTCATTCTGTAAATGTTTAGCTGCAGCAGGATAGGAATTATTAAAAGTATATTCTAAACCCATTGTCCCCGTGTGATCTTCAATTCCAACTGAGGAATATTGACCATGTTGGGAAGGATATGAACCCGGATTTGTATTATTTATAACTTTATACTGAAATATAATTTCACTGTCACCGGTTGTGGTGGGATAGTAATTTGCATCATATAAAAGTACCTGGAAAGTTTCTTCATCATTATTATAATCATTTTGCATATGATCCCATTCGATGATCATAATATGTAAAGATGAATCATAATACCAATATACACCTCCACTTCCTGTTTTCAGATCATCCCAGAAAGGTGCTATCATTGGTGAAGGTCCTTGTGGCCCGGGTATTGGACTATTCATGAAAGAAGCTTGTGAACTACCTCCAGGAGCTATCCAGCCATTGGAACACACTGTTGCTGAATCATACTCTTCACCATACATTCTAAATGTGATTGGAAGATCACTTATCGTTTGACTATCGCCATCATCTCCACCATCATATAAATTAAGGTTTGTACCAATATTATTTATTTCTATCCAATCATAAGTTGGAACACTGAGATAATCTAAATCTTCATCATCATAACAAAAGTATCCGTAAGTATCAGGTCCTACTGGATCTGTAATTGAGACTTCCCCAATTCCAAGAATAAACTGCACTGTAGAATCATATCCAGCAGTATTATACAGATTAAGTTCCATCATGATTTGCGTTCCTATTACAAGCTGTGCGCTTGCAGTAACTTCAAACGTATCTGAAGTATTGGAAGCCATTCCGCCTTCTCCGGCAACTGTTGCAAAATATCCTTCTGCATCGGTAACGGTTAAACGAATATCTGTTGAAACAAGTTGTCCATAAACCATATTTGCTGTAACAAGACCATTATTTTGAATCTCAACTATCATCTCTTCGGTTTCACCAGGATCAAGATAACCATTACTATCTTCTATTGAGTAATCTGTTACAACTATATTTGGTCCTTCTACAACCAAATAGATAATATCATTCCATGAATTACCGGCATTATCTTCTATCACAATATCAAGCTTGATCTCTGTACCGCCTAATACATCTTCATCTATTGAAATATCAAAATCATCTGTACAGAAAGCTGTACTGCCGGAAGCAATTGAGCCAAAGTCTTCCACAGCATCCGTTATCGTAATAAAATCGTTATCTGTTGATATGGTTGCAGTTATTAAGCTTGCAGTAAGAGAACCATAATTTTTTAAACTTACTTTGAGTTCAATATCTTCACCAGGATTTAACATACCATCGTCATTACCAGATGATGTTCCAGAGTTATCATCATCGATCTCTGTATCTTGTACATTTACAAATCTAATTACTTCTCCAACATCAAATCCGCCAAGATGTGGTATGTAGTTATGTTTTGTTACAGTAAGATCTGCTGAACCTTCTTGATTTGCATTGATCTCAATTGCAACATAGCCATTTACATCTGTATATCCGGTAACAAATATCACATCATCACCCATTAGTGCACTTACCCAGGCATTTTCCAAGGGTATTCCGTTATCATCTGTTACTGTAACTTCCAGATAATTTGTTCCGGGAGAAACGTCTGTTTCATACTCTACAACAAGATCCTGTGGAACTCCAGTCCAAAGTTCTACTCCTGGATCACCTATCAATGTATTCATATGAGTAAAATTGTCTACATGACCTAAAGGATTTTGCGGGTAGTGTTCATATAGAGCAAGTTTCCCTCTATTCACTGCTCCACCAGGATTATAGATCTCATCAGAAAAGATACCATAATATATACCAGCATCAATACAATTATTGAAATTTGTATGTGTACCACTAGTTGCTGTACCAATAGCCGCAATTGCTCCTTTCTGATTTCCAGCATTACCAGCTCTGATAAATGTTTCGCTTCTACTTGTTCCGGAGGCAAAACTGCCTGTTGAACAGGTAAGGAAAACTGCAAAAGGCAATTTAAGTCCATTTGAAAGACTGGTTATGTCATAATTATCAAAACCACTCATGCCTATGTAACCACGATAGTTTAAATATGTAACTCCTGAATTCAGATTACTGGACATCGCACTGTCATAATTACCGGAATATACTTCTGTAGTTATAATATTTGGTGCATATTGATGCATTAATTCTGCCACGAACTGATTTGTAAATACCGTTGAAGGACCTGAACTGGAAGGATCTCCCACCAAAACTGCCCGATCATACCAATCTGTTTCTCCCATAAACGGCTCTTTTTCATAATTCAATATTTTTGAGACATAAGTCTGCAGTTCAGTGATAGAAGATATTGAAATACGGCCAAGAAATACATCTTCCAATACATCATTTCCTTCCAACTGAGCATAAGGATGGTCTCCTTCAGCATTGTAATAATTAATATAAAAAGTTGGTATACTGTAAGAACCACCCACATCACCTACAAGACAAACAAATTCCGGGGGATTTTCCCAGTTATCATAAGCATTCTGAATATAGTTTTTGATGGAGTTACTTGTTGTCCCGGTTTCAGTTGTACTTGCTAAAGTCACTTCAAATCCTTTCTGATGTTTCCAGTCTGATATATACTCAAGATTAGATAGTAATGTTGCATCATTCGGGTAGATAAACAGATAACTCGGATCCTGATAGACCAGATCACGTGATACTGTAGAGTCATAGTTCATAATTGCTGATCTATAAATAGGCTCAAAGAAGCGGGATACTTTACGATCTGTATCCTTGATGTTACCCCCACCTTTACCAGAGGAACTAACTGCAATGTCTACATTTTTTACAATGTGTAATGTCCTGCTTTGCGGATCATACTGAAATGGATTGATAGATACACTTACAACCCGCTGATCCCTCAATATTACCGGTTCTCCAATCTCGACAATGTCAGATGGATAAAGAGTCCCATTGGTATAATATGCTTCATCTGTCACAAATTTAAATGGCTTGCTGTCACTCTCGCTTTGTAATACCTGAGCCGGATAAATATCTATATCCTCAATAACCTCAGTTTCTGTAACTATGACCTCAAAGTTTACTGTACCTTCAGCAGGAACTGCTAATAATCTGGTGAATTTCGGCAGATCAGGTTTACCAACTGCTAATAAATTCCCTTCGTTGATATAAGAGATCTTCTGGTAATCTATCTCATTCTCTCGTTTAGTTTCAATTTCATATCCATTTAATGAGAAATAAACCTCTGTGTATGCCTTACTGGATGAAGTGTGATCAAATAATTCTACTTCCTTATTTTCATCTATGTCTATCCATTTGGCACTGAGCATAGAAAACGTTGCTAATAATAATATCAATAATAACTTCTTCATTTAATTCCAATCCTTTCTTTATTTTAACTATCTTTATAAATGCAATAAACATTCCAAAATGTATCTCTATTCAAACTAAATTATAAAAAAAGCACCCGATCCGGGTGCTTAAATGTGAATATTAACTTGAAATTAATTGATCTTCTATTTCATTAAAATCATTTTCCTGGTCTTAGTATAATCTCCATTTTTCATTTTGTAGAAGTAAATCCCTGATGTTACTGATCTACCAGAATCATTCTTGCCATCCCAGACAACAGTATGGGATCCAGAAGTCAATTCGTTGTTAATAAGCATTTTAACTATTTGTCCTTTAACATTATAGATCTCAAGATTCACCAATATTGCTGGTTGTGCTACAGTAAAAGAGATCGTTGTGGTTGGATTAAACGGATTAGGATAATTATTATATAGTTTCGATTCATAAACAGCTATATCATTATCTACTGAAGCACCTGTAGATGCAACTATTTCTATATCATCAATCCACCAGCCCGGGTCATTTATTGATTCATCAGCTACAATTTTAAAACGCAGATATGCATAATTATCGACAAGCTCCGGAATAAATATAAATTCCTGAACCCATTCATTACTAATACCTGAATATTGAGCTAATTCAGTCCAGTTTGATCCATTGAATGAAAATTCTACAACGCATTTATCAAAATCATGTTCAACATAATATTTATGCCAGAAAGTAAGACATACATCATTACTTACACTATTAAAATTAATCGGAAGTGCAGTAGTTAATGTAGCTGTTGAACCATCTTCATAAAATTCTTCAGGACTATCAGTTACTGAATAATCACCCAAAATTGAAGCATCCGCTATTGCCCAGTCTCCATCAATCGACCATCCACTAAGATCAACTTCCCAATCTTCCGAAAATACTACAACTGCTTCAGAAAGATCAATATTTAGATCATAAATACCGGCTTGATAATTTAGTAACTGGCTGGCTGGTACACAATTTTCAGCATATACTGTTATAAGATGTTCACCTTCATAATTTGAAAAAGAAAAGGTTCCATTTACAACATTAATTGTATCTGCAGGAAGATAAATTCCATTATCAACTACAATAGTTCCGTCAATAGGATTTCCTACCGAGTTTAATGTTCCATTTACAATAATTTCTGGGATTGGAGTGAGTTGAACATTTTCAATTTTCCATCCTGAACTATTTACAGTTACATTTTCAATTATTTTTTCTTCATATCCTTTTTTCACAACTCGCATTGTATAAGTTCCAGGTAACAAAGGACGCCAATATCTACCATAAAGTTCATCGGAGTTTCTTGGTTCAAAGTATGATGCATATGCTTCTTCAATGATAACCTCAGCAACTAGGGGATCACCTGAATCTGCATCAGTAATATGCCCAGTAAGCATAGCCCCGGGAGCGTTATATCCAAGTGCTCTATCAAGAAGCCAATAAGCCCCTACGCTGCACCTTTCACAGGTATCGTCTACTAAATACAAAGGAGGATCATTATTGGGCTGCAGATTTTGTGTTCCACATTCAATTAGAAGCTGGATTGTACCATGAGCTTTATAGAACCAATCATGAGCATTTCCTTTTCTACCTAGAGATGCATATGGTTCATATGGTCCTGAATTATCTTCCTTCATTATTAAGCTGGCAACATTTTCACCAATTGTTTGGCTTAAACCAAGATCAGGAGTTGGTTTTACGCCGCCCCAGTTTGAGGGATAATAAACTTTCTCAGAGAAATTACCTGTTCTGGAAGAGTGCCAGTTAATAGAATAAATAAAGTGCTGCTGTTCAGCTAAAGACAGTATTGCCTGGGTTCCACCTTCAGAAAATGGACCAGGTCCACGATAATAATCGTTCCACTCCTGAGGACCGCCTACACCATACGGATCACCATGAATCCAGTTAAAACCATAATTTCGATTTGGGTCAACACCATCTACATCTCCACCGGCTCCAACTTCAAAATCAAATACACCATTTTCATTATTATCTCTTTTATTTTTCCGATAGGTTAGATCCCATCCATCCATCACAACCTGCAAGCCTTCCGGGT
>Ga0307991_1002762_pt1 | contig 11713 bp, 10 predicted proteins | sample EllFjometagen131_FD_203146 | JGI IMG/M metagenome (GOLD analysis project Ga0307991, IMG submission 203146) | Marine microbial communities from Ellis Fjord, Antarctic Ocean - #131 | ecosystem: Environmental > Aquatic > Marine > Unclassified | place: Southern Ocean | collected 2014-10-08 | reverse complement strand
ATTCAAGAGGTCTTTATTTTATAAATATACAAACACCTTATAATGAGATTACACGTAAAATATCTTTGATAAAATAAACCTATCACTTTATTTAGATATGATATTATTTCGTTATAACAATAATTTTGATAGATTTTATAAAAATAGTTAAGTAACTGATAATACAATGAAAAATATAAATTTTTATTTATTCTTTCTAATTATTTTGTTTTTAATTGGAATTAGTAATAATGCTGAAGCACAAATAAGTCATGGAGGAACTCCGCCAAGTTTTACAGAAAAATCCATATCAAATAATTATGATATAATAGAATTTTCTAAGCTGGATATGGAAAAAATTACAGAACAAGATGAAGAAAACGCAGAGAAAAAAGATGTTCTTCGTAGAATAGCTGTGTCAATACAAGCAAATTTGAATACAAAAAATTCAGGCACTTGGACAAACTTACCCGATGGCAGTGGTAGGATTTGGAGATTAAAAATTAAATCAAAAGACGCTTTGGCATTAGGCATATATTACGATAACTTCTGGTTGCCGGTAGGAGGACGACTTTATTTATACAACGAAGACAAAACACAGGTAATAGGAGCATTTACAGAACAAAATAATCCAAAAAACGGCTTGTTTGCTACTGAATTAATACAAGGCGAAACAGTTACTCTTGAATATTTTGAACCTGCTAAAAAATTTGGTAATCCTGTAATCAATATTTCAGAAATTGCATACTTATATAGAGATATTGACTTTGTATTTAAAAATAAAGGACCTGAATTTGGTTCTTCCGACTATTGTGAGATAAACGTTAATTGCTCGCCGGAAGGAGATAACTGGCAGGATGAAAAAAGAGGCGTTGCAAGAATATTAGTAAAAGCAGGAGCAAATTATGGATGGTGTTCCGGCTCTCTGGTAAATAATGTTAATCAGGATTGCACTCCTTATTTTTTAACAGCAGAACATTGTGCAGATGGCACCAGTGCTTCAGACCTTAATCAATGGGTTTTTTACTTTAACTATGAAGGAGCCGGATGCTCTAATCCTTCTACAGAACCTACCCCTAATTCTTTGACTGGTGCTACTTTAAAGGCAAACAATGATGCCAGCACCGGCTCGGACTTTTATTTTGTATTATTAAATGATACTGTGCCTAGTTCATATAATCCTTATTATAACGGTTGGAATAATGAAAACTCTGCCAGTCCAAGTGGTGTTGGAATACATCATCCATCAGGAGATATTAAAAAAATATCAACTTATACCTCATCCTTGACATCAACAGGATATAATGGTAATGGTTTGCAATCACACTGGAGGATTTTTTGGTCTGCCACAGCAAACGATCATGGCGTAACAGAACCAGGCTCGTCAGGTTCGCCTATCTTTGATAATAATGGCAAAATTGTTGGAACTCTAACAGGAGGTTCTTCTTTTTGTGATTCTCCCGATGACCCTGACTATTATGGAAAATTCTCATATCACTGGGATATGAATGGCTCTACTGTTTCAGAAAGGTTAAAAGATTGGTTAGACCCTAATAATACAGGAGCAATAACTTTAGACGGAACAAATTCCTGTGGCATTATTCCTCCTCCTCCGCCACCTCCTCCGGGAACATGTGACACATTACGATTCCCTTTATCAGGAACTATTACAACATATTATCATGATGGATTTGGCTATCTAAACGGAAATAATGTATATGGAGATTTAGCAAAAGCAGAATATTTTTCGTCATACTCACCATATACTGTTATAAAAGGCGGTTTATTCAAATTTGGCGCTGCTACAGGTTCTTCAACTGTTGTAGTTGCTGTATGGGATAATTCAGGGGACTTTGGTGACCCAGGATCTATGCCTGTTGCAGTAAAAACAGTTTCTCTAAGCACTATTGAAAATGATATAAACAACTCTCAATATACTTATCTGGAATTTGATACACTTGTTCCTATCACAGGACCTTTTTATCTTGGTGTAATACTGCCAACAGCAACAGGAGATACATTAGCCCTTGTATCAAATACAGCAGGCGATACAAATCCATCTACAGCATGGGAAATAGAAAAAAATCATAACTGGATGAGCTATACAGATGCATATAGCATTTATGACTTGTGTCTGGCTATTTTTCCTTATGTTTGCAATACAACACCTGTTAATGAAACATTTATTGAAGATATTAAAATTTATCCAAATCCTGTTAAGAATACTATTAATATAGATTTTGGTAATATGCAGGTTAATAATCTAAAAATAAAAATATATAATATATTAGGAGAAACTATTCTTACAACTGAAAAAAAAGGTTTGGTTTCAAAAAATATTTTAATTAATATACCTCACAACTCTTCCGGAATATATTATATAGATATTCAAACTCAAGATGAAATAATTACCCGTAAAATATCAATAGTCAGATAATGGATAAATATTATTTTGAGGTGCTACATAAAATAGTATTTTACCAGCTAGCCTATTTTAATTTAGCTTGAGATTCCTCATTCCGCTTAGCTCCATTCGGAATGACAATTTTGGTTAATATATTATGGGGAAAGAGAGGCGTTTAGCCTAAGGCGAAACGCCTCTCTTTCCCCACCTAAAAACAATTAACTGTCATTCCGAACGCAGTGAGGAATCTTTTGTTAGAATCACTTAGTCAATTTTTTTATTACTATACAAGTCAATCCATTTAGGATTTAAAGAATCAATAAGAGTATGCTTTTTTTTCCTTGAATACCCTTTTATCTGTTTTTCTCTTTTTTTCTCTTTTTATTGCCAAATCAATAAAATCAAACAATTCAAAATTCACCCTGTAAAATAATCAGGCATCAGTCGGGCGCCTGACCGAACTGCCTGATTATTTTTGCTCTTAGTGAAATATCCGCCTAATGCAGATTTTACCCTGTTGGATATAAAACAGCTACAACAGGGCAGGCGGGATAAATACGCAAAATTATTTCACGGGGTAAACAATTTAGCAATGTAACAATTATTTAATTATAAAAGTAAAAATTTAACCCTTTTGCAGTATAAAAGTTAAAAATAAAAATGTTACAAGTTGCTATACTTTTAATTTCATTCTCAATCTATGAATGATTACAATAAAACCTATTGTCTCCCTATTATTTTCTTTAAACCATTGCACTCGGTCCAGCAGAATAACCGTTGATAGTATAATTCCTTATATATTTGATGAATATTTTCTCCATTTTTCAATACATTGAAGCATATCTTCGGGCAAATCCGAATCAAAATATACATATTTTCCTGTTGATGGATGTTTAAATCCTAACGACTTTGCGTGTAGTGCCTGACGCTGTAATATTTTGAAACAATTACTAACAAACTGTTTATATTTAGAAAAGGTTGTTCCTTTTAAAATCATATTACCTCCATAAGCCCTGTCATTAAAAATAGTATGACCTGTATATTTAAAATGAGTTCGTATCTGGTGTGTTCTTCCTGTTTCTAACTTACATTCAATTAAAGTTACGTATCCAAAACGTTCTAATACTTTGTAATGTGTTACTGCATGTTTGCCATGGTCATTATCAGGGAAAACCGTCATTATTTTTCTGTTTTTAGGGCTTCGTCCTATATTACCGGTAATAGTGCCGCTATCTGCATCAATATTGCCCCATACAAGAGCTATATATATTCTGTCAATAGTATGATAAAAAAAATCTTTTGCAAGTTTATTTTGTGCAAGTTCATTTTTTGCAACAACCAAAATGCCGGAAGTATCTTTGTCAATACGATGAACCAGGCCGGGTCTAAACTCTTCATTATCACCAGATGGCAAATTATTTATATGATATACCAAAGCATTAACAAGAGTGCCTGTATAATTATTATGTGCCGGATGCACTACCATTCCTGCTTCTTTATTAACAATAATAATATCCTTATCTTCATACAAAATATTTAATGGAATATCTTCCGGAATAAGTTCAAAAACTTTTGGAGGATAAGACATTACAATTGAAATAATATCTTTTGGCTTAACTTTATAATTTGCTTTTACTGACTTGTCATTTACAATAATATTACCTGATTTTGCTGCATTTATAATTTTATTACGTGATATGCCTGCTATACGATTAGCTATATACTTATCTATCCTCAACGGCTCTTGTCCTAAATCAACAGCAAATCTGTAATGTTCATAAAACTCCTGTTCTGTATCAGACGATTTTAATTCTTTTTCCATATTTTTTTTAATAAAAGATAAAATCCAAATTTATATATAATAAATTAAAAATGCCTAAAATAAAGACGAATTGTTGAAATACAAATATTATGGAAAATAACAATAGAGCAATTTAGCAAAGCGGTCTCATAAGCGTAAGCGAATAATTGAGCAACTTAGCGAAGTTTACCAAGTTAAATCATTTTTATTTAACATGGCTATCTCATCCGCCTCAGGCGGAAAGTGAGTAATTGAACAATGCAAAAACGCAATATTTTTTTTGTTAGATTACTGAAATATCAAGCCATTCAGAGTTTTTGGCTCTATATGGAATATAGTGGGTAATAATTATTTTGATATTATATATTTACGTTAGCACCAACCGTAAAAAATCCTACTTTTGTAAATCAATTTTAGAATTATATTTTAACTGTAAATTTATTTTAGGATTTAAGTATTAACCTGTAAACTTTTTTTAGGACGAGACAACCGCTAATTTAGCACATTTGCTTTTGCCTCTTCTATTTTTTAAATGGAATGGCAAAAGCAAAAGAGCCAAATTTCCCAACCCACAAGAAAAAAAATCGCAAAAAGAAATCTGCATACAATAAAAATTATTAAATTCTGTTATACACTTGATGATAATCAAAAATATAGTGAGAAAATTAACAAACACTATTTTGCCTGTGGCTGTGAAACCGGAACTTATTTTATGGTTATAGCAATTTTATTTACAATACTATTTTCCACATTTAGATTCATTTTTAAAGACACTTCTTTATTGTGGAGCATTATTTATTCTGCAATTTTTGTATTAATCTTTTCCATAACAGGTAAATTAATTGGTCTATTGTTTGCAAAAATAAATTTGTTCAGAACAAAAAAAAAATAAACAAAAAATATCCGCAATAACTATAGAAAAAATTAAAACTAAAAGACAATAAAAAAATTCATCTTACTGTTATTACTGACAACAGTTTCGTTGCTCACAACAGCTCAAAATCCCGATACTAGCGTTAACAAAAATGAAATCGGAACCCTTTTGTTTGGTATTAGAAGTAATCTTGGACAATTTCACCCAATACAGGCGTCGTTTTTTAATGGTATTGACTACAAAAGACATTTCAACAAATCCGCTATTAGGGTGGGTATTGACTATCGTAACCGTTATAGGAAAGAAGGTGCCGAATTTGAAACAACAAACAATTATAAAGAGATGAGGATAAGAACCGGTTTTCAAAAAATGTTTGGTAACAAAATAATCAAACCTTATTTAGCAACAGATATTATTTTTACTAAAATAATATCTCAAAGTGAAACCTACCCAGGTGCGTGGTTAAATCCTTATGAAAAGCAATATTTAAGATACTGGGGAGTAGGATTAGCACCAACTTTTGGATTAAACTTCAAACTAAGCAATACACTTTCTTTATCAATTGAATCAAACTTTGAAATTCTTGGGGTAAATAAGCAAGGAACAAAAACGGTCAATAATAAAGCAACGGAAATAAATTCAAAAGAGTTTGTAAACAGAATAAACCCGATAAATATATTTTCGTTGAACTATAAATTTTAAAAAGAGAGAACTATGTGGTTAGTCGGTGTCTTTGCTGGACAACCTTTCCCCTCTGAACGCCCACCCTATTTGCAAGCATATTTCCTTTTGCCTTTTTTTATTTTTTATGGAATTGGCAAAAGTAAAAGAGCTTGCAAATCCAGTCCCGACAGAAAAATTGTTTTTAAAAAATTTCCTTTCCAAAAAGAAAAAATTTAAACTGCAACCGCACAGCACCCCCCGCCAATGTTTATGCTTATAGGTGGCAGACGGGGAAGAACGATTGATAAAATTTTTAGTTTTGATAATTGAAATTGTAAATGAAATGCCCAATTCAAAAGCAGGGAATCATTTATCAGGACAATTGGTTCGTTCAGGAACATCAATTTCATTGAATTACGGAGAAGCACAAAGTGCAGAATCAAGAAAAGATTTTGTTTCGGTCAGGCGCCCGACTGATACCCCGTTAGATAATTAATTAGAGAATCTTGAGAGGTTATATTTTAAACGAAATATCTAACGGAGTGAAAATAATTCTAAAAGAGATAAAAGAAAGTTGAATTTGCTTAAAAATTATAGAAAGTAAACCATTAATCTCAAATACAAAGAAATTAGCTCCAATTATGAAAGAAACAGAAGAGTTAATAGCTATAATTTATAAAAGTATTGAAACTGCAAAGTAGAATATGCAGAAATAATGAAAATTGAATATTGTATGTTGGGTGTTGAATGTTTGAGCCCTGTAATGAGTCGGCATTTTATAATTACCCACTATAAACAACAAAGAGCCGAGTTTTTTTTACAGATATTACATACCTATTTATTATTTTGAATATTTTTTTTAGTAAATTTGCTAATTATGTTAAAATCATTTCAGGAATTTATTTATAAAGAAAAACTTTTTAATGCTAACGATAAAATTTTGTTGGCTGTTAGTGGCGGACATGATTCTATTGTGATGTGTGAACTTTTTTGTCAATCAAAATACAATTTTGCTATTGCTCATTGCAACTTTCATTTAAGAGGAACAGAATCTGATATTGATGAAGATTTTGTAAAAAAATTGTCGGAAAAATATAAAGTTCCTTATTATAATGTTCATTTTAATACTAATGATTATGCAAAATCTCAAAAAATTTCAATTGAAATGGCTGCAAGGAACTTGCGTTATGAATGGTTTGAAAAACTTTTAAAAAAAGAAAATTATGATTATTTTGCAACAGGGCATCATCTTGACGACCAGATAGAAACTCTGTTTATCAATCTTTTAAGAGGAACAGGTATTGCCGGATTGCACGGTATCCTGCCAAAACAAAATCATTGCATCAGACCACTTTTATTTACATTTAGTAAAGATATTAAAGCATTTATTAAAAAAAATAATCTTTTATACAGACAAGACAGCTCTAACAAATCATTAAATTTTACAAGAAACAAAATAAGACATATCATAATCCCTGAACTGGAAAAAATTAATCCAGATTTCAGAAAATCAATAACCAACACTATTAAATATATCAAAGGAACTGAAATTGTTTATAAAAACTTTGTTGAGCAAAAAAGGAAAGAAATATTTCATATAAAAAATGACAGAATATATATTTCTATCAATGAAATAAAAAAAATAAATCCTGTAAATACATTTCTTTATGAGTTTCTTATGCCTTACAACTTCAACTCATCTGTTACTGACGATATAATAAATTCTTTGGATGATATTTCAGGAAAACAGTTTTTCTCTTCCAGTCATCGCTTAATTAAAGACAGAGAAAATCTTATTATCACAAAAAAAACAAAAACTTCTGATATTAATATTAGACAATATTTTATTAATAAAAACACACTGGTTATTGAAAAACCGGTAAAACTTAAAATGATTCGTATAAAATGGATAAAAAATGACAAAAATGTAACAATTTCAAAAGATAGAAATATTGCGAGTATAGATTTTGATAAATTAAAATTCCCTCTGAAAATAAAAAAATGGAAACAGGGTGATTTTTTTTATCCTCTGGGAACAAAATGCAAAAAAAAACTAAGTGATTTTTTTATTGACAACAAACTTTCAATAATTGATAAGGAAGATGTTTGGCTTATTTGCTCAGCAAACAGAATAGTTTGGATTATCGGATATAGAATTGATGACAGATTTAAAATCACAAACAATACAAGGAATATATATCAGATTGAATTTTGTTAGGAAGTTGTATTCAAGTTAAAAAAAAGAGAAGAATAAAAAATTGAATATAGAATATCAATTAACGAATAATGATTTAAGAAGTTAAAAATGCAGAAATAATAAAAATTGAATATTGTATGTTGAATGTTTGAGACTTATAATGAGGCTCGTGTAATTTTGCGATAAAAACGTCAATGTATAGATTCCTAAATTGTCAATACGTTGAATAATAAATACTTACTATACTCGGTGTAGAGATAGCGTGTTTTTACATACCTGATTTAATCACCTGTTTGTTACACCATCAATTTATTAAATATTTTTTTTTAAACGATTAAATGTTATATTTGCATAAATATAAATGATACTTTTGTATGCCCTAAAAGTATTATTTAGCATAAGATGTTGGATATAAATGATACTTTTGTAGTAAAAAAGTATCAGTATAAACGAGTTGTGTGTTATTTAAGAGAACAACCAGCATTAGTTAACAAATGGATTGATTACCATGTTGACTTATTTAAAATAATTGACAATTAAATAATTACAAAATTAAACAATAACGATTATGAATATTGACAGATTTAAAAACGAATATCCTGGACTTTCAACAATCTCGATTATTTTTAAAGTAATTGGGATAGTGATTATTCTTTTCGCAATAATTGGATTGATTTACGGACTTTCATTACTTGATGAATATGGAGATGAAAAACAGGTAGGCATCTATTTAATTATTTCAGCACTTGTGAGTGGATTATTATTTTCTATTCCATTTTTTGCTTTTGCTGAGTTGATTAAATTATTTGTTAGGATTGAGTTTAATACTAGAAAAGACAATATTGATGAGATAAGCAAAAGATTTGACAACATTGGTCATAAACAAAAATCTACAAATGCTGACAATAATGAAATTTCATACGAAGATTGGAAAAAGGAAAATCCAACTAAAACATTAAATGATTTTTACGCAACGAGAAAGAAGTGAAAAAAATCAATGACAAAAATAAACAACACACAACACGCAATATAAAAAATTGGGCAGAAAGTGGTAAATATGAACGAATTAACATTAAATAAACAGTGTGCTAAATTGAAAGATTGGAGTTTCAAAATGCCCAAAATTTCATATTGCCAACGTTGGCTGCCATTTGGGAGACACTGCTAACTTAAAACTGTTTGTAAGAAATTAATATATAATTTTATGAACGACAATGAAATTATTGACATCATTCTTGACGACTTAAAAAAAAAATCGCCACGAAATCTGATTACAGATATTTTATCGCCACGACAAATATGGGACAAAAAGGATGAGCATCAAATATCAAATATCATCACCCTATTAAAAGATAAACAGCTAATTAAAATCAATGGCGGAGATAAATATTTTCCTGCTACTGATATGAACATAGGAATTAAAGGAGACGCAATTGAATTAATTAATCAGTACGGTTCATATTTGTCTTTTATTAATTCGCGAATGCCTGACAAAAAACAAATGAAGAAACCAATTAGTAATGTTTCCCTAACCTTCGCCTCTGATGTTCTTGCTGAAACACAACAAGGACTTACTTCAACTCAAATTGGAAAATATTTTTCTGCAAAAAGTTTAGATTACAGTGTTGATATTCCACATTACAAACTACCTTTTACAGATGTAGCAAATAAGAGGACTGCCTTTCTTGAAAATCTGCAAAGATTTAATTCTGACCAGCAATTTGAAATTATAAATGAATTATCAGAGCAACTTGCACATTTAGATAGCGTCAAAGATTTAAAGCACAAACTTTACTCTCAATATCCTGATTATATTCCTGACGGAGAACAAATTTTAAAATCGGAACTCGTTAAAGAAACACAACATTGGCTTAAAGCATTTGCAAAATCGTTTGAGCTTTACAATTCAGCATTAGATAAATTTGCCCAGCAAATTTATCAGCGAAATTTAGTTGACGATTTGCGTCTTTCATTAGAAGTTCTCCTTAAAGAATTATTGAACAATAACAAGCCACTTGAAAAACAAATTGCAGATGTGGGGGCATATCAACAAGCAAAAGGAATAAGTTCTGAAAGCACAAATATGTTTAACACTCTCCTTGACTATTATTCAAAATATCAGAACAAGTATGTAAAGCACGATGACAATGTGAATGAAAAAGAAATTGAATTTATTGTTGACTTGACTTCAACTTTTATGAAGTTCATTACTAAACATTGACCGATACAAATTTGTGGACAGAACAAAAACGGCAGCTAACTTTGGCTGGTTTTCAGCGGCGGTGCGGTGCGGACAGACAAATCAGTTCTTTTTATTAATTTAGTGCGGTGGACAGGAACAGTGGTTACTTAAACGCCGCCGAAACACCAGCCTGAGCCGTTATGCCCAATGCAAAAAACAGACAGAGCATTGAATAAACTGAAAGAAAAACGAAATGAAAACCCAGCCCGCAAATAGTACATTTGGTTTTTTGCCGACACGCAAAATGCCAACTCAAAAAAACCAAAAGAGCTATTTTTTTGCTAACTCGCAGTATTAATTATACTTTTGTATTTTATAATGAAAAATAAGATATTAGTAAATGGCAATATTTCAAAAATCAGTAATAAATAAACATCTCAACAATCTTAACAAAGAACAAGTTGAAAAGGCATATCAAAAATACAGAGATAATTATAGCCCTGCCAAGATTGAAAAAATTAAACAACTTAAAGAAGAAGAATACCAAGACGGATTTTTAAGAGATATATTTGTTGATGTTTTTGGTTACATTTTGAAGCCTGATAATAATTTTAATCTTGTAAGAGAATTTAAAAATCAAGATGACGGGAAAAAAGCAGATGGAGCAATATTAAAAGACGAAAAAGCAATTGTTGTAATAGAACTGAAATCTACAAAAACAAAAGACCTTAAAAGTATTACAGAGCAAGCATTTAATTACAAAAACAATCAACCTGAATGTAAATATGTAATAACTTCAAACTTTCAAAAATTGCGGTTTTACATTGATTATGCCAACGAATTTGAAGAATTTGATTTATTTAATTTACAAAAAGAAGATTTTGATTTACTCTATTTAATACTAAACACCAATAGTGTCTTTTCAGATTTACCATTAACACTTAAAAAAGATACAAAGTTTCACGAACAAAATATTTCTAATAAACTTTACAAAGATTATTCAAACTTTAAAAGAAAACTTTTTGAGAACTTAATAAAAAACAATTTAGATAACAATGGCTTGCAGCCTATTGTTTTTGATAAACTTCTGTTGTTTAAAAAATCGCAAAAATTATTAGACCGTTTTCTATTTATTTTGTTTGCCGAAGACAGTGGACTTTTACCGCCAAATTCAATTTCGAGAATTGTAAAGCGCTACGAAATTTTAAAAGATGAAGATGCGTATAAACCTCTTTACGAAATCTTTAAACAATATTTTGGATACATGAATATTGGCAGAAAAGGAAAAAATGCAGGAGATGATATTCCTGCTTATAATGGCGGTTTGTTCTATACTGATGAAAAATTAGATTGTCTGAAAATTGACGATGATATTTTAATTGACGATTTGCTTAAACTTTCTTCTTTCGATTTTAATACCGAAGTTGATGTAAATATTCTAGGACATATTTTTGAACATTCGCTTTCTGAAATTGAAGAAATAACTGCCGAAATTGAAGGAACTACAACAGATAAAACTAAGAGCAAACGGAAAAAGGACGGCGTTTTTTATACACCAAAATACATAACACAATACATAGTAGAAAATACTATTGGTACGCTTTGTACCGAAA
>Ga0307991_1002761_pt1 | contig 11714 bp, 10 predicted proteins | sample EllFjometagen131_FD_203146 | JGI IMG/M metagenome (GOLD analysis project Ga0307991, IMG submission 203146) | Marine microbial communities from Ellis Fjord, Antarctic Ocean - #131 | ecosystem: Environmental > Aquatic > Marine > Unclassified | place: Southern Ocean | collected 2014-10-08 | reverse complement strand
TTCAGACTTGCGCTAGATGGCTAAGTAAAAGCTGTTTATTTGGTTATCTGTTTATTTGGTTATATTTAACTGGCGCAAGTCTGACGGGCAGGCACGTGGGAAGGGACTTGTGACATTACGTTTCAGTATTTTTATATTGTTTTTTAGTTGATAAAAGCACAAGTCCCACCGCGCAAATGTCTCCGCTTCAGACTTGCGCTAGGGGTGGTTAAATTTGTCAAATGCCCATTTATTTACACATACTTATTACTTGCAATGCACATAAATAAATTACCCACTTAGTATTTCAAGTTAATAAATTTATTTATATTTGTACAATATTGAAGTTGTAGTTCATAATTGTACAAATGTATTATAAAAGAAAAATTGAAACGGCCATTATTTTGGCATCCAAAAAATTTCCGGTTATTACGGTTACAGGGCCAAGGCAGTCGGGTAAAACAACTCTTGTTAAGGAACTTTTTAAAAACAAACCATACATTAACCTCGAATTACCCGATGTTGCTGATGCTATACAACAGGATCCAAGGTCGTTTTTTAATAAATATAAAAATGGTGCTGTAATAGATGAAATCCAAAGACTACCTGAATTAATTAGGTATATTCAGGGAATAGTGGATGAAACTAAACAGCCCGGCATGTTTGTTCTTACGGGTAGTAATCAGTTTATGTTGTTAAATCAGGTAACTCAATCGTTGGCAGGCAGAGTTGCTTTATTTAAACTTTTGCCTTTTAGCATTGCTGAACTGAAATCAAGTTTTCCATATATTCAAACCGACGATTGGATATTAAATGGGTTTTATCCTGCTGTAAGAGTAAATAACTTTCCAGCCTATCAAACTTACCAAAATTATTACGAAACTTATTTGGAGAGGGACTTAAGAAGTATGATAAATATTAAGGACTTGTCGCAGTTTAAAAAATTTGTACGCCTATGTGCTGGTAGAGTAGGGCAAATATTTAATGCCTCAGCCCTTGCTGGCGAAACTGGTGTTTCGGTACATACCATTAAATCGTGGATATCCATACTCGAAGCCTCATATATTATTTTTCTTTTGCAGCCATGGCACGACAATATTAATAAACGCCTTGTTAAATCACCAAAGCTGTATTTTTACGATACAGGTCTTGCCTCCTACATACTTGGAATTGAAAATAAAAATCAATTATCAAGAGACCCATTGCGTGGTAGTTTATTCGAGAATATGCTAATTTCTGAGTTCTTTAAAAAGCGCTTTAATAAAGGTTTAGATGCTCGATATTATTATTTTAGGGATAATCATGGAAATGAAATAGATATAATAATACCACATGGGCATGAGTTACAGGGTGTTGAAATAAAATCTTCACAAACCTACAACAAGGACTTTTTAAAGGGTTTGACTTATTTGAAAAATATATATACTGAAAGATGTATTAATAATCTGCTGGTTTATGATGGTAATGATATCGGGAAAATAAATGATATGGAAATTATTAACTTTCGTAGCCTTTAATAGAGAAAAATTTTAACCACTATGCCAATAAGTACCTACATAATTGATGATGAAACCTCTGCAAGGGAGAGAATGCAATATTTAATTACAACTTTTTTGAAAGAAGAAGTAATTGTTATTGGATACAGTAACTCGCCAATAACTGCTCTTAAGTAAATACCATCATTAAATCCTGATATTGCTTTTTTAGATGTGGAAATGCCTGAAATGACCGGATTGGAATTATCGGAACAACTGCAAGCCAAAGGCTATAAAGGTAAAATAATCTTTGTTACTGCATACGGTCATTATTCCATAAAAGCTATCCGTGCCAACGCCTTCGATTATCTACTAAAGCCTGTTGATGTTGAAGAACTAAAAAAGTCAATTGCAAGGTTTAAGTCGAATAATAACCAACAGTTTAATCCTGATGTTATTAGTAACCATGAGCTAAGCAACCGTGAAATGGAATTAGTTGGTTTCCTTTCCAAAGGACTTTCTACCGAAGAAATTGCTGCGGAAATGTTTTTGAGCAGGCATACAATTGATGCTCACCGCCGTAATATTCATACAAAAACAAGAACTAGAACTAGAAATACTGTTGAGTTACTCAATCTGTTGAGGGGTACAATAAACTAAATAATAGGAATATTACATACAATGTTATTGATTTGGTAAATAAAGCGGGTGATGGCATTGGAACTGAGGGTTATGGTAGAGGTTTAAAACTATGCTGCCATTTCGAGGGAAGCTTTTAACTGGCGCAAGTCTGACGGGCAGGCACGTGGGAAGGGACTTGTGACATTGCCTTATAGCATCTTTATATTGTTTTTTAGTTGATAAAAGCACAAGTCCCACCGCGCAAATGTCTCCGCTTCAGACTTGCGCTAGGGGTTAATTTTGCAAACATACGAGGTTTAAAAGCAACCTGAAAGGACTGGGGTTTCTTCCTTAAAGGTTGATTTAAATAGATGTACTTGCTTAAACGGATACGTTTATACCAAATTGGTATTATTTAGATCCGTTTACCCTGGGGTTATTTTTCCACATCCATTTTTAACTATTTTTGCACAACTAATAATAAATACTTTTTTGGATGAATGTACGAATTATAAATAAATCAAAACATCAATTACCAAAATACGAAACATCTGCATCAGCAGGTATGGATTTGCGAGCAAACCTTGAGCAGCCAATTGATTTACAACCACTCGAAAGAGCATTAATCCCCACAGGTCTTTTTATGGAATTACCAGTTGGTTACGAAGCACAAGTGCGACCTCGTAGTGGATTGGCTGCCAAACATGGTATAACCGTGCTAAATACACCAGGTACAATTGATGCCGATTACCGAGGTGAAATAAAAGTAATATTAGTCAACCTTTCTAACACCTCATTTACAATTTCGGATGGTGAGCGTATTGCTCAAATGATAATTTCGAGTCATGTACAAGCACAATGGGAAGAGGTAAATATATTGTCGGAAACAGAAAGAGGTGCTGGTGGTTTTGGACATACCGGGAAATGAGTTTATAAAGTAGAGAGTTTTAAAGTTGAAAAGTTAAAAGTTATAAAGTTTGAAATAGGTTAATATAATGACTAACAATGACAACTCGACACCACAACAACAACAACAACAACAACAATGACAACAATCAATATTCAGTAACTAATGACCAAATGACAAATAACCAATGAAAATACACATCACCACCATATTAATTCTGATTACTCTTTTTTTTTCATTTTCGGCTACATCTCAAAATAAAAAGAAGAAGAAGAATAATAAACATCAGCAAGTAGAACTTACTGAAAAACAAAGGTATAATGAGGCCGACTTGTTTGCCCAGGGTTTAATTAAAAAAGAAACCGGAAACCTACAAGAAGCATTGGAATTATTTAATTTAGCCTTGGAAATAAATCCCAACGATGCAGCAGCTAATTATGAGTTAGCAAGGGTGTTAACTTCTTTAAACAGAAGTGATGAGGGCTTAACTTCTGTTACAAAAGCAATTACTCTTAAGCCCAATAACATTTGGTACAAAGCTTATTATGCAAAATTATCACGTATTAACGAACATTATGATGATTATGTACAAGCCTATGAAGAGCTGGTTGAAGGAAATCCATACGACTTAAATTTTCTTTACGAACTTGCTTTTGCATATCAATTTACCGGAGATTATAAAAAGGCAATAGGCGCTTACAACAAGCTTGAAGAAATGGTTGGTGTTAATGAGCGTATGACCATACAAAAAGTAGATTTTCATACTAAATTAGGAAATCCCAAAGAAGGAGTAAAAGAATACGAAAAACTAATTGCAACTAATCCTGACGACCCACGATATTACGCATTGTTGGCTGAATATTGTTCAAAAAATAATTTAAACGAAAAAGCCGTTTGGGCATATGAAAAAATAGTTGAGATTAACCCAAATGATCCTTATGTACATATATCGCTTGCCGATTATTACGATAAAAATGGAGAAAAAGAAAAATCATTTACCGAATTAAAGTTGGGTTTATCTAATCATGAACTTGACCTTAAAACTAAAATAAATTTATTGGTTGGTTATTACAGGGGTGTATTAACCGATGAGCAAAAAAGGCAGGCCCTCGAACTATCTGAGATATTAATGGAGGTTCATAAGGGAGATCCAATGGCAAATACGTTTTATGCATCGATGCTTTATGAAAATGAGGAGTTTGATAAGGCTCGACCTCTTTTTAGAGATATTGTTGAGTCAGGACAGGCAACATATACCGCATGGGAGCAATTGTTATTTTGCGATTTATACCTTGAAGATAGCAAAGCTCTTGCTGAAGATTCAGAGGAATGTATTGATTATTTTCCAAGTTACCCATTACCTTATTTTTTTGCTGGAATTGGAAATTTTCAAATTAAAGATTATGTAAAAGCAAAGGCTTTTTTAGAATCAGGTAAAGAATTTGTAGTAAATAATAATACACTTTTAGAGCAGTTTTATTCAACACTTGGTGATACATACAATGAGCTTGAAAACTATGATGCGTCGTATGAAGCTTATGATAAAGTACTAAAATTAAATCCTGAAAATGCTGCTGTGCTAAACAACTATTCATACTACTTATCATTAAGAAATGAGCATCTTGATAAGGCAAAAAAAATGGCAAAAAAATCTGTTGATATAGACCCATACAATAGTAATAATTTAGATACTTATGCTTGGGTACTATATAAATTAGAAGATTATAAACATGCACTTGAGTGGATTAAAAAAGCTTATAATAATGGTGGTAGTTCAAGTGGAGTGGTTCTTGAGCATTATGGAGATATACTAATTAAACTGGGCAAAAAAGATGATGCTTTGAGCTATTGGAAGCAAGCCCGTGAAAAAAATGATTATTCAGAATTTCTGGATGGAAAAATAAATGATAATGAATAGGAATATCAACAAGATACTGTTTTTTCTAATTATTAGTTTGGCAATATTCAATTCTTCATGCAAATCTAAAAAACATGTATTAAGAACATCAATAAAGGAATATGGGTTCTCATATTTATATGCTAAGATGCTAGATAACCAAATGGATTTTGACTATCTAAGTGCCAGGTTTACTTTAGTTTACGGAGAAGGGAAGAATACAACAAATTTACGAGGACAACTTAGAATAAAAGATGATAGTATAATATGGATGTCAATTACGCCAGCTCTTGGAATAGAGGCTGCAAGGGTAATGCTTACAAACGACTCAATAAAATTTATTAACAGGCTTAATAAAACTTATTTTTCAGGAGGATATAACCTTGTTGATAGTGTATTAAATACAACAATTGATTATTCATTATTACAGTCGATGTTTGTTGGTAACGACCTAACACAATATGATGTAAAAAAGTTTCGTTCGAGTGTAGATAACGATTTGTATAGGATGACAATTCGTGAACGACGAAAAATTAGAAAATATATTAAAAGAGGAGAAATTGACACCCGTGTTTTAGTGCAGCAAATTTGGCTTTACCCTGATACTTATCGAATTGCACGAATTGATATTAAAGAACGAGGAGAAGACGAAAATAATAAGTTACAGGTGTATTATAGCAACTACGTTGAGGTTGGTGGACAATTATTTCCATCAAAAGTTATTGTTGAAATAACATCTCAAAAATCAATTTCAATTGATTTGGATTTTAGTAAAATAGTTATTAATAGTCCGTTAAATTTCCCGTTTAAGATACCGAGTAAATACGAGACGCTGTTTTAACAATTAATTGTAGTTGGGATTAATAAAGACCCCTATTAAAATGAATTTTAGGTATTTTTATACATTATGTTTTGTGCTTATTTATGGCGTTTCTGGTTTTTCGCAAGATACCCAAAAGCAACTTGAAGTAAAGCGCAAAAAGCTTGAAAGCGAAATTGCCTATACCAACAAACTGTTAACAGAAACCAAATCTAGCAAAACAGCAACTGTTAATCAGCTCAGGCTATTAAATGTAAAAATAAATACCCGTGTAGATTTGTTAGCTACCTTAAAAAGCGAGGTTTATCATCTGAACATTAAAATTGAAGAAACAGAATCTTCTATTTATAAACTTGATGAAGAGCTAACAAATTTAAAAGATAAATATATTGAGATTGCATGGCATGCTTTCAAATATAAAACAGATTATAACAAGCTTATATTTCTTTTTTCTTCTGATGATATAAATCAGGCATATCAACGAATGAGGTATTTAGACCAGATTAGCAGCTACATTAGAAAAGAAGCTGAGCATATTAAAGAGGTTGAACAAAGAAAAAATAAAGAACTAGATCAGCTTGTTGTTGAAAAACTTAAAAAAAATAGTTTATTAGGTAACGAGCAAGTCGAAATACTGGAATTGGAAAAAGAGCAGGTTCAAAAAAATAGAATTAAGACGAATCTTCAATCAAAGGAAAAGCACTTAAGAACATCGATTAAAGATAAAGAAAAACAAAAAAAGAAGCTTGCAAATCAAATTCAAAAGATAATTGCAGCTGAAATTGCACCAAAAAAAGACACTAAAACTGGTAAAACATATGCTTTAACACCATCTGAAAAAAAACTAACATCTTCGTTTGTGGCTAATAAAAGTAGCTTGCCATGGCCAACACAAAGGGGTGTAATTTCAGAAACATTTGGCGTTCATAACCACCCTGTACTTAAAAGAGTTAAAACAAAAAATAATGGTATTAACATTATTACAGCTAAAAATAGTGAGGCAAGATCCATATTTAATGGCAAGGTAGTAAGTATCACTAAAATATCGGCCACAAATATTGCTGTAATAATAAAGCATGGTGAATATTTTACAGTTTATTCAAACCTCGAAAAAGTGTATGTTGCAAAGGGTGATGAGGTTAATACAAAAGAACTCATAGGTAAAATTCATACTAACCTCCAAGGTAAAACCGAATTGCATTTTGAGATTTGGAAAGGAACCTCAAAACAAAACCCGGCATACTGGATAGTGAAGAAATAAACCACTACTTACTTAAATTTGTTTCACGAACGAAATTCATTCTAAGAATTAATAAATATGGCGAGAAGCCAGAAGTTGGAAGCCCGAAGTAGAGTTACATCTAGCTTCGTGCTTCTAGCCGTATTTAGTATAATAGAATCTATTCAGCCTAAAATTTAGGAATTCTACCTGGCGTATGAGGAGCTTTAATGTTGTCAAGCTCCTGTTCCATTTTTACAATTTTATTGTTTATGGTATTTAGTTTATCTAATACTACTGGGAATTCTTCCATTAGTATATTATAGTTCATTTTTTGAGTACTGGTTGGTGCTGATGTTGACTGCCATGATGTGTAGATAATAGAGCCTAACCTATCACTTAGAGCCACATTTTCTGGAGGTACTTCTTCAGAGCTTGCTTTTGCTGGAGTTCCATTAAATACTAAATCAATGGTTTCAAGCTCAAGCTTAATTTGATTGGCTTCATTTTTCATCTCATTTGGAATATTAACTACAGATTGTAAAGCCTGTTGAATGTAGGCTGTTTTTTCTGTAAGCTCATCAAAATATTCTGTTGTAGCCGACATAACACGCCATAATTCTGCAACTTTCTTATAAAATACAAGAGATTCTTCTTTTGAAGCATCAGGAAGCGTTGTGTTGTTTAATACAATAGTATTAAACTCAACAGGGCTCGTAAGTTCTTGTTGTTCAACATTATGAACCATGGACATTGTTACTGTATATTTCCCTGGCAATGCACGCAAACTAGTTCCACTACTTTTTAGTGGGTCGAATTTATCATCATTTAATCTTATGGGATTTGTACTTTTATACCTCATGTCCCAATTAAGTCTGTTAATTCCAATTGATGGCTTTTGATAAATATTTCTAACTACATTACCTTCTTCATCCTTAATTGTAAATACTAAATAAGGCTTAGTTTCATTTTTTTCAGCATCCAAAATTTCTTTTGTTGGCTGCGGAATTGGCTTTCCTTCCTTAAATAGCTCTTTTTCCTTCTTAATGCGCTCTGATTTGAGCGACTTAGGAACATCCTTTAAATAATACGTAAATACAGCTCCAAAGTCTGGATTTTTTGCTTCGTAATATCCTGCACCAGTTCCGTAACGCCCACTTCCTGCTTTAATATACATCAATGCATCTTGCACCGGAAATAGTATTGCTTCTGTATTTTCTAAGGTTTCGGTAGATATTTCACGCAGGGGAGAATAATCGTCAATTATATAAAACCCACGCCCAAAAGTAGCAATTACTAAATCACTTTCTCTTTCTTGCACAACAATATCACGAACTGCAACATCGGGCAATCCCGAGCCAAACTTAACCCATTGTGAACCCCCATCAACAGTAAAATAAATACCAAATTCTGTTCCCACAAATAGCAGATTTTCTTTAATAGGGTCTTGAGTAATTGAGTGTATTGATTGATCATTTGGAAGATCAGAGGCAATTGAAACCCAAGTTTGCCCTTTATCAGAACTTTTTAGAAGGTATGGTTTGAAATCATCACTTTTCAAATTATTAAATGAAGCATAAACTACATTTTCATCAAATTGTGAAGGAAAAATATCACTAACATATGTGTATTCAGGAACACCTGGAAAAGTAGTTGTTTTTGTCCAATTGTCACCATCATCTTCACTAACTTGTATTACTCCATCATCAGTTCCAACATACAGCAATCCTTGTTTTATGGGCGATTCAGCTAAAGTAACTGCCGTTCCCCATTGTGATGTTGATACATCCTTGGCAACAGCATCAGCAGGCCAATATTTCCCCATCACTTTAAACTGATTTCTATCTTCGTCACGAGTAATATCATCGCTAATTGCCTCCCATGTATTACCACGGTTGGTACTTTTAAATACTTTGTTTGCAGCAATATATAATGTTGTGCCTGAATGCGGACTTAGAAAAAATGGAGTATCCCAATTCCATCTAAATGTAAGCTCTTCCTTTTGAGGCATTGGCTTAATTGCTATTTTTTCACCCGATTTTTTATCATATCTAAAAATATTTCCATACTGATATGCTGAATAAACAATATCAGGGTTATCAGGCTCTATTGCCTGCCAAAAACCATCACCGCCAAGGGTAACAACCCACTCATCACTGGCTACACCTCCAGCTTTAGTGTTTTGCGAAGGACCACCCATACTTGCATTGTCTTGTGTACCACCGTAAACCCAGTAAAAAGGTTCGGTATTATCAACATTTACTCTGTAAAATTGTGTTACAGGTAAGGTTGTTTTATGTATGTATGTGCTTCCATCATCCCAACTTTCGTAGATGCCACCATCGCCACCAATAATAAAATGATTTGTATTGGCAGGGTCAATCCACATTGCATGATCATCAACATGACGCCTGCTTAACCCAATACTTTTCCATATTTTTCCGCCATCAGTACTTACCTTGGTTCGTGTATCCAATGAGTATAATTTATTGGCATCAACAGGGTCGCATACAAGCTCACTATAATATTGTCCGCTACTATAGTAATCATCCTGTTTACTAAAGGATGCTCCTCTATTTGTGGAACGATAAACGCCTCCTTTTCCATTTGAAGCCTCGAACATAGTATAAACAATATTTGCATCAAGTGGCGAAGCAACTATTTCCATACCTCCTTTATCGATACTTGGAATACCGTTTTCGAGTTTATTCCATGTAAGACCAGCGTCTGTTGATTTGTAGAATGCTGACTCAGGACCTCCTCCAATTTTTCCAAACTGGCGGCGGCGGCGTTGCTCAGCTCCTGCATATATTACATCAGGATTGCCAAACTCAAAACTCAAGTTTGCAACTCCGGTATTTTCGCTAATAAATAAAACTTTTTTCCAATTTTCACCACCATCAGTAGTTTTAAAAACACCTCGCTCTTCTCCGGGTCCCCATGCCGAGCCCTCGGCAGCAACATAAACAACATCCGAATTTCTTGGATCAATTAAAATTTCCCCAATTTGTCGCGAATCGGGTAACCCCATGTTTTTCCATGAACTACCACCATCGGTAGTTTTATATACGCCATTGCCATATCCTAACGCTCTTTGGTGATTGTTTTCACCTGTTCCTGCCCATACAACATTGCTATTATTGGGATCCATGGCCAGACAACCTATTGAATATGCCCCGTAATTTTCAAAAATTGGTTTAAATGTAATACCATTATTAGTGGTTTTCCAAATGTGTCCAGATGCAACAGCAACATAATATGTGCTAAAATTAACAGGGTCAACTGCAAAATCGGCAATTCGACCAGACACGAATGCCGGCCCAATACTTCTCCACTTTAGTCCATTAAATGTTGATGACGATAAACTGTCTTTTTTAACTACTTCCTTTTCCTTTTTGGCTTCTGCAGTTGATAATCCAAATGCGATAATTAGGATCACAATAAGTATTTTTTTCATCTGGTTAAAATTATTTAAATATTATGATTAATTTAAGTGTTATGTAATATTTTATAAAAGTATAAAAAATAGTTCTTAATAAATTGTAATGCCGTTTTTCATCATAATAATTAGTACAACTGATCCTGCAAAAAACAATACATTTAAAACTATATCCATGATAGAAAAACTCTTTGCAGGTAAATAATTGAATTTAGAATTTTCAGGTTTTTTTGCTGTTAAAAAAGGAATAAGCAAAATTATTACAGGTATGATTTTTAGAATTCCTGAAGCTGAAAATAAATCTAGTGTCGAAAAATAAGTATATGCAATTACTAATAGCCAAGGAAATATAAAAACGATAATGGAAGCGCTAACCGCCGTAATAGATGAAATTATAGTTAACTTTAGCAAACTATTATAATCTAATATTTTAATTTCATTTTGCATTAACTAGCTCTCTATATCTATAACAATTGGTTAGATGATCGTTAACCATGCCAGCCGCCTGCATAAATGCATAACAAATTGTGGTGCCAACAAACTTAAACCCACGTTTTTTTAAATCTTTGCTCATTGCGTATGACTCCTTTGTGTTAACAGGAACCTCACCTGTATTAGTACAGCTGTTAATTATTGTTTCGCCTCCAACAAATTGCCAAATATACTTATCAAAACTACCAAATTCTTGCTGGATTTTTAAAAAAAATTCAGCATTTTTTATACTTGACCTTATTTTAAGCTGATTTCTAACTATTCCTTTATTCTGCATAAGTTCATCAACTTTTTCGTCACTATAATTAGCAATTTTCTTTACGTTAAATCCATCAAATGCAATTCTAAAATTTTCTCGTTTGTTGAGTATGGTTGTCCAGCTTAATCCTGCCTGAAATGCATCAAGAAGCAAAAATTCAAATAATTTATCATCATTGTGCACGGGCACTCCCCATTCTTCATCATGATATTTTATGTCTAACTGCTTATTACCAGGCCATAAACATCTATTTTTATTTGATTCTTCCATTCTTTTAAAAGTTTGTTGAATTCACTCCGAAAAGTAAAAAAAAGAGATTGCCAAATATACACAATAAAAAAATCCCGGATAAACCGGGAACTATGAGATTAATGGCAAATGTATTTTAATTTTAAGCTATTATATATTCAGTAGTATTTGAAACTTATTATTTTGGCTCTACTGTGATTTTAATGGTTAATTAAATAATCAGTATTTCTTATTGTATTTGGTTATTTGTCAGAAGCTGGAAGTCCGAAGACGGAAGTGCTTGAACTTCTGACTTCTAGCTTCTGACTTCTAGCCAATATTTTAAAATAATATACATATTACAATTATCATTATACC
>Ga0307991_1002760_pt1 | contig 11715 bp, 15 predicted proteins | sample EllFjometagen131_FD_203146 | JGI IMG/M metagenome (GOLD analysis project Ga0307991, IMG submission 203146) | Marine microbial communities from Ellis Fjord, Antarctic Ocean - #131 | ecosystem: Environmental > Aquatic > Marine > Unclassified | place: Southern Ocean | collected 2014-10-08 | reverse complement strand
ATCTGTTATAGTTATTTTGTTAGATATTTTAATTTCATTAAAAATCTAACACTGTTTAGTAAGTGTAGGAATAGAGTCGAATTTCTATCTATTACTACGAGTTAATTATTATAATTTCAACTTATGCAAGGAACTATTAAAAAGTTGACTGACAAAAACTTCGGTTTTATCACCCAAGAAGGTAGCGACAAAGATTTATTCTTTCACGCTAGTGAATTAGCAGAAGGTGATTTCAGTGACTTAAGAGAAGGTGACGCAGTGACTTTTGAGGTTAACGATACCCCAAAAGGACCAGCGGCAACACAAGTAAAAAAAGCTTAATACACTTTCTATAAAACAAATCAAAAAACCACTTTAATTAGTGGTTTTTTGTTATCTATTATGTTGTTTCAATCCTTCTTTCTGTGGCTAAAATTAATCTGAAAATAATTTAATTTTTTATAACTTGTGTCCCTTTAATTTATTAAACTCGTATGAAATCTTCTTAAACATTTGTTGGGATTCCACCGTATTCATAGTAATGCTATTTTCTATTTCAATAATATCAGCATCATTAGTCTTGGTATCATAAATAGCAAAAGTCGCAACTCCAGTTTTATATGCTCCAATTTCCCCTGGATTTAAGACTAAACAGTTTCCAATAATCTCTTTATTTTTTAAATGATTATGTCCATAAAAAACAGCGTCAAACTCTCCGGATTTAGCCATCGGTCTTGCTAAAATTGGATAATGAGCTAAGAAAAGTTTCCTACCATCTATTTCTATTATGTCAAAAGTATCAAAACCTACTTCCAAATTGCTATCTTTTTGTGCAGCAAATTTAGTAATCAAAGACTTGTCACCATCGTTATTCCCCCATATTGCAAAAACGGGAATGGTTGATGAACATAGAAGCCCAGCAATCGCCGCCCCCACAAAATCCCCTAAGAATAATATCTTGTCAACATTTTTGTAATTATAAATTTTATTCAGCGCTAAAACTAAATTATGCGCATTATCATGAATGTCGGCAATAATAGCAATTTTCATATATTTTTGTTTATTTTAATTATAACTCTTTAACTATATCTACTTTTTTCTTTTTAACAATATCCCCTTCTTCAAACTCAAAACTAGCTTTTAATAAATTGCCTTTCAAAACCTCTGGCAACCAATATATATCATCGGGCCACATGTCGTCAAATGGTAATTCAGACGGCAAAAACCATTTTGGATTCATTTCCTCGCTCTCTTTCGGCTCATAATCCCATGTTTCTGTAAAATAGACATGAACAATTTGGTCCCAAATAGGATTATGAGGAAAAAAAAATGTTAATTCAGCTACTTTATTAAAATTTTTAATTAAAACGCCAATCTCTTCTTGGGTTTCCCTTTTTGCTGTTTCTTCAATCGTTTTGTCATTTTTTTCCATTTTCCCTCCAACACCATTCCAACGATTAACCCCAAACCCTCGCTTTTTCATAGCTAAACAAATATTAATTATTTTTCCTTTATTCTTCTTTATTAAAAACACTAAAGTAGCATTTGTTAGTTCCTTCATCTGTTTAATAATTATAACAAATGTGATGAGGTCAGAGCACATCACACTCTTTTATTTATTGCCTAATTGCTTGTTTAATTGCTTGTTCTAAATTTTCGGGTTCGTCTGTGCCTATTCTGTATATTTTGCCATTTGTCATTCTTATTTCAACGGCATCAAAACCAGAAACATTATAAATCCACATTGGCGGAACTAAACAACGTTTTATTCCCCAGCCATAATACCAATGATTTTTTACTGCTTTTGCAGAAATAATTTTTTTAAGTTCAAATCTTTTCCTGAACAAACCATATCCGAACTTAATTCGCAAATATTCTTCGTCAATCAGTACCTCAAGGGACATAAAAGAAAGAAGGATAAATAAAACGAAAAGCATATAAAAAACAGTAATTGTCTCAAAGCCTGTTTTCAACAAAACGCTAACAAAAACAAGAACCACGGCCAGAAAAACAAATATCATCAATCGCCCAGTTTGAATATGTTTATAAATCATATGCCAATAATACCAACAATGAGATAATAAAAATATTTCTGATATAATTTATTATTTTTTATTTTACTTTCCTTCTATAAAAATCTACTAAAAATATATTTTTAGTAAAAGTTCCAGCCGGTAAACCAATTAAAATCACCCACATAATCAAAAATATTGTACCCAGCACAAAACACTTAAATAAAGCGACAACATAATCTCCAAAATTATTAAAAACAGATTGCACTGTTTTTAATTCAAAATAAGAGCCTATGGTTTGTTTATTTATGAAATTTATGGTCAACATTGGAATCACAAATAATGCCAACAACATATTAATCAAATCTACGAATAATTTTTGATTTTTAATTCCTAAAAAATTTGCAACTGCATCTAAACCTAAAAGAACTAACGCATATACTGCGATGAAAGGAATGGATTTTAGAAACATCATAAATCCTAATTTTAAATCGCTCTTAAATTTAAAAATAGGTAATCGCTTAAATTTGCCTTTAATAAATTCTTTAACAATCCTAACGCCATATCCCGTCAAAGCAAACCAACCAATAACTGGTAATAAAATCCATAAAATATTCCACATACCCTTTGCCCGATTAAAAGGATATTTGAAAGCAGTTTTAAAATCTAATCTTTTCATAATTAAAATGCATTAATGTTTATAAAATAAAATTTAATTACAAGATTCTGCGAACATAGTGAGCAGGTTTTTATTATGAACAAAGCGAATAACAAGGTTCCTGAGCGAAGCGAAGGGTTCTTATATTTTTATTGTTTGTTTATCTCTTAACCTGAAAATAAGCTTGAGGATGACCACACGAAGGACACTTCTCTGGCGCTTCCTTTCCTTTGTGTACATATCCACATTTCCGACAAACCCACACCACCTCTTCTTCTTTTTTAAAAACCGAATTATTTTTTAACGCTTCTAAAAATCTCTTATATCTATCTTCGTGATTAGCTTCGGCTCTGGCAATAGACCTTAATCTATTGGCAATGTCCGAAAAACCTTCCTTTTCTGCTACATCGGCAAATTCTGGATACATAATTGTATATTCATAATTTTCTCCGGCAATCGCTGCTTTTAAATTTTCTTTTGTGTCTTTTAATGTTGTTGGAGCTCCCACTTCAACAACAATTTCGTCATAATCAATATTATCACCCTTTAATTGATTAATCATTCTCATTAACCATTTGGCGTGTTCTGTTTCCTGGTCGGCTGTTAATAAAAAATTAGCTGATATTTCTTCATAACCTTCCTTTTTAGCAATTTTAGCATACATGGTATAACGATTTCGGGCTTGGCTTTCGCCAATGAACGCTTTTGTTAAGTTTTGTATTGTTTTTTCCATAATTAAATTACTTTATTTTTATATACGATGTTTTATTTAATTTCAAGGTTCCTGAGCGAAGCGAAGGGTTCTTATAATTAAAATACATTAATTTCTATAAAATAATATTTAATTTCAAGCTCTGCTTATAATTTCTAATTAAAAAATAAATATTTATTATATATAAATTATAGCATAAAAAAATTATTATCATAGGCCCAAAAATCCCATTTGTAGTAAAAAAAATAACGGCTCTATAAGCGATTATTACTATTAAATATTTTATGACCTTTTATATCAATCCCTTCACTCTCTTAGATTGTTCAATTTTAGTTAAATATTCTTTTCTTAATCTAATATTTTTAGGGGTAATTTCTAGAAACTCATCATCTTTCATAATTTCTAAGCCTCTTTCTAACGTAACTTCCACAGGAGTAGTCAAGACGATAGCATCATCAGAGCCAGAAGCTCTCATGTTTGTTAACTCCTTGCCTCTCACTGGATTCACCCACATATCATTTCCTTTTGACACATTCCCTATTACCATACCACTATAGACGTCAGTGTTGGGCTGGATATAAATTCTGCCCCGTTCTTCTAAATTCCACAGAGCATAAGCTAATGCTTTCCCGTTAGCCATAGAAACCATAGACCCAAGATTGTGTTTATTAATGTTTCCGGCAAAATTTTTAAAGCCAATTACTCGGCTAGTAAAAATACCTTCTCCCCTAGTATCAATGATAAAATCCCCTCGATAGCCCAAAACACCTCTGGTTGGAATTTCGAAAATTAATCTCTGATGATCATGTTCTGGTCTCATCTCAACCATCCTTCCCTTTCTTCTTGATAATTTCTCAATCACCATTCCCGCCATTTCATTAGGAACATCAATCGTAACTTCCTCATATGGCTCTTGTTTTTTGCCTCCTTCATTTTTAATAATGACTTTAGGCTGAGAAGCCTGCACCTCAAAACCTTCCCTTCTCATATTCTCTAAAAGAATAGCAATGTGTAATTCCCCTCTTCCATAAATCTTATAGCGTCCCTTAGCTGAATTGAAATCAATTTTTAATCCCACGTTGACTTCTAATTCTTTTTCTAATCTCTCTTTTAACTTACCGCTTGTAACATACTTTCCATCTTTCCCCGAGAAAGGAGAATTATTAACCATCAAATCAAGTGAAATTGTCGGTTCATCAATTTTAATAGATGGCAACATTTTTTGCTCTTTGTTTTCGCAAATTGTTTCCCCAATATATATATCCGGCAACCCAGCCACCAGTACAATATCCCCAGCCATTGCTTCTTCAACTTCTCTCCTTTCTAGCCCATAAAAAGTATATAAATTACTTATCTTTCCTGTTCTATGCTTATCTCCTTCCCCCTTTACCAAGACATTCATTCCTCTTTTTACCTTACCTTCATATATTCTACAGACAGCCATACGGCCTACATAATTGTCATAAGCTAAATTGAAGGATTGCATGCGCAAGGGCTTTTTATTTTTTTTATCACCCGAAGCTGGAGTCACCTCTTCTAGTATTAAATCAAGAAGCGGAGACAGATCCTTTCCATTATCATCTAATTTTCTTTTTGCAATTCCTTGTTTTGAGACGGCATAAATTGTTTTAAAATCAATTTGATCATTACTTGCACCTAAACTCATAAATAACTCTAAAATCATATCATGAATTTCACGCGTTCTCGCTGCTGGTTTATCTATTTTATTGATGACCACAATTGGTTTTAGGTTAAGTTCTAATGATTTTTTTAATACGAATTTGGTCTGAGGCATAGGACCCTCTTGGGCATCCACTAACAGCAAAACAGAATCAATAGACCTTAAAATTCTTTCCACCTCTGAACTAAAATCAGCATGACCAGGAGTGTCAACAATATTTATTTTAGTGCCCTTATACATCAAAGACGTATTTTTTGAATAAATCGTAATGCCTCTTTCTTTTTCTAAATCATTTGAATCCATACTAACGCTCTCGTCAGACATATTTGTTTGGCGCATTAAGGCATCTGTCAATGTTGTTTTCCCATGATCAACATGAGCAATAATGGCGATATTTCTTATTTCCATATATTTTTCTACTTTAAAAATAGAAATCATCTCAAATTGAGATGATTCTTCGTTTCTACGATTTTAGTCAATATCAATCTCTCGGTGCTGTATCTTAAATTAAAGTATTTTAATTATAAGAACCTGGCTTTGCCAGAACCTTGTTATTCGCTACGCTCATAGTAAGAACCTACTCACTGCGTTCGTAGAACCTTGTTATTCGCTACGCTCATAGTAAGAACCTACTCACTGCGTTCGTAGAACCTTGAAATTAAAGTATTTTAATTATAACAAAATTATTATTATTATCAATGGGTATCTATCAACACACTTTCCGCTTCGCAATTATCAATAGCTTGTTCAATTGATTTCCATAACAAGTCATTAGCCAAAACAATCAAAATAAGATTATTTTTTACTTCTCTACTATTTTAATTAAAATAGTAGAGAAGCAGAGAAATAATAATTAAGGGCAAATAAAGCAAAAAAACATGAGGAAAGAATAAATATTTCAAAGCGTCTATTGTTTTGTGTTGAGGAAGGTTAGGTGAAACAAAATCTTCTGGTAAATTATTAGTTTTAAAATATACTTCCAAAGCTCCTGCAATCTGATTACGTCTTTTCTTGTAATCCTGACGAAAATTTTTATTAAAAACATCCAAAAGCCAAAATATCAAAACAATAAAAATAGACAAAAGTAAAATTTCTTTTATCTTTGACTGAAAAGACCAACTAGATAAAGCTGCCCAAATGGTTATAGTCCAAGTTTTAATCTGAGAAAGAAGATGGTCATATTTATCCATCTGGCGTTGAGTTAGGTCAAATTCAGACTGAACTAAATTGAATTTGTTGTCAGAATTCATAAAATTACCATTAATTTATTAATAACTCAGTTCTCAACCCTGCCAAACAGCCAACTGCCTAAAACCAATACCAACAAGACCGAGACCCCTAAAACCAAAAAATCAAAATTAATTGCTTGATGAAACTCGCCGATTAAGCTACCCCGAAATCCGTCAACTCCATAAGTCAAGGGATTAAGTTTCAACAACCAAGCAAAGCCTTTGGGTAATCCTTCTAAAGGAAATAAAGCTCCTGACAGAAAGAATACTGGCATCACAATTAAATTAATAATCAAAGGAAAGGCCTGTGTGTCGGTAAAAAATGTTGCCAAAGAAGTGCCTAAGGCTGTAAAGAATAAAGCAATCAAAAACATAAACAAAAACGCGGAAAAAAGACCAGAAAAAGAAGCTAACTTGAATCCAACTAAAAATGTCACTAAAAATACTAATATTCCTTGAATGGCGGCTACAGTGGCTCCTCCTAACGTTCGACCAAAAATAATTGAAAATCGAGAAATAGGAGCCACTAAAGTTTCTTTTAAAAAGCCGAATTGCTTGTCAGTAATTAGGCCAATTCCGTTAAACATAGCGCTGAAAACAACGCTCATAACTACAATACCTGGCGCCAAAAAATTTATATAATTACCCTGCCCAGCTTGAGCATATATGTTCTTAAAACCAAAACCAAAAGCGACTAAAAAAAGGATTGGCTGAAAAATAGACATCAACAATCTTGGTTTAGACCTTAGATGTCTTTTTATTTGTCGTAGCCATAAAATATATATTGTCGCAATTTCATGTTTTATCTTTTCCATTTTTTTCTTTGTAATCGCATCCTCTCAATACTCCCGGCGTTTTCGTCGCGAATATCATAACCCGTTAGACTTAAGAATGCTTCTTCTAAATTATTAGTTTTAGTTTTGCTTTTAAGTGATTCTAATGTTCCTCTGGCTACAATCTTGCCATGATCAATAATAGCTATCTCGTCAGCATATCTTTCCGCTTCTTCCATATAATGAGTGGTGAAAAATACGGTTAATCCTTTTTCTTTATTTAATTCTTTAATATAATCCCAAATGTGATTGCGGGTTTGGGGGTCAAGCCCTAAGGTCGGTTCATCCAAAAACAACACATCTGGCTCATGCAACAAACCGCGGGCTATCTCTAATCGTCTTTTCATTCCTCCGGAAAATTTTTTAACTAAATTTTTTCTTCTATCGCTTAAGTCAACCAACTCCAATAATTTATCTATCTTGGGCTTTCTCTCTCCAGCTGGTAAACCATAAACCACGCTATGAAAATACATATTCTCATAAGCGGTCAACTCGTCATCCAAACTATAGTCTTGAAAAACGATACCAAAAGAATTTCTAACCTTAACGGATTCTTTCAAAACATCAAAACCATTAATACTTAATTGTCCCTTTGTCGGCTTTAACAAAGTTACAAGCATTTTGATGGTAGTGCTTTTTCCCGCCCCATTCGGTCCCAAAAAAGCAAAAATGCTTTCTTTTTTTACCCTAAAAGAAATATCATCTACCGCCGTAAAGCTATTGAATTTTTTAATTAAATTATTTACTTTTATCATTTCTACATTTTATCTTTATTTAAACTAAAGGTCAAATAATATAACAAAAAAGGCTTAAATAAGCCTTTTTAATATTGATGTTTATTAATTTTAATGCAAAGAAATGAGTATATTTATATATCTGATTTAAAATAAAAAGTAATCAAAGTGGTTCTAAATTTAAATCTTTGCTATAAAACTCTTTATTGATGCAAGTTCTAAAATAACAATTTTCGGGGAAAGTCCCCTTTTAATTGTCGAAATTATTTTCCGAAAAGCCTCTAATCAGCACCGCACCCTCCCTTTCCTCTACCAGTACCAGGGCCGGAACCTCCTCGAGGTCCAGTTCCATCACCATCTGGCATATATTTTAAATTAAATTATTTAATTAATAACAACAGTTCAACTTTTATTTTAACTATCTATTATAAAGATATACCCATAACCATCTTTTGTCAAATTATAATCTGTGGATAATTTTTATAGCAAAAAAAAATAAAAAAATTATTTCGTTCTTCGATTATTAGCTCCACATCGTGAACGACATTCAAATATGTTTAAAAGTTAGATTCGTGTTAAAAAACTAAAAAACTCCAAAAGTTGACATATAAGTATTTATAAACCAAGGCAGTATAAAAATCAAAGCAACTAAGGGCAAGATAAGTGTCACAATTGTAATGATTACGGTAGTTAAAAAATACTTACGTGTCTTTTCGGCTGAAATATAAATTTTTTTAAGTAATTCATCTTGTAAATCAAGGCGCTTTTTTACTTCTTCATCCATAAAAATTTAAATTTAATACTTCTTTTTTATATAAATTTGTCATACTAACTTATAGTTTTATTATACCACGGTTCGGTCCAGAACCTTGAAAAATCAAGACCAAAGAGCGTTCCCAGAGATAAAAATACTAGCTTTAATGACAGAGGTCGGTCGGGGTTAGATAAACAACATTAGAAGTATTATTCAACAGTCAAACGAAGGCAAAATCCCGCTCAAATATTTTTAAAAACTCCACTATGAATTATCTATTTTATTAGTCAAAAAGGGCAGATAACGACTCTCCAGAATAGATACGACAAATTGCATCAGCAAAAACATCAGCTAAAGAAATAACCCGTATCTTCTTGCAATCTTTGGCTTCCCTTTTTAAGGGAATAGTATCACTGACAGCAAGCCATTCTAAAGGAGAATTATCAATTCTCCTAATAGCTGGACCAGATAGAACAGGATGGGTGGCTATAGCAAAAACCTTTCTAGCTCCATTTTTTAAAAGAGCTTCAGCCCCGCCAGTAATCGTCCCAGCCGTATCAATTAAATCATCAAGTATAATACAGTCCTTATCTTTAATATCACCTATGATGTTTAAAATTTCAGTTTGATTTGGTTTCGGACGTCTTTTGTCAATAATAGCAATTGGCGCCTTTAGACGTTTAGCGTACGAACGGCACATTTTAGCAGCACCTACATCTGCCGCAACTAAAACTATATTATCAAATCCGTGTACAAATTCATTTTTGATAAACTTTAAAAAAGTAGGTCTGGAATAAATATGATCCGAGGGTATTTTAAAAAACCCAGGAATAGCTCCAGAATGAAGATCACAAAACAAAATCCTGGTTGGCAGTTGTGATTCAATCGCATCAGCTACTACTCTAGCAGAGATTGCAACTCTGGGTTTATCTTTTCTCTCCTGTCGAGCATAACCATAATAAGGGACGATTATAGCTATTCTTTCGGCTGATGATCTGCGAATCGCATCTATTAAGAGCATCAACTCAATTAAGTAACTATCATCTGGTCCTGTATTTTGAACAATAAACACATACTTGTTTCTGATGTTTTCTTTAAACTGAATATGATGTTCTCCGTCAGAAAACCTTTCTTTTGAAACTTTACCTATCTTAATGTCTAATATTTTGCACGCTTTTTCTGTTAACTCCTCAGATGAACTGCCAGCAAATACTTTAATATTGTTTTTTAACTCATTAGAGATTTTTGTAATCATAAATTATTTATTATCTTTTTTAGCATTTTAATTATACCACAACAAAATTATTCGCAAAGGTTCTGGGTCTGCCTGGGGGTTAAAAAAATAACCGCTCTATAAGCGATTATTACGTTGACTCCCCAAGTGGAACGCCTGCCCGCCACTGGAGGGATGTTCGAACCTGTTTAAGGGAGATAAATGGTGATTTGTTTAAATCAGCTATTTTATAATTTCTGTTATTTGTTTAGCGACTTCTTTCGGTGACTTATCAGTTGTATCTATAATATCACACCTTTTGTCATTTTGACATATAATTCTAAGAATTTCTGAAAAATCAGCATTATCTTTAATAAAACTTTCAACCGAACAAGCAGAAACCCTCTTTAGTTCCTGTTCACTTTTCTTTGTTTTGTATCTCTTGGCAATCCTATTTTTAATAGTTTCCTTCTCCGCATCAAGCAATATGAATCTTGTGTTGTCAATGTTATTATATATTACCTCTTTTGGGTTAGAAAAACCACAAATAATAGTAGAGATATTATTCTTTAAATTTAATCTACCAAGATTCAGCCAGAATTCTGTTTCTTTTTTTCTCCATTCTCTATTAACCCCAGAAGGCACTCCTCTCTCGTCAAAATCATGAATATCGAAATCCTTCTTGTCAAATGATAATTTTAGGTCTGAAATAACCGCACTTTTGCCCACTCCACATACTCCTGTTATAAAATAAATTTTTGGTTTATGGTTCATTAATTTTTCTGTTTTATTATATAATTACTTTATCTTTTAAATATACCATATTTCAAATTAAACAAAAGATTCAAATGAACGTTTAGAGCAAAAAAATAACCGCTCTATAAACGATTATGGGGTTGGCTCCCCAAGTGGAACGCCTGCCCGCCACTGGAGGGGCGTTCAAATCTGTTTGAGAAAAATTTTATTTCAAAAATATGATATGGGAATTAACTCTTCAATTTTTAAAAATAGCCATCATAACTAAACTATGATATTTCCCACTAAAAAAAGCATCTTTTTTGAAAACTCCCTCTACTTTAAGGCCAACTGATTCATAGCAAAATATGGCTGATTTATTGCTCTCATAAACACCTAAATAAACTTTTTTAAGTTTCAATTTTTCAAATCCATAATCAATTAAATATTTTAATGATTCTTTCCCCCACCCCCTTCCCCTATAATTACCATCTCCTATCATGATAAAAATTTCTGCCTTCTTGTTAATTTTATCCATCTTTAAGAAACCCATAAATCCTATAGGCTTGCTTTCGTCACAGATTGTAAAAAACTTTTTATTCCTATTCTTCTCATAATCATCAAACCATTTTATTTGTTTTGCCCTGGTTGTTTTATTATCCTTGTCGCTAGCAAAAACATCTGCTTTTGAATTGTTAAGCCATTTTATCCTATATGGAATATCTTTTCTTTTGTGATTCTTAAATTGAATCATAATTCTATTATAAACAAAGCTTGAAATTAAATATTATTATATAAAAATTAAGGTATTTTAATTATATCACAATAATATTATTATCAAAACTTCGAGGGGAAAAAGGTGTCAGGAGAAAATGTGTCAGCAGAGAATTGGGTAAAAATTTTTCCAATTGGTAAAATTATTTTTTACTTAGTGTTCTCAATTCTCTTCAACTCATCCTTTAGAAAAAGAATTGTTTCGCTTTTTAGATTTTTTCTAATCCTCTGAAATTTTTGTGGAGGTAAAAGAAAATTTATATCTTGGTCAATAATTCTCTGGGTGATATTTTTCTCAATAAACTTAATTAAATCATTTAAGAAGTCGGTAATCTTTTTCTTGCTATAATTCTCAATTATTTTCGCGTCACAAGAATATCCCTGCAGGAAAAAATAGTGAG
>Ga0307991_1002758_pt1 | contig 11716 bp, 16 predicted proteins | sample EllFjometagen131_FD_203146 | JGI IMG/M metagenome (GOLD analysis project Ga0307991, IMG submission 203146) | Marine microbial communities from Ellis Fjord, Antarctic Ocean - #131 | ecosystem: Environmental > Aquatic > Marine > Unclassified | place: Southern Ocean | collected 2014-10-08 | reverse complement strand
CGGTGTAAGCGGTCAAATGGAGATAAACGATGAAGATATCCTTTCTGACGCTTGTACTGGCTATATTCGTATGCCAAGTGGGATACATCCAGGCTGAGAATGAAACTCTTAAACGTCCACTCAAGCCATGGGAGATGGATTGGGGGAAACCGCAATCCCAAGTTGATTCCGTGCCGCTCGGAGATCCTGCCACTGAGGACTTTGACCCGGATGAATATCTTCGGAATAATAGTTTGCCAAATAAGAATAGTTGGTTCTATACCGACAGGGGGTTTGCCAAGTTAGAACGTGGAGATTACCAGGGAGCAATCGTGGACTGTACGAAAGCGATAGAACTCAATCCGAAAGATGGTACAGCCTACAGCAACCGAGGTGCTGCAAAGTTCAATCTTGGAGACTATCAGGGCGCGATCCAGGACCGTACGAAAGCAATCGAACTCAATCCAAAGGATGCTATAGCCTACGTCGGCCGAGGGGGTGCAAAGTTCAACCTTGGAGATAAGCAGGGAGCGATTGAAGACTACACGAAAGTGATAGAACTCGATCCGAAAGATGCCGATGCCTACAGTTATCGAGGCTGGGCAAAAAACCAACTCGAAGACTACCGAGGATCAGTCCTGGACTACACGAAAGCGATAGAACTCGATCCAAAGCATGCCATGGCCTACCGCAACCGAGGGGGTGCAAAGATAGGACGTGGAGATTACCAGGGAGCGATTGAGGACTGCACGAAGGCGATAGAACTTAATCCGAAAGATGATGTAGCCTACAGTAACCGAGGGCTTGCCAAGCTCAATCTCGGAGATAATTGGGGAGCGATCCAGGACTGGACCAAGACAATTGAACTTGATCCGAAGGACGCTATAGCTTACAGCAACCGAGGTGCTGCAAAGAGCCGCCTCGGAGACTACCAGGGAGCGATCCAGGACTGTACCAAGGCAATAGAACTAGACCCGAAGAATGCCGATGCCTACAGTAATCGAGGGTGGGTAAAAACCCTACTCGAAGACTACCAAGGAGCAGTCGTGGACTGTACGAATGCGCTCGAACTTAATCCGAAAGATGCTTTAGCCTACCGCAACCGAGGGGGTGCAAAGGTCAATCTCGGAGATCACCAGGGAGCGATCCAGGACTGTACCAAGGCAATAGAACTCGACCCGAAGGATGCCGATACCTACAATAGCCGAGGGGTTGTAAAGCTTCGGATTGGAGATAATCAGGGAGCACTTATTGATTTAACGAAAGCGATAGAACTCAATCCGAAAGATGGTACAGCCTACAGCAACCGAGGTGCTGCAAAGTTCAATCTTGGAGATAAGCAGGGATCTATCGTGGATTCCACGAAGGCAATAGAACTCGACCCGAAGAATGCCGATGCCTATCGCAACCGGGGGCTTGCAAAGTTCAACCTTGGAGACAACCAAGGGGGGATCTTGGATTTGCGGAAAGCAGGAGAATTGGGCGCCCCGGATGCTTGGGATATGATCAAGTCCGTCTCATCGAATAATCAAGTGCCTTCACGGAGTCGCACCACCTATGTTGCTCCATCCAGACCCGCCAAAGATTTCCTGGTTACCCATTTTGATTATGATGATGCGACGAAGAAAGGCGTAATTGCGGTAAGGACATACGGCAGGGGTATTAAGTGCAGAGAATGGCTTGTGAAGAATATCGGAGCTATTTGTTCAAGTAAAAATGTAACTCTTCAAGCGGGTTCAGAATCAAAGAAAGGCGGTCGTTACCGTATCCTCGATGAAAAGATCGAGAACGATATTCTAACAGTCCAGTTTGAATCAGCTTGGTAACAGTCAAATGAAAGGCCAGGAGGTATGGACATGACCAGTATCAAAAAACTATCTGCACTGGTAATTATTCTGACCTTGGCAGGTTGTGTAGCGCACACCACGAAGGTGACCTCTAATTATCCCGGGGTCAAGATCGAATTAGATGGGGACTACATAGGGGAGACACCGTGTGAAATACAATGGACTGGAACAATGGTTGGAACTTTTCCTGACCACGCACACTATTGTGTTATTGCATACCCAATACAAGGGGGACAACAGGTTCAAAGCAAGTACTTTTATGGGGGTAAAAAAATTCCCAAAACCATCTATTTCGATATGAATCTTATAAGAACCCCTATTCAGTACCAAATAGATTTAAATTAAAGATGAAAGACCAAGACATATCAAAAGACCCGGATATGATCGAGCTTGAGCGGATGATTGACGCCGGGGAGCTTGGTTGGGGGTGGGGGGGGAAAGAACCCCCCTACCCCCTCACCGTGGCGTGGATTGGGGCTGGGGATATGCGAATAACCGACAAAACCAAGGTTAAACGAAGGTCAGGAAACTCACTCGAATTGAGAGAAGAACGAGCGAGGGAAGATTAGCCCGGAAAACAACGGAGAAAACAACGGTAATCAAGAATATAGTGAGAAATAAGTGAGAGGGGAAGATTAAGCATAAAACTGGTAGGAAAAAGTAGGATTTTTCAAGCTAAACAGCATAGGTAAATGATAAGGAGATCATCGTAGCAAAAAAGCAGTAAAATAAGCTATAGGGTTCCTGGGGGAATAAACCGATAAAACGGGAATTAAACGGGCAAAAATTAGGTAGCAATCAAACCAGGAGGGAAGAAGATGAAGAAATATTGGAGTTTAGTATTAGTGTTAAGCGTGGCCATACTGCCTATTCTACTGCTGTCGTGTAGCAGTAGTGGTAGTGGCGGAGGCGGTGGTGATGGTGCGCCGTCGCTATCGAATTTTAATCACCCATCAACCGTAAACCGCGGGCAAACATATATTTATTCGGCAGACTTTTCTGATCCAGAGGGTGATATTGAAACTGTCTATAACACAGACTCCTGGAATGGCGGCAGTGTTACAAATTCCGTCAGTGCTGCGGAAGCTGGTATTTCAGGAACTTCTGGCACCATTACAGTAGTGTATCCAATCTCACCATACGCTGCCACGGGAACACACCATGTAACGATTTGGGTAGAGGATGCAGAGAACCACACCAGTAATAGATTAGAAGCTGATATTCAAGTGAGGTAGTAGACCGAGTTAAAGGTCTCTGATGAGACCAACAGGAGGAGTGATGAAGAAGTTGTTTGTTGTATTGATGGTATTGCCGGCATTGATAACGCTGGTGCAGGCGTCCGACTTTAACGGGGACGGCATAGATGACATTGGAATATACCGGCCAAGCAGTGGACTATGGGCAATAAGAGGAGTAACCCGAGTCTATTACGGAGGAGACGGGGATGACCCCGTTCCCGGGAATTATAACGGAGATGGAACGGCAGATATCGCAATTTTTAGGAGGACCTCTGGTCTTTGGTCAATAAAGGGAGTGTCCAGGGTATATTTCGGATCATATATGGACGTCCCGGTAAATGGTAGTGGAAGCAAAACTTGGAGTAGAAACATTTATAACGATCTTTACTATACTGGAGGTTGGGTAGGGGTTAAGACTGATGACCCTTACTCCCCTCTTCATGTAGTAGGGAGTATTAGAAGTAGCTCTGGTGACGCAGATACGGGTGGAGTCATCAAGACTTATGGCCCCAATGGCAATTTTAATACCAGATTTACTTATTTGGAAGGCGCGCCTAATGATGGAGCTGCTGTAGTTAGCGATCAGGACGGTAATGCTGTTGTCGCCTTACAGGTCAATTCTGTTTCAGGTGGCAACATCATGACCTTTGGTCCAAATGGGAACCCTAATGCGGCTCTAATGTATGTAGGCGGCTACCCTAATAACGGGGCTTTGGGGGTTTATGATTCTTCAGGTACCGGCAGAGCGGGAATCCAGGTCAACTCGAGCGGCTATGGGATTGTGTTCGGAGACATCAAGTCAATGCGAGTAAAAAATCCTCTCCAAGAAGGTACCGATATTTGGTATGCATGCCCTGAGGGACCGGAAGCAGCTATTTATTTTAGGGGAAGTGCCCAACTCAATGTGGGGTGTGCAACAATAAGTTTACCTGACCACTTCGCAGCACTGGCAAGCGAGGAAGATTTAACCGTCCAACTGACCCCATGCTCCACCGAATCTATGGGTCTGGCTGTGACTGAAAAGAGTCTGGACGGTATAGAAGTCCGTGAGTGTAGAGGAGGGGAGGGAAACTACTATTTTGACTACCTCGTGATGGCTACCAGGAAGAAACATAAGGATTTTAAGGTTATCCGTAAGCATCTCTCTGGGGCGGTTCTTCCCCAAATAGCCGGGGAAGAGGCAAATAATAAATCCCGATAAAAGAGTTGATTATAGGGGGAGAGGGGTAGGGGGGGTGAAAAGAAACCCCCTACCCCCTCACCGTGGCGTGGATTGGGTCAGGGGATATACGAATAACCGGGAAAACCAAGGTTAAACGGAGGTCAGGAAAACCACTCGAATCGAGCGGAGAACAAGCGGGGGGAGATTAGCCCGGAAAACAACGGTAAGCAAGAACAAAGTGAAAACAATGTGAGAGGGGAAGATTAGGCATAAAACTGGTAGACAATAGTAGACTTTCAGAAGCTAAACAGGGCAGGGAGAACTTAACAAAACCTAACATATTGATAAGAAATGATAAGGTTTCTCCCCGTAGCTAAAAACACGGGGGGTAAAGCCTGAGAGAACCTAAGAAAACCTAAGATTTTACAAGCCATAGAAAATATAACAAAGCATAACATTTCGCAAGCCATAGAAAACCTCACAAAACCTCACATTTCGCAGGCTAAACAGGGTAGGCCACAGCAACAAAAAGCTATTTGTCCTGCCTCTGGTATTGAGGTGGTGGGTTGAACCCCGTAGAGGCACGCACACCGCCCTTAAAAGGGGTCTCTGAGCGTATAGATTGCTCGTTTAGGGGGTTGCCCTTCATAGGGGGAAATAGGCTGAAGAAGACCATATATTAGCCTATAGAGCTATAGGTCAGTAACAACGGTAAACAGCGGTGAAAACAACGGTAATTGCCTTACAACTAAAAATAATAAACAGCGAGGAAACAGGGAGAAACCTCCAAAAAGCGGCATTTTGTGTAAAACGAGATCAGTTGTATGAAATCAGTAGTAGCCATAGCGGGATTAGGCTGAATACTGCACAACCGCACCCCTATAAAAAGAGTTTATTTTTATGAGCGCATACGAACAGAATCAAAACGGAGATTGGATCACCCTGAAAGATGCGGCTGGCCTGTTGAAATGCTCTGCCAGGACAATACGCCGGCGCATAGATGCCGGGAAGATAGAAACCCGCATAGAGTACCAGGGCAAACAGGCGGTAAGGTATGTTAGGCGCGGCGATATACTCCGTGAAGCGGGAACAATTCAGCACCACGAACCAAATGAAGGAATCACCGAAGTTGTCACCAGGGGCGCAACCTATGACAACCCTATGACAAGCATAGGACAAGTGCAAAAAGTTGTCACAGGCTTGCTCTGGAGAATAGCGTTAATCGTAGCGGGAATCATAATACTTGGGGGTGTGACAACCTATTATCTTGTCATAGGACAGAGTAATGCGGTTAAAGGCAAGATCGAGGGTATTAAAAGCGAGTTGTCACAGGGTTTGTCACAGGTTAAGGGTGATATTGTCACAGGTAGCAAGGCAACCAGGGAAGGATTAAAGATACAGATTGAAGGTATCCGGGCCGATACCAGGGCAGAGAACCAGGCAACCGCGAAAAAGATAAGCCAACAGGGGGAAGATATAACCAAAACAGGGGACCAGGTAAAGGCGCAGGCCGCGAAGATAGACAAACAGACCGCAGAGATCGAGGGGCTACAGGAGCAAGTAAGCAACCAGAACGAAGCAATCGTATCTTTAATGGATTCGATTAAGGAATTGATAGAGTACAAGGCTAAACCAGAAGCCACCCCGCCGGCTACTCCGATCCCGGTAGCTTCTCCGATACCAATAATCCAACCTATTCCAACCCCGAAAGCAAGCGGGTTCCTGGGGATATTCTAAAGGAGCAAGTATGAGAGCAGTAAGCATATTGACGGTACTAATAGCAATATTTGCGGTGGGGTGTGGGGAGAAGGTGGTGGACTATGACAAAATCGTTGAGCGTGACGGGGTGTTCTACGAGGTAAATTCCGAGGAGCCGTTTACGGGGAGAGCCGTTGCCTGGTACGAGAACGGGCAGAAGGAGGGCGAGAGCGTGTTCCTTAACGGCAGACCCCACGGGAAGTCAACAGGGTGGTACGAGAACGGGCAAAAGGAAGTGGAGAAAGAGGCCCGTCATGGCAAGCGAATCGGAAAGACGAAACGGTGGAAAGAAAACGGAGAGAGAGGGTTTTGATCGAGCTTGAGAGGATGATCTGATCCGGATAGACCCGGACGAGAACGGAAACCCCAAATAACATTTACACAATCCACCATATCAGAGAACAGGAAAGAGATTTAATCCATTACACAACAACCAACCAGACCGAAGAAAACGGTAAAAAACGGTAGGCTACTTATACCGATCCGGGAGAGATCGGGCCGTATAGACGCGCTGAAGGCTTCCAGGGTAATCAGGGGTAGGGATAACAGTCTAAACGACGGTTAAACGACGGTACGCAGACAGTAAAACCGATCAATAACCGATAAGGTAGAATAACAAGATAAAACCAGAATTAAACCAGAAGAAAACCAATAAACTGGGAATTAACTGGGAAAACAACCAACCAGGGGAAAAGATTATGAGCGATGAAGCATTGCTAACGGTCCCGCAGTTAGCGGACAAATTACAAATTAGCGAAGGGAAGATCCGAACGCTATACCGGGAGAAGAAGATCCCGGCAATCAAGGTAAGCTATCGGAATGTAAGGTTTGATTATCAGGATGTTATCCAGGCGTTGAAGAAAAACTAAATCTTGAACCATGAAGCAACGCACACCGCTAAAAATAAAAGTAGCCAGGTCAGGTCGGGGAGTGGTAAGTTTGACCATATCAATACCAGAGCCAATAGAAGAGAGAGGAGAGAGGTCTATGGCTTCCCTAGATTTATACGGCGAAAAGCTACTGAGATTCCTCCGGGTCGCTGAAGATGTACGAGTGGCGGAACGGTTAGGAGTCTCAAAGATGGACGGTGCGCGGATTCTTCTGCAAATAATGCAGGATGATTCGATATTAAAAAGCGAGTCAACAAAAGCACCAAGCGAACCAAGCGACAGGAGCATTTCCGCCGCACCGCCAGAGGATTGCCGTCAGCTATCCTTGACCTTGTAATCCCCCTGCTACACCGGGAAGGGTACGAGGTTAGTGATACAGACGGAGATTATATCTTCTGGGTCCTGTTTTATATCTTGGATGGAGACTATAGCGGGGCATTGTTCCGCGTAGATGATTTTCCCAAGCACTCCACCGTTACAACCTGGTTAAATCGGTTGTGCCTGGTCGGGCTGATTTACCGCCAGGATACCCCAAGCCAATACACCATCAAGGGCGATTCCATACGTCGGCAGCGCAGTAGATATTTCCTTAATTCCCAAGATTTGATATTGGCCCACGCCGGTCCCCTGGTTGGATGTTACTATGCCTGGAAGCACGGCAATACCCTCCAGGTCATCACCACGCGAAAGACGGGCAAAGTCACCCTGCAACCAAATTCAGGCGTTATAATTGACCCCCGTATCATATCTGCATACGAGCGGGGATCGGGCCTATATTTCTCCCGGCAATGGTTGAGAAGATACCCATTATCACCGGAAGAATTACAGGCCACAGCCGCCGCGATCGGTTGCGGGGAAGGGGAGATAATACCAATACTCCGGCAAGTACTAAGCGGGCGGATATATCCATCCAGACCGGCGTTCTCTGTATTGCCGAAGGTGGTACGCGGGGGATTGCATACGATCAGCGGGAAGAGCCTTTATATGCTTGATTATAAGGCACAGGAACCATCCATCCTACTGCACCAGGCAAATACCACAGTCCCGGATATTGGATTCTATGAGTACCTATCGAGGGAAACAGACTTGAGCATTGCCGAGGTTAAAGAGTCCTGGAACCCCATAGCTTACGGCAGGCGGAAACATGAATTATTTGCAGAGGGTAAGGATGCCGCCAGGTTACGAAAGAATTATGATCTTATATTTCAGGTTCTATACCGGGTCGGGTCAGTATTAGGAAATCTGATCGAGAGGATAAAAGAGATCCAGGCCGCCAGAGCATCCGGGCATGATGATTTAAGTTGTCAGCGAACCGGCGCGAGGATGTTTTACCAGGGCATGAACCAAGCTATAAAGAACTTTGGAATACCAGCGGGGTCACCTTTGTTTGACGGATGGATATTTGAAGCAGATTGTGACGAGGACGCACTAAAAATAGTGGCTATGTTTGAAGGTTCAGCGGAAGATATTATAGGTAGGCCGATCCACGTTGAACTATCCAATCTATCTGAAACCAAAAAAAAGCCACAACTCCTTGCGGGGTAAAGGCCAAACTGCCCAATGTCCCGAAGTATCCTCTTTCGTTCCCTATTGTTTCCTTCCCATTTCTACCTTTAATCGTAATATATTCGCGGGTGGTGCTGTTTCTCTTTAGATTTCTTTAATTAAACGTCCTATCCGCAGACCGGGCGAAGAGCGCGGAATTTCCCGCCGATTGAAGAGATCCCCTCCGGCGTATTATCCAGGCCGGACCATCCCGGTTGATACTATCTCCCCGAACCACCACCCATCAAAGATTTATTATATTATTCTCTTGACGAATGGAGTATTATGGTGTATTATGGGTGTAACATAACGATAGATCAGGACCAAAACAACCGGGGGGAGATAATGAAAGCCATAGGTTATAGCCGGGTAAGCACCGAAGATCAAGCAAAGCACGGAGTATCTCTGGATAATCAGGATAATAAAATCAGACTCCAGGCTGACCTTGCTGATTATATCCTGGTAGATATTATCCGGGACGCGGGGCACAGCGCAAAGAATATGAAGCGGCCGGGGATCGAGAGAGTGCTCCAGGCGGTCAATGCCGGGGAAGTTGACGCAGTAATAATCTATAAGCTGGACCGATTGACCCGAAGCGTTGCGGATCTTGATAGATTCATCCGGTTACTGAATAAAAAAGATATCGCCTTAATCTCTGTTAAAGATTCGATAGATACCAAAACTGCCGGCGGGCGGATGGTTCTCAATGTACTGGCTTCAATATCACAATGGGAGCGTGAGGCGATCGGAGAGAGGACCGCAGACGCGTTGAGGCATAAACGGAGCCTGGGAGAATACACCGGCGGAGATGTTCCTTTCGGATTCGATAAGAACGGCCGGCACCTGGCAGAGAACAAAGCAGAACAGAAAGCAATCCGGCTAATGAAGAATCTCCGTGGTCGGGGTTACTCTTACAGGGCGATTGCCCGGAGGCTGGAGAAGAGGGGAACCAGGACGAAGCGGGGCGGGTTGAAATGGTACGCGCAGACAGTTAAGCAGGTATTATCTTGTAATACTGGGACCGCAGTATTACAGGCGGCGTAACAATAAACAAAAAAGAAACGCAAATAAAGTTGCGGGATAGGAGGAATATCAATGAATGATCAACCCAGATACATAGGCGCGGTTCCCTGCGGAGGGTGCGGTAGGAGTGGATGGATAATTACTGGGCCAGCACTCAAAACCCTAAATGATTTTCTAAAATATGCGACCCGTAGCATTGGGAGGAACTGGAAGTTGAAAAAGTTGAAAGTGTTAGCCTTTTTTATAATGTTTTTATCGATGGTTGGATGTAGCACTCCTGCATCAACTGGGACGGGAGCAGGAGAGGTGGGAGTTGCTGGAAAAGCTCAAACCTCCATGGGGGTTTCTAAAATAAACAATGGAAATATCAAGGCATCTGGACAAGGCGAAGTTGGAGCCAAGGCCGAAGCTGAAGCCTCGTACATAGATACTTCTACTGAATAGGTGACCAGTATGACCAGAACACCGAGAATATGCTTAATCGTGCCACTCCTGACTAATAGCCTTCCTTGCGGTGGGATGTGGGGAACAGAAGGTAGTTGATTTTAAACAAATGGTCGAGCGAGGCGGTCTTAAATACGAAGTTAATTCCGAAGATCCATTCACCTGATAATTATGGGAAAGCAATGAAAAACACCTATAGAATACCATCCAAATCATACTCACAATAGAGGGGCGTAAATATGAGCAGGGTTATACCAATTGTTATTATCAGCGTATTATTAAGTGGCTGTATGACGTTACAACAACAGCATAACCAATATGCAATGACTCCGCAACAAAGGTCACGCCTTGCTATACAGAAAGCAGCAAACGCAAAGGCAGTAGATAACGTTGAAAAATGCGAATATTTTGGTTCTTCCATGATGGTACATATACCCTGCGATGCCAATTTGGTGACACAACCTTTTGCTACAGGGGTAAAAACCCCGGGAGATCGTACATATATGATCTTGTTCTACGAAGATGACTTTAATGCAGTAGCAAAAGGTTTAGAAAAATCCAAAATGTTTGATTCTGTTAAAAGTGTGCAAGAATCGGGTTACCTTAAGTATGCAAAAGCACACGGTTTTCGCTATTTACTTATTAACAATGGGGATGGATCTTTCGGCGTATATGATTTATTAACATCCGATGACAAAACTATACGGTCTCCTAAAGGGATAGAAAACCTGGTTTATGCGATAGAAGATACTATTGCAGGCTTTGAATCTGAGCAATCTTCCAAAACATTATATGTCGATTATCAACCAATAGAGGATGAATATAAGTATGACGAAGAAACAAGAAAAGGCTACATAGCTTTAAAGGGAAAAGGATTACAAGCCAGAGCCTGGATGATGAAGACCATTGGGGAAATATGTGCTACCAAAAATATTGCAGTTGAGTCTGGGGCTACGCCAGAACCAGGATACTTTTTTGTATTAGACGAAGAACTACGAGACGATATATTTACGATACATTTTGAGTCCGTGTATTAGATCACCAGGCGTTCCCCATCAATAACACTTACACAATCCACCCTATCAGAGAACAGGAAAGAGATTTAATCCATTACACAATAACAAACCAGGCCGAAGAAATGGCGTAAAAACGGCGGCCAACTATACCTACCCTGTAATAGATCGGGGCATATAAGCGGGCTGAGAGCTTCCGGGTAATCAAGGGGATAAACAACCCGGAGAAGCGAGGAAATCATGAGCGGATACTTCAAGAATGGACCAGATAGGGAGGAACCGCCGGCGAAGCCAAAGAGCGAATATAACCCGTATGCGGAGGAAGAGGAACGGGAGCGGTATCTGGAGGGACTTGAGGAGGCTAATAGGGGCATAATGCCCCGACGCCGGCCCAGGAGATCAGACTATGGACGGGGGCCGAGGATATGAACAAGGCCCATACCGAACCTATATTTGAAGAGTTACCCAAACACTTGCGGGAACACTTTCGAGGTCAGATGGTAGGGAACTTTAAGGCATACGAAGGAAAAGGTGGACTCCTGGACCCTGATGTTAGGCGGAGAGCATTACGGGCTATTGGGAAGAGAAACGAAGGGACGGTTCCTGGGGATATTCCAGATTGCTTAACCGGCGCAACCGGGAACAAAGGAGAATAACGTGATGGTATTGAGCATAACGATGGCAAAAAATCGGTGTAAGCGGTCAAATGGAGATAAACGATGAAGATATCCTTTCTGACGCTTGTACTGGCTATATTCGTATGCCAAGTGGGATACATCCAGGCTGAGAATGAAACTCTTAAACGTCCACTCAAGCC
>Ga0307991_1002755_pt1 | contig 11724 bp, 7 predicted proteins | sample EllFjometagen131_FD_203146 | JGI IMG/M metagenome (GOLD analysis project Ga0307991, IMG submission 203146) | Marine microbial communities from Ellis Fjord, Antarctic Ocean - #131 | ecosystem: Environmental > Aquatic > Marine > Unclassified | place: Southern Ocean | collected 2014-10-08 | reverse complement strand
GGTTTACGAAGGTGAAGAGCACTCCATCCTTGAATACACGAACAACGCCTTTGTCTTTAATGGCTTCTCAAAACTCTACGCCATGACCGGCTGGCGCTTAGGCTACCTGATCGCCCCACCTCGTTTTATGCGAACCCTACAGACCCTGCAGCAGAATTTTATGATCTCGGCCAGCCATTTCGGTCAGGAAGCGGCGATTACCGCTTTAACTTCACCCGAGGTTTCCAAAGATCTGGAAAAGATGCGAAAGATCTACGATGAGCGGCGCCGCTTCATGCTTAAAAGGGTTCGCGAGATTGGTTTGCGCGTCGCCGTCGAACCGACCGGAGCATTTTACATTTTTGCCAATGCCAAAAAGTTTACTAACAACACCTACGACTTTGCCTTTGAGATTCTTGAAGAAGCTGGCGTCGGGGTCACTCCGGGAATTGATTTCGGTAAAAACGGTGAAGGTTACCTGCGTTTCTCATACGCCAACTCACTCGAAAATATCGCCGAAGGGATGAATCGTCTGGAACATTTTTTCAACGAAAAATAAGTTCCTCTACGGGGCAGAGGAAAGGCCACAATCCCTAAACAGAAGCCAACCAGTACATTCGGCTTACACAACTTGTTTTTACTCTTCAACACTTCCCCCAAAATTTCAACTCATAGCCCGGCCTAGACAAAACCTAAAAACATTTTTTATACACACCACAAAGGTCGCTGAGTTTGAAATCAGCTTTTCTTCGTGCAACTTCGCACTTAGTGGTGAAAAATATTTTCACCGATACTATAGTAATGAGCAGGACTTTACTGACCACTGACATATAGCCTTTTTGCTATCATAGCTCAATTAAAACACTCTAATTCAGACATAAAAAAGCCCTCAAAACAACTATAAAATCATTTTGAGGACCTTTTTTTATTGCGATGGTGCCGGAGGTCGGAATCGAACCGACACGGGGTCGCCCCCGCGGGATTTTGAGTAATGCGGCTGCCACTTCTAAAAAGAACTATTTTCTTCTTAAAGACATGATATAACTAACTATTAGCTATCACTACAGTGCGCCGAACATGATCTATTGTTCTGTAAAAATCCATCTTTTTCCGGGCTTGATTACACAGGAATTACACTGCACACTACAAGCAAAGTGCCAACTCCGAATTGTCGGTAAGCTGCTCCAGCGTTACCACCTTCTGCATGGCCTTCTCGCCGAAATCGAGCACTGTGGTCAAGTCGTAGAAGATGCTTAGGCAACAAACGATCAGACCGAGAGCTTTACCGAGATAGACGCGATTGGTGGGAAAGAGCCTGTGAGCAGAGCGTATTGAAAACCATCTGTTCGACAAAACATGAGTTAATCACCCTCCATTGCCTAGAGATGTAAGCTCTGTCTTGGTCAAATCCGCCAAAAGTTCATTAATCCCAAGACGAGCGGCTGTGAGTTTGGTAGCAGCAACTTCTCGCCACTTGATATCGCCTGGCGAAGAATATGAATCCCATAGGACACGAATCACCGCCATGCATACTTCAGAAAAAACTTTGAAATCAGCTACGCTGATGTAAGAGATATCGCTTACATGCGGCTTTGCTATGCCATCCAACATCTTTGAAGTTGTGCAAAATACAACATGGAACTGTACCCCTGGGTATTTGTCAGCAAGCGTGTCTGGATGTGCCTTAGCCTGAATGGCCTTACTTTTTGATACCACAGGGTTTTCACCTGTTGCTGTGTAGTCCTCAAAAACGATGCCATGGCGACCTAATACCCACCAAGGATCAGGAGCACCTTGCGCATCCGAATTGTCCGCCTCAAATCCTAAGAGCCGCCCAAGCTTGACCTGAGCCGCCTCGAAAGGCTTCGATTCAGCGCTTGCCAGGCCATTTCGGATAGAACTAAAATATTGCTCAATCTTTCTGCTATTGGCCTTCCCGAATTTCTCTAGCAAGGCTTCAATGCGTTCAATCCTCTCACCATAAACAACCCCCACGGGTTGCTCTGCGCTCTGCTCACCTACTTGATTTCGCAAACACTTCAGCCATGGTAATGCATTAGCAGCTGCCGCGGCTGCCGCATAGTGATCTTGAGCCACACTTGTTTGACCTGCAACAAAAGCCGCTGAGCCTGCAAGATAGTTCCAAAGAGCACGGTACCCCCTCAAGTCATCTCCTGATAGATCAGCAAGCACATTCTTTGCGAACGATAGCGCTTGGTCGTAATCTCCAGCCCAGAGGCAATTCTGATATTTTACTTCGTGTGAAACGATCTTTTCAAGAAACTCTGTAGAAGGAATCGCGGCTTGAGAGAGACTGTCTCTGGTTTCTAAAATGTGGCTATCAGCGGTCTCCCACTCATCGTTGTGCTGTATAAAATTATCAATATTCGCATCTAATTCAGCTGCATCATCTACTTGGGATTGATCCACGCCAAAGTTAACTTCCGCCTGTAACTCGGGATGCAATGCCTCGCGATTTTCGGGCTTATGGAAGTACTGATGAATTTTGTCTCCTAGAACAACCACGAGTGCATAGTCAGTTGCAGAGCGGGTACACCTACCAACCGCTTGAGTCACGCGAGTGCGGATGCGCACACGAAAAAGTACGGATGCGCCAAGCCGCGAGATAACAAAACGCTCCTGGAGATTTGTCGATTCAGGAAGTCCATAGACAATCAAATACCTGCACTCGTCTCCGATCAAATCAATACCATCATACCTATTGGCCAGTACTGCGATAGCCGATTCGGACACAAAGCACTTTTTAGATACTTCCAGATTCGAAGCGTCAAACAATAAATAATGACTAATAGAGGGATTTGCATTAATAACTACCCTAACTCTATCAGCATCTTGGTTACTAGGAGTAAGTACTAAAGCGCGATTAAACTTTGTAACCCATGATATAGATTGTTCGAGCGATAACTCTTCATCCCATATTCGCATAGGAAACATAAAAAATCGGCGACCAATTCCTTGTTTATCCCATCCATCAGGCGCAGGGATTCGCTTGATTTTTTCACGTCCAAAAATACGTTCCAAATCCCCACCCTCGCCAAGGGTGGCAGACATATAGATTCTCTGCCGCGCGTTTTCGAACTGCTGAAAGCTTCTCGTCGGGGCGATGAGCGGTCGAATCAAGATTGAACTACTCGTGTAATACAAATGACAAGCGTGCAGGTGATCACGTATCATTTGCCACTTATAGCGATGCTCATCTTGCGTACATTCATTGTCAAGAACACTTATGAGATCATTCTTAACGGATATAAGGTAGGGAGTTGGAAGTTTGTTTACATAAGAGGAATCGAGCGGACTGTTTTCGTGCTGGTTCTGGCGTAATTGGTCGTTCTCTGGGGTATGTGGCGCAATAATTCTCCAAATCGCATCAAAAATATCTTGATAATGGAATCGACTTATTTCCAAAGACCAGAAACTTGAAACATAGTTTTCTGCCGCATGCGCATCGTCAAAAACAATAGTGTGCACATCAGAAAAAAACGGGTTTGTGTTAAAAAGGGCACTGTATGTGGCTACTCCAATAGCCTCACAATTTGCAAAACTGCTCTTATCGCCCTCTGAATAGCTGTGTTTTGAGCCAGCAAAGTCAAGTGCCTGGATACCATACTTCTCTTTGGCCTGTTCAACGACCTGATGAACCAACTGCTTAGTCGGACAAAGAAACACACACCTCTCATTTCGGGTTCGCCTTCTCCATTCAGCAATCAACAGACCAACAAGGGTTTTGCCGCTTCCAGTCGGCAGTTCCAAGGCAATATCGTGCGCCTCAATGTGCCCCATATATGCCCGTAACATATCTGCCTGCTGAGACATGAGCCCCTCGACCGTGCGGTTACGCAGATCCCTGAACAAAGACTCTGGATCTTTGATCAGCGCTGCCGTTTTCGAAGGGATCTTAAATGCCATCTTTTTTTCTCCTGACCATTCTTATTATCATTTCACTTTGACCCCCCTCAAAACTTCAGAAACCACCAAACCAATCAAGCTGCTGTTCCCTCGTTAAACCTATCCTGAAACCCACGAACCTCTTCAATGATCACATCAAAACTCGGGACCTCGCCGTAGAACATCTCCTGCTGCATGTTAGCGTAATCAGCCCGCCAGTCCGGCATTTGTTCTTCGGTCGGTACCAGACGTAGCTGTCCTGGCACCAACGTGGAGTAGTCAACCCAGTTTTGACGAAAAAAAACTACTCGATGTCCAGCAACACTCGAAAAAAGCTCCGGGTCTGCGGCAGCCTCGGCGGCAACACCAGCTCCGATCAGTCGATACAAATCGTAATAATGACGAGCCATGTACTCTTTACGACGCCTGCCGTCTGTCGGCCGAAAGGTTTCTTCATGCAGGAGCATGGCTTTCTCCCAAAAGGTTCGCTTCGGCATTACCGCACGCACTTCAGCTGTCGCAGAGGAAAACAACTCAGGAAACACGTCACTTATATATGGGCTAATTTTGATTATCTCAGCAGGGTCAGTATCGGAGCGAGCACCCATCTCAATCTTGACAGCCCGCCGCAAGTAAGCTGCCCCTTCAGGAAAGGCTGATGGGTAGTTAAACAGCAGGGTTTGCTGGTCCAGATCGGCTGGATCAGCGATCAACTCCCAGATAATGGTATCTGGCATATCGGCAGCAATGGCGGCATGAAGCGCCGGTTGAATCTCATCTCGCACACATTCTTGACAGGCCAAGCGCAACCTATCAAGGCGCTTTTTTGTCTGCTTCTTACTGGGAGCTGTCTCTGGAGCATTGTCGGAGTTGAATCCAAGTGCACCACGATTGATGACAATATCGATATCCTCTGAAAATCTTTCAATAAGCTTCCAACCTTTGGAAAGCGAGGTTCCGCCCTTAAACGTCAGGTGCTCACCCCATTTCGGCAGGTGAACCAGTTTATCGAGTGTCCAGCAAACCCAGAAATCCTTTTCCACAGCCACTTCGGCCAGATTTAACTGTGCGCCTACTTGCGTACAGACCAGTTTGCGGCGATCTTCCGCCATCTCTATAAACTCTCTCACGCAGAAGCCTCTTTGGCTACCAAATCACGGAATATATCTGCAATCCAGGCCGGCGCGTAGCGAACATCTTTCATAAGTTGAAACCTAGCCTGGGCATCAAGACGACGGTCAAGTTGAGCGATAACCTGATCATCTACATTTTTTTTACCGAGATGCCGTAGTGCCTGAATCACTAAACCGCTGACCCTGCCCGCTGTTGCCATATTACGTGGCGTCGTCCGCTTCAAGATGATCTGTCGATTGCCAACCTCTACAATGCGGGAGAGGCTGTCAGTGAGATACGTAACCTTCATGGGCACCTGAGTTGAGAGCCCTAGCAAGTTTGCGGCATAAGCCCCGGTCGGCTGCGACCGTGAGGCATCCCGTCCAACCAACGCCTTAGCAATGTCGTCTGCGGAAGGCAACAATAAACCCAGCTGCGGATCACTTTTGGGATAGTCATAGAGCCCCCGAGCGAGTTGACGTATCTGCCCCGATTGCTTATAGCGCTTAAGGGCCGAAGCAATCGCATTACGGCTGCCAAGGTCCTTGAAGTCATTTGGAGTAAACACCCAACCCCTACCATGGCCATACACTCTGCTAAGTATTTGTTTATCTATACTTTTCATACTTTTACTCATGGGATACCTGACACAAATATATACTCTTTTTTGTGTCAAACAACTAACCTATTTATGACCCGTTGTCAACCTCTCCCAGTATATACAACAAGTTGTCCATCGATAGTCCGCGCATTAACTTCAATGTACATTAATCGGGGTCTGTCACCGATTTTCCGATTTTACCGGACAGACTGTCCTTTCCGGAAAACCTGTTAACTGGAAATTATCTGTTTTCCCTTTTCGGTAAGCCGATATCTCTGTTTACTGCTACGTGGTTTGTCGGGAATAGTCATCTCGATCAAACCAAGCGCAATGCCCACCTGTTGATAGTTCTCACGAAAATGTTTTTCATCCTTTAGCCCCAATGCGCCCATGAGCTCACCTCGTGTCATATCGCCATACAGTGCTACCAGCATTCTTTTTACTTCGGGGGTAACTTCGGGGGTGACTATTTCTGTTTGAGTGGCAGCCACCGCCTTCACGCCAAATTCCGGTATCTTTATAACCATGCGGAAGAGGTCGCCCTCAATAAGTTGCGGGTCTCCTAAGGGACCATTGATCAGAAAGAAGTCCTCCCTCATTTTTTCTATTCTAATTTTTTTCTACACTCTTTAAAATAGCAAGTTGTAATCAATACATAAAATGTATAATTGCAGTCAATACTTATTTTTTTTTACGTTGTACCTGATTCTCAGGAAGTAGCGCGCTCTCTCGTTGGGTGAGGTATTTGCAGGACAAGTCATGATGAATTAGCTTGCTTAATAATAAAAAAATATGGATTTTATTCATGAATATTACTATGAAGAGGAGTTTTGGTTGTTGACGATAATCATTGTAATTAAAATGTATAACAATGGCAAGGTGATAAATCCTGTTATATGAAAAATAATCTAGCAAATTTAGGTTTTAATTCGGGGCGTAATAGCGCCCATACAGCCCGAACCATAATGTTAGATGAACTACGGACTCTGCTCGCCATTATAAGTAATGCTCAGACGGCTCAATCGGACTACCGACAGGCTATCGAAGATGAAAACTGTCTATCTAAACGCTCGGGTAAAACCCGAACTCTTACCTTTCGCCACCTGACTGAACTCTATGCTCTCGATCCTGATATAATTTTATTCCGGGCTTTGCTCTTTTTCTGGGCAAGAGATCCGGCATCACAGCCGCTGTTGGCGTTGCTCTGTGCTTATGCCAGAGACACTCTCTTACGCTCGGTGGTGCCGTTAGTCTTAGGTCTGCCGAATGGGGTAAGATTATCTCGGGAGCAGATGGAGGAGTTCATAGACAATCTTGAGCCGGGACGTTTCAGCCCTGCAACATTAAAATCAACCGCGCAGAATCTCAACTCCTCTTTGACCCAGTCGGGGCACCTTAAAGGCCGGGCTCGCAAAATTAGAGACCGGGCCACGGCTTCGGCTGCCAGCATCTCCTACGCTCTTTTTCTGGGCTACCTGACCGGTGCTCGGGGTGAGTTCCTTTTTCGTTCTGAGTATATCAAACTTCTTGATTGTCCCTTTGATAAGGCCATAGAGTTGGCCGAGGAGGCGTCTCGTAAAGGTTGGATCACGTTTAAGAGAGTTGGCGACGTTATCGAGGTCTTGTTTCCGAATCTGATAAACCCGAAAGAGATGGAGCTGTTGCAGTGAGTAGAGTTAAGCGTCTGGTTCAATCTTACAGTAAATATCTTGCCATACCGTGGCGCGATGACGCGGCCGCCGCACAACGGGTAATCTTTTGTGTTTACAATGAGAACGAAGAGCGCGGGCTCCTGGCCAAAATTGATGAGTTTGGAATAGCTACCCGTCAGACCGGCCATGATTGGGTGACCTTCGATTTAACCGACACTTTTGCGGAGTGGCTGGTTTCCCAGCGCTATGCCCAGAGCTATTTTCAAAAACCGCATCTGCTTTCAACCCTACTCCCGAAATATCTTACTTTTATCACTGATAATTTTGCGACCTGTCTTGAGAAAAATAAAATAGACCAGAACTCTGTAGTCGCACTCAAGGGGGTAGGTTCTCTCTTTGGCTTTCTTAAAGTGAAAGAGGTTGTCGATGAACTCGCACCGATGGTCAAGGGAAGACTTCTGGTCTTTTTCCCCGGCAGCTATGAGAACAACAACTACCGGCTGCTTGACGGCTATGACGGCTGGAACTATCTTGCCGTGCCCATAACGGCGGATAAGGGATTCTGAACCCTACAGGCTATCTTGGAGTAATTTTGATGATGAATAATCGTGATATTTACCAGAAAGATCCAACTACCCTTAAACTGGTTAACGAAGGGGTGGCGAGTGTTAATGACGAAATTACCAGCCAAGCTCTGGCGGTACTGCGTTATGAACTCGAAACCTTCGTCTGTGATGGGCAGTATCAAAAAGGGCTGAACCATATTCTTGAAACCTATCTGAAAAATATTGATCAAGCCCAGCAGCCGGCAGTCTGGGTCAGTGGCTTCTATGGTTCTGGTAAATCCCACCTGGTAAAAATGCTGCGCGCCCTCTGGGTTGATTCGGTTTTCGAGGACGGCGCCACCGCTCGCGGCATTGCTAACCTGCCGCAAAATATCCGTGATAATATTAAAGAACTCACCACTCAAGCTAAGCGGCACGGGGGCCTGCATGCAGCATCCGGAACCTTGGGAGCGAGTGCCAGCGGCAGTGTCAGGCTGGCACTTTTAAGGATTATTTTCAAGTCGGCCGGACTTCCCGAGCAGTATCCGGTGGCACGCTTTGTCATGTGGCTTAAAGCTGAAGATATCTATGATAAGGTTCGTAACCATGTGGAGCAAAACGGCTTCGACTGGGGTGAAGAGCTCGATAACTTTCATGTTGCTGAAGGTCTCTATCAGGTTTTATGTGAGGTTAAGCCTAAGATTTTCTCGGCCAACTTAAGTGCTGCAGAAATTTTACCGCAACTCTATCCGCATGCCGACGATGTCGCCAACGAAGATATGCTTAAATCTATTCGTCTGGCACTCACCAAAGAGGGGAAGTTTCCGCTGACCCTGATTGTGCTCGATGAGGTGCAGCAGTTTATCGGCGGGAGTCCCGACCGCTCGATTGCGGTCCAGGAGATGGTTGAAGCGATCACCAAAAACATCGGCGGTAAGCTCATGTTTATCGGCACGGGGCAGACCGCGGTCACGGGTACGGCAAACCTGGCCCGTCTGCAGGGACGATTCACTATCCGTGTGGAGCTCTCCGATGCTGATGTCGATGTGGTTATTCGCCAGGTGATTCTGGCAAAGAAAGCTGAGGCCAAAACTCCCATCGAACAGATCATGGAAACCAACTTAGGCGAGATCTCCCGGCACCTTGCCGGCACCACCATCGGTCATCGCCAACAGGATATCCCATATTTCCCGCAGGATTATCCGATTCTTCCGGTGCGCCGGCGTTTCTGGGAAAACACCCTGCGCGTACTTGATCAAACCGGTACCGACAGTCAGCTTCGCAATCAGCTCAGCATGATTCACAAGGTCATTCAAACCAATCTCAACGAACCTTTAGGTCATGTTGTCCCGGCCGATTACCTCTACTTCGATGCTGCCGACAAACTCTTACAAGCGCGTATTCTGCCGCGTAAGGTCCATGAAAAAACTATGAGTTGGAACCAGGGTTCGGAGGATGAACGTCTCTTGGGTCGGGCTTGCGGTTTGGTCTTTCTCATCAATAAGCTGGCCAGCAGTAACAGCGAAATCGGTATTCGCGCCTCCATCGACACCCTGGCCGATCTTTTGGTCGATAATCTCTCACGGGGGTCGAGTGCGCTACGCAGTAAGTTGCCGGGGCTGCTCGATAAATGCGAGCTTTTGATGAAGGTCGGGGATGAATATCGGATTCAGACCGAAGAGAGTTCCGCCTGGAATGATGAATTTTTAAGTCAACGTTCAGCGCTTGCCAATGAAGCGCATCGTATTGAAGCTGAGCGTGATGACCGGATCCGCAAGAAATTCGGCGAGCTTGTCAAAAAACTCTCCCTGGCCCAGGGCAACTCTAAGGTCACCCGCGACATCTATCCAATTTTCGAGGCCCAGCTCCCTGCCGATGCCGATCAGCGGATCTATGTCTGGGTGCGTGATGGTTGGAGCAGCGATGAGAACTCGGTGCGGGCCGATGCCCGGCAAGCCGGAAATCAGTCACCAACCGTCTTTGTCTTCATCCCGAAGCGCTCGGCCGATGATCTGCGTCACCATTTAACCGACGGCAAAGCGGCCAGCGCGACCCTCGATAAGCGAGGTGTTCCCAATACCCCGGAAGGTACTGAAGCCAGAGCCGCTATGGAGACCATCAAGCAGTCTGCTGAAGGGAAAATTCGCGAGTTGCTGGAAGAGGCTTTCGCCGGGAGCCGCGTGTTTCAGGGCGGCAGCAATGAGATCCTCGGCAACAACCTGCAGGAGATGGTTCTGGAAGCCGCCGGCAACTCCCTTAAACGTCTCTATCCGCAATTTCAAGCCTCTGATCATACAGGTTGGTCTAGGGTTTACGAAAAGGCCCAGAAAGGTGCCCCGGATGCCCTGAAAGCTGTTGGTGACAACGGCGACCCCGCCAAGAACCCGATCTGTAAAGCCATTTTGGGTTTTATCGCCGGGGGTAAGAAGGGTCTGGACATCCGTGTTTTGTTTGAATCATCCCCGTATGGCTGGTCGCGTGATGCCGTGGATGGCGGCCTTCAGGTTTTGCTGGTAGCCGGTATCGTGCGCGTCCAGGATGAGCGCGGGCAAACTATAGACCCCAAGGCCCTGGAGCGCAAAAGCATCGGCAAGGTGATATTTAAAGTGGAATCCGCCACGGTTACCACGGCCCAACGTATTCAGGTGCGCAAACTTTTGCAGAAGGTCGGCCTGGCCGCCAAACAGGGCGAAGAGCTCAGCTTGCTGCCGCAGTTTCTCCAGAAAATGCTGGAACTTGCCGACCAGGCGGGGGGTGAAGCCCCGAAACCGACTCGGCCCGATACGGCCTTTCTTGATGAAATCCGGCTTACCTCCGGCAATGAACAGTTGCTCGCCCTCTACAATCGTCGCGAAGAGCTTGCCTTCTCTATCGATTCTTGGATTGGGCTGGCCCAATCCATTGAAAAGGGTTGGCCGAACTGGATCGCTTTAAAACGCCTGCTGGCGTATGCCGCAAACCTTAAGGATGCCGAGGTGATCCGGACCCAGATTACAACCATTGAAGGTCAGCGTCAACTTCTCGAAGAGCCGGATCTTATCGCCCCGTTGGTCGCCAACCTGACCCAGCTGTTGCGCGATGAACTCAACCGTCTGGATAACGAATACGCATCCCGCCATACGCAAGGTCTTGAGCGTCTTAATAATAACAGTAATTGGCAACAACTAGAGAAAGAACAGCGCTACGACCTCATATCGGGCCAAATGCTACACGAAGCCGCCCGGCCCAAGGTTGCAGTGCAAAGTACCGCTGAGGTGCTGAAAACGCTCGATAATTGCCCCCTGTCAATGTTTGCCGACCGGGTTGCCGCCATGGCGTCCCGTTTCGACAATATTGCTGCCGAAACTGCCGAGCTGTGCGAACCTGAAGTTCAGTTTATCAAGGTGCCACGTCCCACTCTCAAAAGCGATGCCGATATCGAGGCCTGGGTTGAGGATGTGAAACAGCAGCTAAAGGTCGCTCTGCAGCATGGGCCGGTTATCGTCCAATGAGCAATAGCTAAACAGGAGATTAAACATGTTGGAAAAAATTAAATTTGAAAAATTTACTGCCTTCGAGAAGCTCGAAGTGAGGTTCTCTCCTGGTATCAACATTTTCGTTGGCGAAAACGGTACGGGTAAAACTCATATCCTGAAAGCTGCCTATGCAGCCTGCGAGATTGCTAAAAGCAAAGGAGGCTTTGCTGAGAAAATTAATAACGTTTTCTATCCTTCTGGAAAAAAAATTGGCCGGTTGGTAAAACGGTCTGCTGTCAGTAGCAAAGGTTCCATTGAAGTCACACGAAAAACCGATGATGACAAAAAGGTAACTTTGCGCCTCTCACTTTCCAATCACACTATAAAACCTGAAAAAGCAACAGTTTCTGGTTCGCCAAAAGCCTGGGTAGAGCACCTTGTGGATGCCGCCTACATTCCGGTCAAGGATATGA
>Ga0307991_1002753_pt1 | contig 11725 bp, 11 predicted proteins | sample EllFjometagen131_FD_203146 | JGI IMG/M metagenome (GOLD analysis project Ga0307991, IMG submission 203146) | Marine microbial communities from Ellis Fjord, Antarctic Ocean - #131 | ecosystem: Environmental > Aquatic > Marine > Unclassified | place: Southern Ocean | collected 2014-10-08 | reverse complement strand
GTTAGGGTGTGCCCTGTTAGGGCATACCCGTAATAGGTAGTTAGATGTTTATTATACGACCTGTTGTCAATTGTGGTTTCCATTCTTTTATAAAGTCTTAGTTAACACTATCGGGATTCAGCGGGGGTTTTTGTTTTAGGGCAAGCTGTAAGCCGGATTCTGTTTATGGAGTGATTCATCTGGGCCCTCGGTTACCCTTGGGCTCACGCGGCACTTCCTTCACATGCAAGCATATGAAGGACACGACTTTGCACCTAAGTAAGGGTTTAGCCGTTTCATCCCCAACGTTGCCGTTAGGGCTCGCCACAGCCTTCTTTGCAGAAAGCTGGGCGGCTCTCAGCTTGCGCATTGAGCCGTCTCTGCTCGCACCTCTATCCTTACGGACGACGGGTGTTACCCGCTACCTTTTTAACTAGATATTCTCTAAGAGAATATCTAAGTAGGTGTCCGGACTTTCCTCCCCTCATATGCAAGCATATAAAAGGCCACTCCTTAGCTTACCCTAAAAACATTTTTAAAGAACATTAATATTATATAATATTAATTGAATAAAGTCAAAGCACCAATCTTATCACAAGGAAGGTGAGAAAAACAAATGCGAAGTGTTTGTTTTACGAGCCAACGCAGGGACAAGTTCTACTTATCACAAGGAAAGTGGGGTCGTAGCGTAGTGAGAACACAACTACTTGTGTTCGAACAGCGAAGACGGGCTGAGCTTTATGCGAAGCATAGTGAAGCCCAGGGCAACCCTAGTTTAAAAATTTTACGAGCCAACGCAGGGGCAAGAATCTTTGATTCTTATAAAAGAGTATCAAGAGCTTGATTAACAAGTTTGTCGGCGTTTTTGTTTTTATTTCTTGAAATATGAGTGAAAGTAACTTTCTTAAAATCTTGAGTAAGATTCCAAAGTTCAATAAAATAATCCTTTAACCCGTCTTTTTTTATTTTATACTCTCGATTGATTTGTTTCACAACCAGTTCGGTGTCTGCCTTAACTTCCACTTCCCTCTTTTTTGATTTCTCCTTACCGATCAATTGTTTAATTTTTTTGAGAGCAAATATAATTGCCTGATATTCAGCAACATTGTTGGTGGCTTTCCCTATCGCTTTGCCATATTCTTTTTCCTTACCGTCATATTGAATTACTGCGCCAATAGCGGCCGGGCCCGGATTACCTCGGGAGCCACCGTCTGTATATGTAGTTATTTTATTTTTAGTCATATACTGAATATTAGATTTTTCTCCGACTATGGTCAGTTATAATATTAACTTTTTATCCTTTTCCAAGGCAGTGGTGTATCGGGTTTTAACAAGAATCCTGCGGCGCCGGTGTGGCCTCCCCCGCCGTATTTTTTGGCGATTTCAGAAACATCAATTGAACCATCGCTTCTGAGGGATATGCTTATTCCGCCTTTTTCTTCTTGCCAGATGATTCCCATTGGAGGTTTTCTTTTTGCAAGAAGATGCCCTATCTGGGACCGGAATACACGGCTGTTGTTTACGGCAAGGATTTTCATTCCTTCAAATTCCACTTCGTAGGCGAACTCGGCGATACTCTCTGTTATTTTATTTTTATATTCCAAGAGAATTTTTCCGATCTTAATCTTTTCTTTTCTCTTTTCTTCGTTTTCTAAGTCTTTAGCAAAACGGCTCCATTTTTCAAAACTTTTGTAACCTATTACCCTCCCCACTTCAGAGATTTCTTCAGAATGAGGTAGTTGGAATTTCCAGATATCAATGTCTTCTACGTATTTTAATAGTCTGGGCACCGGTTTTTTCGGAAAGAAATATTTCCAAGCAATCGTGCATGCGGAGGATTCTCCATCATATTGGTATTCATCGACGATTTTGCCGGTATACTCAACTGCGCTTTTGTGATGGTCAATAACAATTACTTTTTTATTTTTTTCTTTTATTTGCTTAAGAATTGGTTTGGTAAAATTAAGGTCGATAATATATACCTCCTTGTCTTTTGTTTCTGGAAATTCCCACCGATTTTTAAAAGGAATATACTCGGCTTTGTTTCCAAATTTTTGATAGGCGGACCAGGCGCCGGAGAAACCGTCAGGGCAATCTTTATGATATATAATGGCAATATCTTTTTTGGGATTCATCCCGATAGTGTTAGGGTGTGCCCTGTTAGAGCATACCCGTAGTAGGTAGTTAGGTGTTTATTATACGACCTGACGTTAATTGTGGTTTCCATTCTTTTATAAAGTCTTAGTTAACACTATCGGGAGTCATATTCTAAATATTAAGGGATTCTATAGAAGCGAGAGATTTTTTTACGTGATCGCGGTATTCTAAATCAGGAAGATTTTTAGGGTCAACCCATTTCCAATCATCGTGTTCTTCGCTTAATTTTATTTTTCCGCCTACCTTTTTACCTATTCCTACAATTACAACGTATGGTAGGCCTTGGTATGGGCCTGAGGCAATAATCTGGCTTTCAATATAAGCCATGCGGGATGTGGGAATAATGAATAATCCGGTTTCTTCTAAAACTTCCCTTTCAAGAGCGTTATTTAAATCTTGGCCTTCATCAAGTTTGCCGCCTGGAAATTCCCATTTAGCTGATTCATGACGTTCTCTTTCAGACCTTTTTATAATTAGGATTTTATCTCCATTTTTGTTGAAGATAATACATCTATTTACTAAAACAACTTTTGGTCTTTCGTTTGACATATCAACTTTTATTTAATACTTCAAGGCCAGGCATTCGTTTGCCGGCTAAAAAATCAAGCATAGCCCCGCCGCCTGTTGAAAGAAATAAATTAGCTGGCAGTAAGTGATTACTGAGTAGTTTAATGGAAAAAATAGTTTCACCGCCGCCAACTATTATACAAGCATCTTTATTTTTTAAAATTGCCTGCCAAACAGATTTAGTACCTTCGGAGAATTTTTTTTCTTCAAACTTACCCATTGGTCCGTTCCAGATGATAGTTTTTGAATTCTGAATTACATCGGCGTAGATTTGAGCAGTTTTTTCACCAATGTCTGAAATCTGGTTTTCTTCTATTTTATAATCAACCGGAACAAATACTTTATCAGCCGCGGCGTAATTTTGAATTTCATTTTTTACTGAATTATCTTTTACGGAGTTGCCGGTATCAATCCCCTGTTCTTCAAGAAACGTGTTGGCCGGACCGCCACCTAGAAGAAGATTATCAATTTTGTCCCATAGGTTTTTAAGAACTCCGAGCTTATCGGATGTCTTTATACCTCCTAAAATTAGAGTTAGAGGATGTTCAGGGTTTTTTATTGCTTTTTCCAGAATTTCAAGCTCTTTTTGGAGGTGAAGACCGCCAAATGAGGGTAAAAACCGGGTTATTTCGACCACAGAGGCGTTTTTACGGTGACATACGGGGAATGCGTCATTAACGTAGAAATCGGCTAGATCGGCGAGTTTTTTAGCAAAATCTTTACTATTTTCCTGCTCTTCTTTGTAAAAACGAAGATTTTCCAAGAGAAAAATCTTGAAATTATTTTTGTTGATTTCCTCCCCCGCCTCACTAAGGTGCTTGATAAATTCAACTTCAGTATTTATTTTTTTTGAAATAATTTCGGCAAAAAGTTCAAGCGAAGACGGGTTTTCACCATACCGACCCTGGTGGCTTATGAGAACCACTTTTATATTGTAATTGAGAAGTTTTTGGATTGTCGGAATAATTACCTGGAGACGGTAATATTCTTTTTCTTCATTTTTTTTAGCGTTGAGATCAATTCGCAGGAGGCAGGTTTTGCCCTCCAGGTTTTTTAAGTTTTTGTCTGAGATATATTTTATTGACATCCTGATGGAGTTTAATTATTAGCAGTGAATTCCCGGCGAAGTCTACTGTCCCACACTCGAGGCGCAGTATCATCGACGTGATATAGTTTCACTTCCGAGTTCGGAATGGGATCGGGTGGTCCATATATCACTAAATCACCAGGAAATCACTGATAATAATTTCCGTTTTAAAAAACTAAATACACTAATTTCTATTAATATTATAAGCAGAGCTTGCATCTCCCTGCGTTCGGAAAATTCTTAAACTAGGTTGCCCTGGGCTTCGCTATGCTTTGCATAAAGCTCAGCCCGTCTCCGCTGTTCAAACACAAGCAGTTGTGTTTTCACTACGCTACGACCCCCTTCCTTATTATAAGCAAAGCTTGCAATTTCGTCAGTCGGTTGAAATAAATATACTTTCAGTACATTTATTTCACCTCCTTCCTTATTATAATACAAATTAGCGTTAAAAAAGAGTATTGTTTTCAAGTTTTTTTCATCTAACGAAAAACCCAGCTTTTCGAGATAGAAATTACTACTAAATAAAGAAGTTATTAGTATCTCTTGGCTCAATGTTTTACTAATGTAAACTTTGACGCCTATTTTTCCGAAGAAAAATAATTGTCGCAGAATACGAGGTAAAACATTTACACTCCTTACGGAGTTTACACCTAAGACCTATCAACCTGGTGGTCTTCCAGGACTTCTTACGCCCCCTGAGCAAATTCAGCAAGATATTGAAAAATCTTTATAACCAATACTTGTTAAATTTGTTCAGAGGACGTTGGTGTTTAATCTTGGGAGGGGCTTCGTGCTTAGATGCTTTCAGCTCTTATCCCTTCCAAACATAGCTACCCGGCGATTCACCTGGTGGCAAAGCCGGTACACCAGAGGTTTGTCCAACCCGGTCCTCTCGTACTAGGGTCAGCTTCCCTCAAACACTCAGCGCCGACAGCAGATAGAGACCAACCTGTCTCACGACGGTCTAACGATTTACCTGCTATTACTAGCAGAACCAGACTATACCTTTTCCCAACCTCCGAAGGTTGAGAACTGACGTATTAGCTAACAAAATCTATTTGCTAACTCCGTTTGCTTTAAAAAAAAGCAAAACAAGTCGTTACGGGGACATTAAATCTTGTAGGTCATTGTTGGGATTATGTGTGGTTTAACTATTTCTATGAATTTTTCGTATTCAGTTCTGCCGATTCTTATTTTATATTTACTTCTGTCTTTTATTATCGTTGTGGAAATATCGAAAGATTCTTTAAGGAGATCTTGAATTTCGTTCTGTTCTTGAATCGAGAAACAGTGGGTGTTAAGTGTGAAACTCTTGTTTGTATTTGAGCCGTCATCCATAAACCACACGGCCAGTATTCGGGAATTGATAGTTTTCTTCAGTAAATCTATTGGGATAATTTTTATTTTATTCTCATAGAAAAAAGGATAAATTATTCCCAGTTCCCTTAATGTCTTGGTATGGAAATACCAAGCTATTTCATTTTTCCACTCAACCCTTTTGGGTTTTGTAGAGACGAGGTCTTTTACCATCTCGTATTTCCAGAATACATATTCTTTTTGCTTCTCTCCATGATGAACTCTGAATCGCGCGGTAATTGGATGTCTTATTCCAGAAGATCTGCATTCTAGACTTGAGTCTCCTAACAATGAACCAATTATCACATCAAATTGATGTGTCGGAAGTAAAGATTTAAGTCTTCCCACGGTATTATCCATATTTTAATTATAACATTGAATTTAGTATGGACTCCACCGTTATGAGTCAGTTTATGCTGGGCTTAGTTTTTGTCCTTACCCAGCTCGCGTACCACTTTAATTGGCGAACAGCCAAACCCTTGGGACCTTCTCCAGCCCCAGGATGTGATGAGCCGACCACTTATTCCATTATTACTAATGGCGCAGACTATACCTTCATCTAACTTCCCGGATTTAGGTTTTTACCATGTCCGTGGAGTGTTTTAGTTAGAGGCGGCGTGTTGATATTACTGTGTAAAGTAATATCCTCCCCTTTCGGGTCAGTCGTTACGGGGTTAATCCTGATATAAATCAGGACAACTTCCCACGGAATTGACCATATATTTATTGTACTGTTTTGAGCTGAGTTTGTTTATATATATGGCTTTCTCCGTTATGAGCCGCTTTTACCTCGACATTCGGCTAATTTATCGAGGTGTCGAACTCCGCCGTCGATGTGAACTCTCGGGCGGAACTAACCTGTTATCCCCGGGGTAGCTTTTATCCGATATCTCCAACCTTTCTATAAAGAATTGTCGGGTCGCTAAGTTCTGCTTTCGCATCTGCGCGGCTTGGAGGCCTTGCAGTCAAGCCAGCTTATACCTTTGTGCTTCAGGTCCGATTTCCATCCGGACCAAGCTGACCTTAATAAACTTCTCCGTTACTTTTTGGGAGAAATCCGCCCCAGATAAACTGCCCACCAGGCACTGTCCCGTGCCGTTTTTGCCGTCACGGTTGAGATATCAATATTTGTAAGGCGGGTGTTCCATTGACGGCTCCTCTTCGGCCGGAACCGAAGACTCAAAGCCTCCCCACTACGCTCTGCAAACAAAAACTAATATCAATACCAAGCTACAGTAAAGCTCCCGGGGTCTTTTCGTCTTGCTGCCGGTATCCCGCATCTTCACGGGAATTGCATTTTCATCGGGCTCCTCGCTGAGACAGTTCCCCAGTCGTTACGCCTTTCGTGCGCTCCGGAACTTACCCGGAAAGGAATTGCGCTCAGTTTGTTACTATCCATTTATAATGGATGGATGGAATATTTCTATCCATCTCTCTATGTCGCCATAGAGTTCGGACTATATCTTCTTTCATTATTTATTAATGAGAGCTTGGCGTGTAGTCTCTGAGGATCCCCTTTTATGGGTTTCCTGCTGATTGTCCGCATCACCTGAGAGATTGTTACTTCATAGAAGTACTCCAGGATACATAGCGGATGTTCCAGCATATAGCCAAGTTTTACTAAGGCAACACTTCACCTTAGAACGGTTATAGTTACCGCTGACATTGACAAGGGCTTCGGTCAGTGAGCATGAATACCGAAGTATTTACACCCCCAACGTTAACCTTCTTGCATCGGTCAGGCGTCACCCCCTATACATCCTCTTGCGAGTTAGCAGGGAGCTGTGTTTTTAGTAAACAGTCGCCAGGGAGACTTTAGCTGCGGCCCACAAATGTGGGCAGACCTTATTCCGAAGTTACGGTCGCTTTTTTGCCGAGTTCCTTAGCGAGGACTCACCCGTTCCCCTTGGGCTACTCGCCCTGTCTACCTGTGGTGGTTTGCGGTACGGAATCGTATAAAATCTGTATTGTTAAATACTACCTAGAGGTTTTTCTTGGAGAGCTCTTCGCTTGAATTGATTAAGCCAAAACTTAATCTTTCCTCAATATCGAGGTTTATGTGCCCGGATTTTCCTGAAGCACACCTTTAGATACCAAGGACGCCAAACCATTAAGGCGCTCAAACTTATTTCCCTCGTCCCCCCATTGGAATTTCTTATACGATGGGTCGGAATATTAACCGACTGTCCTTCGACTGCGGTTTTCACCATCGCCTTAGGACCGCCTAACCCTCCGCCGATTTTCGTTGCGGAGGAAACCTTAGACTTTCGGGGTCCCGATTTTTCATCGAGATAGCGATTACTTATGCCAACATTCTCTCTTCCTAGCGCTCCACCGAACCTTCCGATTCGGCTTCAGTGCCCTAGAAATGCTCTCCTACCGCCAATGCATAAAGCACTGGCCCGTGTTTTCGGTACCTTGCTTGAGCCCCGGTAAATTTTCGGCGCCGTTACGCTTGAATAGTGAGCTGTTACGCACTCTTTAAAGGATGGCGGCTTCTAGGCCAACCTCCTATTTGTTTTAGCGCGACGACTGCCTTTAACACTTAGCAAGAATTTAGGGACCTTAAACGACGATCTGGGCTGTTTCCCTTTCGACCACGAAGCTTAGCCCCCGTAGTCTGACTGCCGTGAAACATTCTCCGGCATTCGGAGTTTGATTAATTGTCCGAGCTTTCGCCCTGTGACAATCATTCAGTGCTCTACCTCCAGAGAACTTTACACGACGCTAGCCCTAAAGCTATTTCGGAGAGAACCAGCTATTCCCAGGCTCGATTAGCTTTTCACTCCTTACCCCAGTTCATCCAAAGACTTTGAACGGTCTACTGGTGCGGGCCTCCCCCCAGTTTTACTTGGGGTTCACCCTGACCAGGGCAAGCTCGCCTGGCTTCGGGTCCGTTGCCATCCCTAAACGCGCTTTTAACGCTCGCTTTCACTATGCCTCCGCTCCGTAGAGCTTAGACTAACAGGAAAAACAACGACTCGTTGGCTCGTTCTGCAAAAAGCACGCCGTCAGTCAATACAAAAGTATTAACCTCCGACTCCTTGTAAGTAAATGGTTTCAGGTTCTATTTCACCGCCCTAACAGGGCTACTTTTCACCTTTCCCTCACGGTACTTGTTCACTATCGATTATCGACTGTATTTAGTCTTACCAGATAGTACTGGCAAATTCCTACGAGGTTATATGGCCTCGCAGTACTCAAGAATAAAAACAAGAAAGTCTTTCAGCTTTCACCTACAGGACTTTCACCTTCTTTGGTGCTTCTTTCCAGAAAGCTTTGGTTAACCGAAAGATTGTTAACTTTCCTATCTCACAAATCGCTAAGCGTGTATTGCCGTATGGCAATATACGCTATGCGATAAGCAAGATACGTTTTTATCTTATAACCCCGATCAATGCAAAGCATCGATTGGTTTAGACTTCTCCCTTTTCACTCGCCGCTACTAAGGGAATAACGATCTTATGCAAAGCATAAAATATTATTGTTCTCTTTTCCTCCAGGTACTGAGATGTTTCACTTCCCTGGGTTCGCTCCCTTGGCCACTTATGTGCCAGGGTGACTGAGGTTTGCTCAGTCGGGTTTCCCCATTCGGACATTCCCGGATCAAAGGTTGCTACGCACCTACCCGAGACTTATCGCAGCTACGCCACGTCCTTCATCGCCAGTCGATATCAAGGCATCCACCATTCACTCTTAAATTTTAATGTAAGTAATTTCTATCTCAAAAAACCGGCTTTTTCGTTTTGACGAAAAAACTTGAATTTTGAATTAGCTCGTATTTTTCCCTTCAAAATTACTTTCAGGGATTGTTAAAGTTCATTCGTTTCAAATAAAAATCCGCCGTTTCGGCGGAACTCCCAAACAAGGATTATATATCCCTGTTTAAATAGGGCTTCCGCTTTTATATGTGATCGTTTCTTTCATTTCAGTAACAAGTATATTCGGTGGTTTGTCCGTTGTCAACACACTTAAACCACCTCAACTATAATACTCGGGTTTAGATTCAAGGTCAACTTTTTCTGGGGATAATCCCCTTCTCTTTTCTCCTGCAGAAATTTTTTACAAAGCTTTAGTTATTGCCCAAATTAAATATGTTATATAAAAACCAATTAAAATTAATCCTGATGTTCTTTTCAGTTTCCACTTGTGTAGGATTAATAAAAATAAAACAGCAATTACGGTCGCGAATAATAAAAATATTGAACTATTTAAATTTTCTGTAATTACCGGTATTTCTACACCATATATGGAAGTCATTATTACCCAAGGCAACCCTAAACCGATTAAAATATCAAAAATATTTGAGCCAATTGAATTTGATATAGCCATTCCTCCTCGTCCCTGTTTAGCGACTATAACAGAAGATACTAAATCAGGAATACTAGTTCCAATTGCTAAAATAGTTAATCCGATAATAACGGATGGTATTTTCAAGGTTTCTGCAATTACTATTGCGCTTTCTACCAAAACCCAGCTTAAACCGCCAATTATTAAAATGCAAAGAAAAAACGTTAACCAATAGTTTTTACGAGGAAAGATAAAATCTAATGTTTGATAAATTATTTTTTTTATCCTGCACAGAAAATTTTTTTTGACGCAAACCTCCTCTTTTACTTCATCTTTTGAATTGTTATTTTTATTATTATCCGTATAAGGTAAAATCTTTTTCCATTTTATAATGGCTATAATATAAAGTACATAAAGACCAACAAAAATAGATGCTTCTGTTAAATTCACACTGCCATCACGAAAGAAAATTAACAATAAGATTATGCTTATTGAATAAAAAAGCACATCTCTTATTATCGGTTGCCAGGAAATTATTGCCTTTTTGATTATAGCAACAGCGCCGATAATAACTAATATATTAAATATAGCGGACCCAACTATAGTTCCAGCGCCGATCGCCTCATTTCCTGGTTTGAATAAAGCTATAAAAGAGACAAAAAGTTCGGGGGCGCTGCTACCGATAGCCATAAGAGTGGCTCCGGCCATGTCCGAACTCATTTTTAATTTATCAGCAATTTTGTCTAGAGATTTAACAAAATAGCGGTCGCAAATTACTGCTAAAAAATAGAATGACGCTAAAAGAATTAATGAATGAATTAATAAAACCATAGATTTGTAACATACATTTTTAACGTAATTACATAAAAGTCATAAAAGGTTCCTGACGCTTTTTTCACACAGTTTCAATCAGGCGCGCGACTGCGCCGCCGCATTTTTTACATTTGCCGCGCAGAATGGTATCTCCGCTTTGTTCTATAATGATATTTTCACCGTAGTCAGTCATAATTGTCGGCCCGCATTCGACGCAATACACATTATTCAAAACCAGCGAGAGGTTTTCCGCTCCGATTTTTTCGACCAACTCTTCTTTTGTAATTTTTCGCCCTATTTTTGCCATATTTTGAGTTATCCACAGTGAATTGACTTTTAGTCTTTTGATATGCTATATTGACTATGGTGCTTGGAGGGTCCGCCCTGTCACGGCTATCCAAGCTGTAACCAAGCGCCACTAAAGAACACCGCCCCACGCGGCGTTTTTTAGTTTAGTCATGTTCTAGTTCACCGCCATGTAAAATCCGCCGACTGTTTACCGAATCAATTTTCCAATATGGGATAATACTCCAAAAGAATTTCTGACCGCCATCAACTTGTTTAACAATAACTTTTACTCGCACATTCTCCAAAACCGCGATGAATTCATAATACGAAACCGGTTTGAGTATGGTGTCGGTGCGGCTATGAACACGGATTCGTTCAAAGTGTTTCGTTTTCCAGATTCCTTGCACGGTTTGAGATAATGTTAAAACTTGCGGGGCAAGATTTAACAATTTGAGCCGCACATATTGTTCGGAACGCGATCGCGCAACCTTATCTGATTTAAATTTCAGATGCTTGAAGCCAGTCGTATTGAAAGCAATTTTCTCCCCGAAATACGGACATCGGACCTCGCCGATAGTAGTATAAAACGCTTCAGCGTCAGCGCTTACCTTTTCAAAATCCTTTTCGTCTTTAAAATTGAATTTAGCCATATCAATAATTGATTCTTTTCAAATTCTCAAAAATTTTGCTTTCGAGCTTATGGGCTCCATCGGTTAGCTCTTTCAATTCGCCGTGAAGGTTCTCAATTTTCTCTCCAAAATCGCCATCATCTCCACTTCCGTTATCGGGAACACCGACATACCGGCCCGGGTTGAGGGAGTAGCCGGCTTAACTTCTCCCCTATCGCCGGCATATGTTTTAGTTCTAGCTTCAAGTAAAAATTGAAGTAATTTATCTTTGTTCATATCTCCATTATACTACCCAAAACAAAAATGACCTATTTATATCATCCTAAAAGGTTCCTGACGCTTTTTCTACGAATCATAATAAACCAAGGAGTTTTTTTATTCCTCTCCTCTAGCTCTCCGGTTTTTATGAATCTGTTGGTGCTTGCTCCTCTTGATAACAATAATATTACTAGGAGTATCTTTACCACCTTCCGAAAGAGGTTTTATATGGTGAGTATCGTATCCCTTCGGGGGTTCACCACCCTTATACCCTCTTTTTTTAAGTACCCTTTTTATTTTT
>Ga0307991_1002752_pt1 | contig 11726 bp, 10 predicted proteins | sample EllFjometagen131_FD_203146 | JGI IMG/M metagenome (GOLD analysis project Ga0307991, IMG submission 203146) | Marine microbial communities from Ellis Fjord, Antarctic Ocean - #131 | ecosystem: Environmental > Aquatic > Marine > Unclassified | place: Southern Ocean | collected 2014-10-08 | reverse complement strand
CAAATTTTAATGTAATAGATGATTTATCAAAAATTCAATCCGAAACTTTAATTTTAGTTGGTGAAGAAGATATCCTTTTTCCTCCACAAGAAGTTGATAAATTATATAAAGGCATCACCCGAGCAAGCTATCCTGTGTATATAGAACAAGCAGCTCATTCTATTCATAACGAAAGACCAAAAGACTTTTATCACACAGTTATTGGATTTATCTTTAAATTTGTGAGGTAGGTTAGCAAATTGTATTAGAGCCCATTCCATTTATTATTATTACAAAAAAAAATCTTAAAGTGATCATAGTTTAAGCAATTAAAAAATTAAGCTAACTTTGTTTCATCAATTTATCTCATAAATTTATTTGCATATTTTTATGATTTATCGAACTAGGAAAAATGTATATTAACACTAAAATACATCGATGTATAATATTTTAGCAATTGACGACAAGAAACTTAATCTTAAATTGATTGAATCAACATTAAAATATTATGTTCCGGATTGTAATATTCTAACTGCTTTATCAGGAAAAGAAGGTATTAAAATTGCCAAAGAGAAATTACCCGATACTATCCTACTTGATATTTTTATGCCTGAAATGGACGGTTTTGAGGTTTGTAAAATACTTAAAAAGGATAAAGACACTAAACATATACCTATTATTTTAAATTCAGCTATTGTAAAAGACTCTGAAAGTATAATAAAAGGTCTTGATATGGGAGCTGATGCATTTATTGCCAAACCTATAAATCCAGCAGAATTATCAGCACAGGTAAAAGTAACACTAAGAATAAAACAGGCAGAAGATAGTCTTAAAAAGGAAAGTGAAAAGTATCGTATTATGACAGAAACGTTACCCGATGCTATAACTTTGATTAATTTAAATGGTGAAATCACCTATGTTTCACCAAGAGCTATAACTATTTTTGGATATAATAATCATTCAGAATTAATCGGAAAAAATGTTTTTAAAGCAATAATTCCAGAACAAAGGGATAAAGCAAAGAGAACTATGGATATTGTTTTAAAAGAAAATATTATAAAAGATGTGAATTTCAGTTTTCTCAAAAATGATGGAACAAAATTTCCTGGTGAAGTGAGTGCATCTTTAATAAAAAACGATCAAGGTAAACCTATAGAATTAATTATTATCACAAAGGATATAACTGACAGAAAAAATATTGAAAATAAAATCCTGGCCTATCAGAATAAATTAAAAACTCTAAACACTGAATTGACAAGTGCGGAAGAAAAAGAACGTAGAAAAATCGCTGTAAATATTCATGATGTTCTTGGACAAACGCTTTCAATTGCTCATATTAAGTTATCTTCACTGTCAAATAGTGTACTTCCCGCTAAGGTTAAGAAAATAATTAACGAATCAACTGAATTGCTTCATGCTGCTATTTCGGAATCCAGATTATTAACTTATGATCTTAGTCCACCAATTTTATATGAACTTGGATTATTACCCGCTATTAAACAGAGATTAGAAAAACTTGAAGAAAAAGTTGGAATTTCAACAATTTTTAAGTGTAATGAAAACAGATTGAGAATCAATAATGGAATCAGAATATTAGTATATCGAATAATATGTGAACTATTAATAAATATTATCAAACATGCTAAAGCTGACTTAATTAAAGTAGAAATTAGTAAAGATCAGAAATATTTTTATTTTTCAGTTATTGATAATGGAATAGGATTTAATTATCGACCCAAAGCCATTTTAACCAAACAAGCTGGATTTGGTTTATTTAGCACAAAAGAACGATTAGATTCTATTCAGGGAAAACTTGTTATTGAATCCGAAAAAGGAAAAGGGACTAAAGCTCTGGTAATTATTCCAATATAAACAAATGATATGGCTATAAGAATTCTTATTGCAGACGATCATCAATTATTTCGTGAAGGATTGATGAATTTATTAACTGACACTTCAAAGATTGAAGTTATTGCTCAGGCAGAAAATGGCAAGGAAGCTATTGAAAAAGCCAGGGAATTAATCCCTGACATTGTAATAATGGACATTGGAATGCCCGTTATAAATGGAATTGAAGCTACCGAAATTCTACAAAAAGAGCTTCCTGATATAAAAGTTATTGCAATTTCTATGCATTCGGACAAGCATTATATTAGGGGAATGCTAGAGGCAGGTGCTACAGGTTATTTGTCAAAAAGTTGCACATACAATCAATTAATTGTAGCAATTAATGCTGTACACCTGGGAAAGAGATATCTGAGTGAAAAAATTACTGAAGTTGTTTTACACGATTATATTGGAAATAATGAAGATATTCCGGATAATGATACAAGGCTTTCAGAAAGAGAATCTGAAATACTCAAATTATTTGCAGAAGGAAAAACAACTCGAGAGATCTCTGAGATAATATATGTTAGCATAAAGACTGTTGGTACTCATAAACAACATATTCTAAAAAAATTAGATTTAAAGTCAACAACAGACATTGTAAAATATGCTTTAAAAAAAGGGATTATTACTCTGGAGTAAAGTATTTCTTATTTCTTCTATCTCCAATAAGGTTTAATCCTCTAATTCAATTTCCATTGCTTTTCCGTTTTTTATTATCAGGTTTTCTGAACCTGAAATTCATCCTTTTTAGAATATAATTTCAGCAAAAATTTTTATTGAAAATGTTATTTAGCTTATATTTTTGCTAAATAATAAATATAAAGATTCTCTTAAATGATTGAAATAATATTGGCATCATCGCTATACATATTTTTAAGTGTACTAATTGGTTTCAGAGCAAATAAGTCCGATTTAAATTTTACTCAGCTTTTTTTAATCAGTTTTTTCTTAACACCGCTAACAGGATTTATTGTTTTAATCAAAACAAAAAAGCGTTTTTATTATTATATTTATCAATATAAATGTTCAAGATGTAATTATTACTTTACAGAAGAGCACTCTAATTGCCCTCAATGTATAGATGAAGGATATAATATCCCTTTAAAAAGGGTAAAGAAAATAATGACATGATAAGTTTGTAAAAAATGCTAAATATCAGTAATTCTAACCCGAAATTCAGCAAATTGCTTATTTCATTTACTAAACATTTTTACTAATTTTGGGTTTTTAATTAAAATTAAAAAAACAATGTTTGTTAGTAATAAAAATATATTATCTGTTTTATTGATTATACTGTTCTTTTCATTTTCAACAATTGTTATTTCACAAAAAAATAATACTGTAAATATGTCAATTAATTTAAATATACCTGCTATTGCTCTTATTGATTTTGTAGTAGATGGTAATCAGATAATAACATATAGTTATTCTTACTCATCACCTAATCAGAAAGTGCAAGTCATTACACCAACAACAGGTGATAAAACATGGTTAAATTATTCGTCAATTGTACAAAGCGGTTATACAAATTATATTACTGCCCATATTAGCTCAGGTAATTTACCGGCTGATGTATCATTAATAATTTTGATTGGTGATGATGTAGGTATCGGTAAGGGATTAAAAGGAACAAGTATGAATCAAATAATCCTTTCTATTTTTCCACAAACAATAATTACAAATATTGGAAGTTGCTTTACAGGAAGAGGAATTAATAAGGGTAATCAACTTATTTATGTCTGGGAAAACCCTGAAAGTTATAATTATAGTGTTAATTATGAAAATGGCAATACTATTGCAGTAACTTATACTATTTCATCTACAGAATAATTGAAATATGAAAAAGCCAGGAATTAAATATCTATTGCTTGCTAATAGCTTATTATTTATAATAAATGTAATGGGACAGGATTGGACAGCCGGAGATAATGTTACATTACAAGTAAATGATTTTGCATTAATAGAAACCAATCATGCTCCCATTACTTTATCACTCACAACTTCAACAGCCGGTGCAGCAGCTGCCACCACATCAAACTCTGACTTGTTTGTAAAAATATCTTCTATAGTACCGGGAGGAACCAATCGTGAAATTACAGCAAATATTTCCAGTGGAACTATTCCTACAGGAACTAAGTTATCTTTAGTTTCGGCTGCTTGTACTACGACAAATAGCGGTGGGGATTTAGGAACTCCTGTTGCCACACCCATTACTCTTTCATCAGTAGATCAGAATTTAGTTACAGGAGTATCAACCTGTTATACAGGCACAGGGTATAATGATGGCTACCAAATGACTTTTACATGGGAAGTAGATGATCCTGCTACAAACTACGGGCAAATTGAATCTAATACTATAGTAATTACTGTAATATTTACGATAACAGCCCATGATGGCAATTAAAATACGGAAAAAATCCTCAAATAATATTTTCAGGTAAATAAAGCATCAGTTTTTTTAAAGCAAATTACAGTTTTCCTGAACACGATTTCAGCAAGATGCCTATATATTTTTTATAAGCTGTGTTGTAATTTTGTATTATTAAAATGAAATATAAACCAAAAAAATATTACTATGAAAAACTTAAAATTAATTATCGGAACAGTATTAGTACTTTTCATGTTCACTACTAATATTAATGCACAAGATATTGCAACATCAAATCACACATTAGATATGGGTATTCCTGAAGTTTGTCTTCTTGATGTTGGGGACGCGACTGCCATCTCTTTACAACTTACAACAACTGAAGCCGGGGCACAAATTTCAGGAGGTACCGGTACTGGTTATGCACAAGTTTCTTCAATTGTAAGTTCATTAGAAACAAGAACAATTACTGCATTAGTTACTGGTGTACCAACTGGTACTTCTTTATCTGTATCTACAGTAATACCAAGCAATGGAAATCAGGGAGGTGCATTAGGAACTGGAACTGCTGCAGTTGCACTAGTAAATGCAGCAGGGGCTGTAGATTTAGTAACTCTTATAGGAAGTTGCTTTACAGGTACTGCAAATGACGACGGATATGTGCTTTCATACACATGGGATGCCGGTGCAGTTGGCGACTACGGGAGTATAGTAGCAACCACTGGTACAAGTGCAACTGTTGTTTTAACAATAACAAATGTAATATAACAGAAAAATAGATTAAACAAATAATAAGCTGATCATGAATAATAGGTTAATATAAATATTGTGATAGTCTAAGTAAAAAAAAGCTTATTAATAAAAGGGGGATAATCGTCCCCCTTTATTATTAGCAATAGTTCAGCAAAAGCTGAGGTTAAAATATTTAATAAAAATTCGAATAATAAATTATTTTTTGTATCTTTGAACACTAGCCTATGAAAAACAAATTATTATTAATTAATATAATTTAAAATGAAAACGATCAAACTTCTTTTAACATGTATTTTATTAAACATCTTACCTTTATTTTCAATCGCATCAATCGAAATTGAAGGCAGTTTAAAACGTACACACAAAGGCATGAAAGGTGATGTTTACAAGGGAGAAATAAAAATTCATAATAGCGACAAATTTGATCAGGAATTAAAAGTTTATCAAACTGATTTGCTATACAATTATGAGGATTTTACTTTTTATGAAGAACCGATTACACATAGTCGTTCAAATGCAAACTGGATTAAATACAGCCCAAAAACAGTAATAGTTAAGGGAAATGAGACTATATACGTACAATATGAAGTAACAATACCCGAAAATGATACTATAAACGGTACTTATTGGAGCGTTCTAATGGTTGAAGGTGTTACCCCTATCGACCCAAATCAGCCTGGAGAACTAAATATAAATACAATAACACGTTATGCTGTTCAAGTAGTTACTGAAATAGCAGATAAAGGTATTGGAAAATTAGAATTTTTAGAACCAACTCTAATAACTGAAGGAGATCAATTGTTTTTAGCAGTTGATATTAAAAATACAGGACAGCATTATATAGTACCTGATGTATCAATTGAATTGTATGATGATAATGGAGAATCAATTAAAAAAATTAAAGCACCTAAGAAAGGGCTTTATCCTAATACTTCAGTTCGTTTTAGATTCAATCTTGAGGGAATCGTAGCGGAGAAAACCTATCAAACATTAATAGTTGCTGCAGGACAAGAAGAAGATGTTTTTGGATTAGAATATACATTATATTTTTAGGGGAACAATCAAATACATATATTAGAGCTACAGTAATTTTAAGTAATATAGCTCCTAATGAAAGAATATTAGATAAAGACTTTTATATTATCATGTAATTCTTTTTCCGGTGTTCATCTAATTCTTTGGTTATTGATTGACTTTTTTATAAATAAATCAATACTTTTTTATGAACTGGCACTAATTTGTTAATCAATAAATAAAGAATGTAGATGTGGAAAGTGTTTCAATATTTGCATGATTTGAATATCTCATTCTCTATAAGGTGTTTAGGTGTCATTATTCTTTTAATCTGCTTTAATACTATTTTACTTTCTCAAGAACAGAAAGAAAATCAAATTTTAAAATCTGATGCTATTAAATATCTTGATGGGAAACCATATTATATGCACGAAGTTAAAAAAGGCCAAACACTTTACAGTATATCCAACAAATATAGGGTATCAATAAATTCATTAAAAAAGTTTAATTTAAACCTTACTACAACAATCTTTATCAGACAAATTATAAAAATACCTGTACATACCGGTAATTTGTCAATTATTACATTTGAAGAGGCAAAAAAAGATAAAAAAAATAAAAGACAAAAAAAAGCCACACACTCCACAAATTTAGATGGCCCTATTTATAGTATAGCTCTAATTAACAATCAAAAAAAGAAGGAACTAACTCCCGGTTCTACTTTTAATTTAGTTGTAATGTTAAAAAATAATTCTGATACAGAAGAAACATTTCATCTAAAAACTAAGATACCTGAAGGTTGGAACCAACTTACTGATTATAGTTCTGTTATCGTATATGGAAATAGTAAGAAATTGAAAATTTTAAGTTTCAATATTATGGAATCAACTAAAGTAGGAAATTACATTATCGAAATTCAAGCCATTGGAAAAACAGAAAACTCCAAAATTGGTAATGTAAAAATTCCTGTTTATGTAAAACCCAGATTTGAAATCCTGACAAAATTAATAGAAGCCCCTAAATATGCATTTTCAGGAGATTCGGTAAATGTAAAATTTTTAATACATAATCTATCAAATATTAAAGCTACGATAAATGCTACGATAAGTAACAAAGATGCAAAAGAAACCAGAACTTTTATATTAGCACCTGACTCTTTGGTTTTTACAAAGGTCTCTGTTTCAACTACTAAAGATATTGTGCATTATAAACGAAATTCCGTAAGTCTTACAAGTTCAATTGCCGAAAACCCTGAAACAAAGAAAACTGTTTCATATACTTTTGATGTAATCCCTTCCGAGAAAATTAAATTTGATGCTCATAATCGTATTCCGGTAAAAATATCAGGTCTTTTGGTTACAAACAATCAACTTGGTGACAGAAAATACGGTGCTATGTTCGATATTAAAGGCTCTGGCATTATATCCAAAAGAAAAAACAGAAATATTGATTTTCATTTTCTTGGTCCTAATCAACAAGGAAATCCGGTTTTGGGGCAAACTGATGAGTACAATGTAAACTATTCTTCAATTCATTCTGATGTAATACTTGGTGATAATAGCTATAGTTTAACTAACTTAACAGAGGGTTCAAGAAATGGCAGGGGATTCGGATATACTTATAAGTTTAATAAACTTAGTATTGGATCATTTGTTAACTATCCTCGCTTTTATCCAAAGATCAAACAGGTTATTTCTGCATTTGGCAACTATTTTTCAGGTAAAAATTTAAAAATTAAAGCAGGTTTCTTAAACAAAACATTTGTTTCAGACAGTACTGCTCAACTTTATACAATTTCAGGAAAAGCAAGCCCGTTTACCTGGAGTGACTTTGAATTTGAGTATGCCGCTGGTATGACAGCAGGAATAATGACTATGGCGTATTCAACTGCTCTTAAAATAAATTTCAAACTTTACAAAATGTTTTTTAATTTCACAAAAGCAGATGAAAACTTTCCGGGTTACATTTCAAATTCAAAGTATATGTCAACTGGAATAAGTGCAAACATATTTCGTAAAATAAACTTATCTGCAAACTACAATTTCAACTATTTCAATATTGCATTAGATACGATGTATGCTAATGCCCCTTTTAGCAACAATCTAAATTTCTCTGCAAGTTATAGGTTAAATTTTAATCATAGTATAAGTATTGGTGTAAACAAGCGTGGTAGAGAAGACAGGAGAACACCAAAACAATTTAATTATAATGAATATACAGCACGTTTTACGCTTCAAAGTAAAATAAAAAAGTTTACAATTAATTTAAATGGGAGTATTGGTAAAACAGAAAACTTCCTGCAATTAAATGCAGGTGAAGTAACAAACGTATTAAACGGCAATTTATCTTTGCAATATAAAATCAGTAAAAGTATATTCATTAAAAGTTTCATTAACTATTTTGAAGGCAAACAATATCTTATTAACGATTTTAAAAGATTTCTTTATGGAGGTACAATTAATTTAAATTTTGGCAAAAAATTAACATTAATGTTTCATTATCAAAACGATTATATGATAGAAGAATACTATAAAGACAGAAGTTTGCTTTCGTTAAATACAAACTACGAAATAAATAAAAAAAATATTATTGGGATTAATGCAAACTACAACCTCAGAAAAAATTCTTTAAATAATACTCAGCTAAATGCAAGTCTGAAATACACCTATATTATTAATTTAGCTGTTTCAAAAAGAGAAGATATAGGTAGTTTACAAGGAAAAATAATAAATAAAGGTGCAGACAATATTGAAGGTATCTCCTTTACTCTTGCCGGCAACATTGCTATTTCTGACAAAAATGGTGAATTTGAATTTCCCTTTGTAGAAACAGGAAGGCATTTTTTATTCATGGATAATTCAAAATCCGGATTAAATTCTATTGCTGAAGAACCTGGACCTTATATCATTGAAATTATGCCAGGAAAAAAGTCGAATTTTGAAATTACCTTAACAAAATCGGGAAAAATTACCGGCAACATTATTATTGAGGAAGATATAAATAATAAGAAGAAGGGATTTATTTCCGTAAAAGATAAATTAAAAAAACTAATAATCGAAGCGAAAAATAAAGAAGAAACGTACAGAGTTCTCACAAAAAATAATGGAACATTTACATTTGATGATTTAAGGCCGGGAAATTGGAAAATTAAGATTTATGAAAGAGGTATCCCAAAAGGATATAATCTGGAGACAAATGAATTTAACATTAATCTGAATTCAATGCAAGTAAAACACATTAATGTAATTATTAAGAAAAAATCTCGCAGGATAAAGTTTCAAACGAAATTCTAATTCTGTATAAAAAAATATCAAAAATGAAAAAACTAATAATAATATTCTGGATATTACTACTTTCAACAACTTATGTATCTAATGCTCAAAACAGCATTACCCTTTCTAAAGGAGAGCCAATATATATGAATTTTACATCTTCCTTTGATGCAGGTTTGCCTAAAAAAATTATAACTGATAATTCACAGTGGCTTAATTACACAACATTAGTCCATCCTTCGGATCCAACTATTTCAATTTCAATTGAGTTAGTTTCCGGCAGTATTCCTGAAGGAATGGAATTGCAAGTTGAAGCAAGCCCATATATAGGAATGAGTAGAGGTAAACCGGGAAGAGCAAGTAAAAAAATAACTGTTTCTCATATGCCTCGTATATTAATTGATAATATTGGTACTTGTTATACGGGTTCAGGAAGAAATGAAGGCCACCGGCTTACTTTCTCTTTTGTTATTACAGATTACTCAAAAATACAATCTGGAATAAATTCAATATATTTGCAATACACAATTACACAATAGTTTTTTTATTTATAAAATAAACCAAATGGCAGGAAACAAAGAAACACCCAGGCAAAAAATGATAGCCGTGATGTATTTAGTTATGACTGCTTTATTGGCATTAAATGTTTCTAAGGATGTAATTAATGCTTTTGTCGTTGTAGATGAAAACATAACAGAGACAAATGAAAATTTTTCACAAAAGCTGCAAGATATTTATGCAAATTTTGAAAAAAATTATCAGATGAACCAGATTAAAGTAAAGCCATTTTGGGATAAAGCAAAAGAGGCAAAATCACTGTCTCTTGAGATGGTTAAATATATTAATTATATTCGAAATGAATTAATCTCAAAAGTTGAAGGAATCTCTATTGATTCAGCAAAAAATATTTCAGTAAAGGATATACAAAAAAAAGACAATAACACAATACCTACAAATTATTTTATTGGAAATTTGGATGATGGCTCTGATGGTATGGCAAAAAAATTAAAAGATAAAATAATTGAATTTCGTCAGAAAATGCTCAAATTGGTCAATCCCAAAAACATAAATAATATATCCCTTGGACTTACAACCGAAGGTCCTTATTATAATGCAGATGGGAAAAAACAAAACTGGGAAACACACTTTTTTTATAATACGATTATTGCTGCTGATATTCCTATCTTGAATAAAATTATTTCGGATGTTTATAATGCAGAATTTGATGTTGTAAATTTATTACATAAATCAATTGGACAGGGAGACTTTAAGTTTGATAGAATAGAAGCAAAAATTCTTCCAAAAAGTAATTTTGTTTTTATTGGCGATGAATATAAAGCCGAAATAATTGTAGCTGCTTATGATACAACTCAAAGTCCTGAGGTTTACTATTCTAAAAATATTGACTATCTGCCTGTAACACAATATAAGCAAGCTACCTTACTTGATAATAAAAATGGAACAATAGTTATTAATTTCCCCGCCAGATCGGAAGGAATAAAAAAATACGCAGGATTTGTAAGGGCTAAAACAGGTACCGGCCTTATTAACGATTATCATTTTAAAAGTGAATACATTGTAGCTAAACCTTCTTATGCCATTTCAGCTAAAAAAATGAATGTATTTTATATTGGTACTGACAATCCTGTATCTATTTCTGTTTCTGGAATACCGAAAAATCGATTGACTCTTTCAATTTCTGCAGGCACATTAAAACGTGATCCATCTAGCGATGATTGGATTGTTAATATATCAGCTGGTTTCAGTGAGACAATAATAAACATAACTGCCAATATTAATGGAATCCAAAAAAAAATGGGATCAAAAAGATTCAGAGTTAAAAAACTCCCGGATCCGATTGCTACAATTGCGAACAAAAACTCAGGAGTACTCAGACGAGAAATTATGATTGCTGCCGCAACATTAATTCCAAAAATGCCCAATGATTTTGAGTTTGAACATTCTTTTAAGATTGTTTCATTTACATTAACAATTCAGAAAGGCTTTAGAGTTTATCACTATTATTCAGAAAATTCATATCTTACAGATGAAATGATTGAGCAAATAAATCGAACAATTAAGGGGCAAAATATTGTCTTTGAAAACATTATTGCCACAGACCCTGATGGAATTGACAGATTACTTTCTTCAATAATTCTGGCAATTAGATAGATGATGCTGGTTGCTGGATACTCAATTACACTTGCCAATTTTTACTGATAACTGATAACTAATTACAATCAATTACAATCAATTACAATCAATTACAACCAATTACAATTACTCCATCTCCCCTTCACTAAAAATAAAAGCTTCATAAATAAATATCTCGGCATCTTTCCATCCATTCCATCCGATTCCTGCTTTATCTCTTGAACAATGCCCAAGAAATTCTTCTTTTGTCCAAGCTGTTTCTATTGCAACCTGAGGAAGAAATGTTCCTGATAGCG
>Ga0307991_1002748_pt1 | contig 11732 bp, 10 predicted proteins | sample EllFjometagen131_FD_203146 | JGI IMG/M metagenome (GOLD analysis project Ga0307991, IMG submission 203146) | Marine microbial communities from Ellis Fjord, Antarctic Ocean - #131 | ecosystem: Environmental > Aquatic > Marine > Unclassified | place: Southern Ocean | collected 2014-10-08 | reverse complement strand
AGGACCTCAAGGGTAGCAGAATGGATCTGTTCCAGCTCGTCTTGGGTAAAAATATTGAGACTGAGCCCTCCATTCTGCAACTTTCCAGCAAAAAGATTGCGTATCATGGTAATACCTCCTTTCGTTAAACTTTATAAAGGTACCCAAGCCGATCACATTTAGGACGGACAACATTGCATCCGCCATACCCCTGCTTCAAGGGTATTCTTGGGGCAGGATAGTTTATGCCGCCAGCAATTCCTTCACCTTTATCACCGCGTCCTGGGCATCCTCGGCAAAGGCATCTGAGCCTATTTTTGCGGCCCACCGACCTGTGACCGGCGCTCCACCGACGATAGTCTTAAACTTATCCCGGAGACCTGCGCTTTTCAGGGCCTGTTCTATCTCTTTTTGCCGGGTCATGGTAGTCGTCAGCAAGGCACTTGTTCCGATGATGTCGGCCTCAACCCTGACGGCTTCTTCGATGATCCGATCCGTATCCACATCACGGCCCAGGTCATGAACCGTATACCCGTTGGCCTTAAGCAACGCCACCACAATACATTTCCCTATATCATGCACATCTCCCTTCACCGTCGCAATAACCATGCTGCCCGTCTTTCCAGCAGTTTCCTGAGACGGAAGTGCATTATTTACAATATCCGTTACCGTCTTCATAACATCTGCTGCCAAAACCAGTTCCGGCAAAAACAACACCCCTCTCCCAAAAAGATCCCCTACTTCGTTTATCCCCAGGATGAATCCATCGTTCATGAGCTCCAGGGGATCCATGCCATCACCAATGATCTTTTCGGCGAGTTCCACAGCTTTTTCCTTGTTATGTTCAACAATCGTCTGTTTTGCCTCTTTCAAAACTTTTTCATCAATCATACGATAATCTCCTTTCCCCTCACATTAAGATGGTGGCGGGGAGTCCGGGTGTTGCACCCGGCTGCGTGGATTTAGAGTCCACGTGATCTCATGGCAATCCACCCCCCACATGATCTTATAGTGATGTCCTTTCTTTAAACCGTTTGACACAATTGATATCTATGTCAAGAACCTTCGCAATATTGAACTTTGCCTCAATTCCCTTGGCCACACCAGGGAGAGGAGTTATGACACCAAGGCCAAGATCTGTCCGCACTTCATTCATGATGACAGGGTCTATCAACTCACTGACCGATACCTTCAATTTTTCGGCAACGTACTCTTTCGCTTCTTTAATTCTCATGCCACGAGCCATTTGCATGCGAGCCACCAGATCTCCGGCACCCCGCAATCCGCCCATTCCCGAGGCATGTGCATGAGCAATTGCCATTGCGAACGGATCACCTACACCAACCTACAGGCCATCCAAGCGGCATATTTCCACCATGGCCTTGGACGAACGGGAAACGATGTCTACTGGAGGCTGATCATTTACCGTGACGCCACCAACCCCCATGCCCATGTTGGGGTGGATGGGGATGTTGGCGACTTCGCAACAGGCCTTCATAAAGGTGGTCGCCCTGGCCAGGTTCCAGGCGGCTGACTTACTGGTATTTGTGTTGGCTACGGGACCAAAAATTGTCACCCCAGCTTCTTCGGCCATCTTCACCTGCTTATGGGGGAACATCCCGGCAAGCCTTTCCCCTTTATAGGTTAATTCGCTATGCATACCCAGGATAAATTCTCCAGCCATCCCCATTTCAATACAGATATCCGGGTATTTTTCTTTTAGTTTTTCAGTAGCTAATAAAGCAGCAAGGAAATCTGCATCACCTGCGGCTCCGGTTGTGTCCAGGTTAATGCCATCGGCCCCTGATTCATACATCAGGGTCCCGGCATAGACAATATCCTTGACACTGTCCTCAATTGCGGCTTCATACGATTCCTGTGCTTCCTTTATGTTTCCCTGGGGCAATAATTCCGATGGATTAGGAAAAGGCCCATCCGGCTGGCTGTAAAGGCCGAGATTCGGCATTGCTCCATAGAATAAGGGAATCTGTGTTGAAAGCAAGGCCTGTTCAAGAATCGGTTGCTCAAATCCAGCTATCGGCTTAATGGGTTTGAAACTATAATCCACGTGACACAGCTCCATGGTATCCGCGCCCAAGAGCTTTTCGTAGATTTGGAGTGCTTGGATGCGGTCCACATTAACCCCGACTCTTCTGATCTTGAGGGTACCCGCGTCATAACTCATTATGACCTCGTTACCCTGCTCCACACTAACAAACTTATTTTTCATGCAAAAGACATCCAGAAGGTAATCATACTCCTCTTTTGTCATTGGCGCAATCTTGCCGCGATCAGCCGCATCCTCACTCCCCGTCACAAGGTCGGCCATAATTTCCTTCTCAGTGACCTCAATAGGAGAGCCATCTCCCATGCGGCTAAAATATTTACCCATAGTACCTCCTTTCACAAAAACATCGTTAAATGGTTATGTGCTTAAAAGGACACGGCGCACCTCGTCACCTACCTCCTTCGTAGTATTGTTGCCTCCGAGATCACGAGTCCTTACCTCCTTAACTTCGAGAACCTTTATGACCGCTTTCTGAATGCCTAAAGCCGCTTCTTCCTCTCCCAAGTGTTCCAGCATCATTCTGACTGCCTCAATAGAGGCAATAGGATTTACAATACCCTTGCCCGTATACTTGGGAGCAGAGCCGTGGATCGGTTCAAACATGGACGGGAAGGTCTTATCCGGATTTATGTTGCCGCCAGCGGCAAGGCCCATGCCTCCCTGTATCATAGCGCCGAGGTCTGTTATGATATCACCAAAGAGGTTCGATGCGACAATGACATCAAAATACCCGGGATTTTTTACAAACCACATACTGAGGGCATCCACCATTGCCGAGTCTGTTTTGATATCCGGATAGCCCTTGGCTACTTTTTTGTATACTGAATCCCAGAATACCATGGAATAGGTGAGGGCATTGGATTTTGTACAGTTCGTTACCATGCCCACATAGCCCTGATCACCGAGCTTTTTCCTCACGCGGGCAAGTTCAAATGCGTAGCGCATCACCCGCTCACAGCCTTTCTGAGTAAAAACGGCGGTCTGCAGGGCCACTGCATCAGGCGTTTGATCCTTGAAGATTCCCCCCACTGACGAATACTCGCCTTCGGTGTTTTCTCTGATCACAAGCATATCAACGGTTTCAGGTGTTGCGCTCTTCACGGGTGATTCTACACCCGGGTAAAGCTTTATGGGACGCAGATTGACATATTGCTCAAAACCCTTTCTAATTTTCAACAACAGTTGCAAAGAGATATGATCAGGGACTTTGGAGGCATCCCCCACACTGCCAAGAAAAATGGAATCGAATTCCTTTAGAATGTCCAGGATATCTTCCGGCATCATCCTCCCGTATTTAAGGTAATAATCGCATCCCCATTCAAACTGGGATGTCTCCGCCTCAAAGCCGTATTTCTCAGCAACGGCCCTGAGAATTTTCACGGCTTCTGAAGAAACTTCATTGCCAACGCCGTCTCCTGGAATGACCGCCACTTGATACGTTCTCATATACTACACCTCATGCCTTATCTCTATTCATCTCTATCATCCACTCAATTTTCTCATCTGGCATAGCCTTTTAAATAGTAACCACATGACTCCCGTATAACCAAATTTGCTTCCAAAACGATTTTACTGACCATTTCGTGTGTAGTTCGCTCAATCTTGTCTATTAGTATCCCGGTCCCTATTTCACCCATAACGCGGGTTTTGTGACTGATTGTGGTGAGATCAATGCCCTTCAAAGACGCGGTATCAATATTATCACATCCCACGAGTGCAATGTCTTGGGGTATTTTTAGACCTTCTCCTAATATAGTCTCCCTCACACCTAAGGCCATATTGTCGTCACCACAGAAAAAGGCGGTTGGTCTTTTCTTCATCCCAACGAAGATCTGCTTTGCTGCTTCCAGGGCCTTGCTTCGAATATACCCGCAATCAACCACAAGTTGTGGATCGAAATCTAACCTAAAATCACTCATTGCCTTTCTGGACCCTTCTACCTTTAGTAGGCCAGTCGAGCTTTTTAAGTTCCCTGCTATTAAAGCAATTCGGTCGTGACCCAACCGGTAGAGATGCTCTACCGCCTTGTAGCCAGCTGAAAAATTATCTTGCACAACAAAATCAAACTTGTTTGTAAAGGACGGATTCATTGGGATACGATTTATAAGAACAAATGGAAAATGTTCCTCAATCAGCGATTGAATGCAGACATCGTCCTTTTCAACAGTAGCAAGGATGATTCCATCAACTCCCCTTGCACGAAGAACATCAATAAAACTCTTTTCCGCTGCCCTGCTCCGATTTGTATTACACAGCACAACGGTATAACCCTTCTCATTCGCCTTTTTTTCAACCCCGCTGGCCAATTCTGTATAGAATGGATCCGCTATATAATTCACTATCAATCCAATGCTCTGACTGCGTCTGCTGATAAGGGCCTTGGCAATATAGTTTGGCTGGTAACCGATATCTTTTGCGATCTTCTTGATCTTCTCCCTGTTCTTTTCACTAACCCCTGAGCGATCGTTCAGCGCCATGGAAACAGCAGTAGAAGACACTTTGGCCAGTCTGGCAATGTCTTTTATGGTCGGTTTCTGTAACATAGAGAAGGAACATCTTTAACGTTTAAGTAAATTATCCATAAAGCTATTGCAATGCCTTTGTCAAGAAAAATCTGCCCATTAAGATTTTTCCTCCCTCAACCCCCAAGGACGCCATGATTCGACTCTTTTGCTAAAGAAAAGAATTGATGGCAAAATCAAATCAGAATGCGTGCCCATCTTGTAATGGCTCAATAAAAAGAGGTAATGAAATTTTACCCCGATGCGCCAAGAATGCAAAGGATGGTCTGGCTTTTAGGAGCGGACTCCTGCCCGCGACACAGGTTCCGAATAAATCAGCATATCCAACGGGTTGCAAGCAGGAGCTTGCTCCTACATCTTGAAATCACACAATGGAGATTACCTGCAAACAGGTGTTATTCAGCTATCCCCATTTATTGAGTTGGTACCTCATTTTTTTCTTGACAACTATCCGCAACCATTTTAATACTTAAACGTTAAAGTTATGAAAGGCAGATTGAGAAACCGCTGCTGTCTGGTTGAAATGTGAGTGTAAGGCCTTACGCAAGGAGACAGGAAGCGATATAATGGGCACCAGAAACCTTAGAACAGGTATCAATGCAGATCGGGCTTTGGGTTGAAAATTTTTTCAGAAGACCAGGTACAGGCCATCCACTGCGCAACACTGGAAGTGCTCCATGATGTGGGGATAAAAGTAGAATCAAAAGAGGCGCTTGAAATCTTACACGGTGGTGGTGTGCTGATTGAAAAATCCGATGGATACGGCATCGTAAAGTTTCCAGCCCACCTTGTGGAAGACTGCATCCAATCTGTCCCTCGTGCTATAAATTGGTGTGGCCGAGATCCTGCAAATGATTTTAAGGCGGAGGTGAATTAGGTTTAGCCTATCACATAAAATATAATGTTTTCAATGCGTTAGGAATTTTATGAAAGGCTATAATCCAAAATAGAAAGGAGGTGAAAGCAGAAAGAGGATTTATTTCCATGGGAAGAAAGGTCTTGGAAAGAGCATTATTAATCAGCAGCAATATTTTGTGATTGGAGACTTCTTACGAACGTATTAAGCACATTTTTAGATACCATAAGGAGGTAATTATGTTTAATCTACGGAAAAACAAGAAGGTAAGGTTTGTATATTTCATGAGTGGGCTGATTTTTTTCCTTGCATTTGCTTTTATGGTAAATAGTGTCTTAGCTGCGCCGACAGTAAAAACATACAAACAGTATGTGGCTTCCATTCCGGAAGGGTGCAAACCGGTGCCCCGCGAGTGTTTTGAGAAAGCCGTAGCAGGAAAAACATTTGCCATGTATGACTGGGCTGCCTGGTGGCCTGAAGAGATCTATAAAGGATTTGAAAAAGAATTTGGCATTAAGATTGTACGAGATAACTATCCCAACCTTGATGAGGCACTCGCAAAATTTAGATTGAATCCTAAGACTCCATATGATTTCTGGCTGACTAATCCAAAATCATTATGGTATATGAAAAATTGGAAAATATTGAAAACTGTGAACCATGATTGGATACCAAATGTAAATCGCTATATGGCGAAAGATGTACAAAATGCTAGCTGGGATCCCGGTTATAAATATACAGTTTTGACCAGCCTTGGGTATGATGCTTATGTTGTAAATACAACGTTCATTAATAGAAATGATCCTCGGATTCCCTCCTGGAAGTTTCTCTTTCAAGGGTGGGATGTCTATAAGGACAAGTTGGTCATGAGGAATGAAATGAATCGGGTTATTGGTAATACGTTAAAATACATTGGGTGTTCTCTCAATTCTACCAATCCAAAGGAATTAGAGGAGGCAGAAAAGGTCCTCGTTCGTCTAAAACCCCACATTATGGCCTTCAACTCTTGGCCAAAAAGGGCGGTGATGGCAGGTGAGGTCTGGATAGTAGAAGGAATAGTTCACGATTACCTTTCCCTGGGCAAACTGGCAGGGCCGGAAAATCCCTTCTTGCCTGCTTATCCTCCAAATGGATGCTTACTTTCACCCATGCTGGCTGTCATCCCCAAGGGAGGCAACAACCCGGCGGCGGCCCACCTGTTTCTGAACTATCTTTATCGGCCACATAAGTTTGCTACGCTCATAAATGCAATTGCATACGGACATGGGCATACAGGAATCAAGGATCTTACTGATGAATCAGTAAAAAAATGGATGACCCCGCCAGAAGAGGGATACAGGGAAAAATGTGAAGTTCTTTTACCGCCTGCTTTCACAGGAGAGGGAGAAAAGCTGCGGGCAGGTATTTGGGAAAAATTGAAAAAGTAAAGCCGCATCGAAGGGGAGGGAATTGTCGCCTCCCCTTCAAACAGATCAATTCTTAAAACGGAACATCCTTGAAATTGGAGTAAAATAGATGGCAGCATCTAAAACGTTTATGAAAATAAAAACAAATCTGCAGCTTCTTCCAACAGTGGGGCCTATTTCAATCTGGATCTTTCTCTTTGTTTTTGCTCCGGTAGCGGTCATTGTGTTTATCAGTTTCCTGGCCGCAGGCCCCATTGGCGAGATCCTGCCGAGGTTTTCTATTGAGAGCTACCGCTATCTGCTCTTTGGAGGCAGTGAATATGGAAGAGCTGTTCTTCGATCCATTTTATATGCCTTTGTAACAAACATGGTATGTTTGTGTGTAGGTTTCCCCATGGCCTACTGGATTTCAAAATACGGGGGTAAATTCAAGGCACTGTTTTTATTTTTGGTTATCGTTCCTTCCTGGAGCTGTTATATCGTAAGAATATATGCCCTAAAACAGTTAGTGGGGTACCCCGGCATTTTGAATAATTTTCTCCTGAACCTTGGTTTTATTTCATCTCCCATAAATATCCTCTACACCCCTGCAGCTGTAGTGCTCGGCTTGATTTACATTTGGCTTCCCTTTATGGTTCTCCCTATCTATGCCTCTCTTGAAGGCATTAATCCTGCCCTGCTGGAGGCATCTCTGGATTTGGGTGCAACCCCGAGATGGCAATTTTTTACGGTAACTCTTCCCCTTACCAAAGGAGGGATATTTGGAGGCACTATATTGACGTTTATCCCGGCATTAGGGGACTGGCTTGTACCACTCTTGATAGGGGGTAACAGAGTTTGGATGGCCGGGAATTTGATTCAACATTTCCTTGTGGTTCGGGGCAAAATTGCCATGGCTTCCAGTATGGCTGTGATTTTGACTGCCGCTGTTGTCCTCCTCATTTATATGTTTATAAAACTCGGAGGAGAAGAATCAATGGAGCGAATAGTATGAAGGTTTTAAATGCACGAAAAATAAATACATTGTTGACCATAGCAGGCTATCTTTTTATTTGGGGACCGATAGTCGTTCTTGGCATTTTCTCCTTCAATACCAGTGCTTATGGGGTGAAATGGGAGTCTCTTACCCTAAAATGGTATGTTGACCTTTTCCATACCCCTGCTATCATGAAGGCGGTTCTAAGAAGCCTTCTTATTGCTTCAATAACGACTGTATTTGCTACAGTCATTGGCACATTAGCAGGATATGGATTGTACAAATATAAGTTTTCCGGAAGACGTGTTTTGCGGATGTCCATCCTGCTTCCCATTACAGTTCCCTATGTGATAATGGCTGGGGCTCTTTTGGTGTATTTTACTCGGATCGCTCATATTCCGCTCGGCTATCCGGCGATCATCATCGCACATATAAGCTTTAGTGCTCCCCTGGCTGTATTTGTTAACCTCGGAAGGATGCAGAGAATTAACTGGAGTCTGGAGGAAGCATCCGTCGACCTTGGTGCTAATACATTCACTACCTGGAGAAAGGTAACGATTCCCCTGTTGCTTCCCTCTATTTTTGCATCTGCAGTGCTCATATTTCCATGGTCTTTTAACGACTTTACCGTTACCTATTTTGTTGCCGGCGTGGGCACCACTACGTTACCTCTCTATCTTTTTTCAATGCTGGAATATTCGTTAAAACCTGTCCTCATTAATGCTATCAGTTTTATTTTTATAATAATGCCAATTATTTTCGTTCTATTGATATATTCTTACAGAGGGAAAAGCAAACAAACCGCTTGAGCCGGCCTATCCAGCTCCAGAGGCCATGTCCTTTCGTTCAGTGCATGGCTTCGCTATTGTGACTTGAGATATTTTCTTTAGCCAAAACCGAGAGATTTGGCTTTTCAGACTTTAATAAAAATAACAAGGTGGAAAATCATGAAGGAAAAGGAAAATAATACTTGTGTAGAACTGAAAAATCTAGTCAAGAGGTTCCCCGGCGTCACTGCTGTAGATCATGTTAATCTGAGCGTAAAGGATAGAGAAGTTTTTTCTTTGCTGGGTCCCAGTGGATGTGGAAAAACCACTGCTCTGAGAATAATTGCTGGATTGGAGACCGCAGATGAAGGAGAGGTCTTAATTGGTGGGACAGTTGTCAACGAGGTTCCTCCGTACCGGAGAGAATGTAATCTGGTATTTCAAAATCTCGCCCTTTTCCCCCACATGAATGTTGGCCAAAATATAGCATATGGGCTTGAGAGGAAGAGTGTCCCCAAAAATGAGATAGATAGAAGAGTAAATGAAATGCTTGAATTCATGGGGCTCAGCGCCATGAAAAACCGACATCCCGTTCAGCTCAGTGGCGGGCAACAGCAACGAGTTGCCCTGGCAAGGTCTTTGGTTTTGAAACCAAAGCTCTTGCTTCTGGATGAGCCTTTAGCAGCACTGGATAGAAAATTAAGAAAAGATATGCAGGTAGAGCTGAAGCGGATACAGCAGGAAGTGGGCATAACTTTCTTTTATGTTACCCACGATCAAAAAGTCGCACTTGCTATTTCTGATACAATAGCAATCATGCGCGAGGGAAGACTTGAACAAGTGGCATCTCCTGAAAAAATATATGATAGTCCCAGAACCAGGTTTGTCGCTGATTTCATGGGTGCTACGAATATCTTCCCCGGAAAGGTGGTCGACAGAAGCAACAAATCAGTGCGACTGCAAAACGAAGAAAATCTTATGCTTCTTGCCCTGGATGACGGGGACTTGACAAGTGAGGAAATTACAGGCGTCTGTGTTCATCCGGAGCAAATAAAAGTTGCGCCTCTTGCCACAAACTTAACAGCCGATAATAAATTCGCGGGCCATATCACCGCAATGATTTATCAAGGTGATTTCGTTGAGATTCAGGTTCATTTACGAGACACCAAGAATGATAAAACCATAACTGCTCATCTGGATGCCAGGCTCTCTCATGACAATAAACTCTCTGTGGGGAAAGAGGTCATAGCCTACTGGGATCAGGAACGCAGCATAACCTTTCAAGAATAAGCCAGTTTCTAAAAATTTAATCCTCATATCGTCATTCTTGATGATTGATTCTGAACAATAAAGAAGTTACTATATACCAAAAATTTCTTGATTGGAGGGCACAAAGATGATGGAACAATGTTATGATTTGTTGTCAAGTGACGAAATTCAAATGGTACACGAGGCATCCCTGGAGGTATTGCAATCGACAGGCCTCCGCCTGAACCATCCGGTTGCCATGGAGAAATTATCTGCCGCAGGAGCCAAAATAGACGTGGCCAAAGAGCAGGTCCGTTTACCGGCGAAAATGATTGAAAAGGCTCTTGAAACAGCGCCAAAAACTTTCGTATGCGCCGGGAGGAGTCCCGAGTTCGACGTCGTTGTGTCACCTGGTTCTGCGGCGATGCCGCTTGTCCGCTCGGTAGCCGGGAGTATCAACCATTATGACCTGATTACTAACGAATATCGCCCGATAACGCTCCAGGACTGTCGTGATATTGCTCAATTAGTGGATGCTTTGGAGAATATGGACATAGCAGGATGCCTTGTGCCAAACGACGTGTCGAGCAAGGTTTATGACCTCTATGCACTGAAAGTTATGTTGGAGGGGGGCCGCAAACATATCTGGGCTTTGCCCAAAGATTCCAGGAATCTCAAGTACCAGTTAGAGATGATGAAAGCTGTTGCCGGGGGCGGTGAGGCCCTGCGTCAAAGGCCTGTGTGCAGCGGTATTGTCTGCCTGATAGAGCCTCTCCACTTTCCAAACGATGAGATTGAGAGACTCCTTTTGTACGCTGAGTACAATTTGCCTGTAAAGGTCCCGTTGGTCCCCCTGTTTGGGGCAAATGCTCCCTATACTTTGGCGGGCGCGCTGACCCACACCAATGCCGAGGCCCTGGGCACTTTGGTATTGTTGCAGACCCTGTGTCCCGGTATCCCTACCTGGTATTATATGCTGCTTTCCGAGATGGAAATGGCCAAGGGGACCGCGAATTACCTCAATCCTGAGATAATGTTAATTTATTCCGGCATGATTCAATTAGCCAGGCATTACGGCATTCCGTCTTGCTCTTCACCCTTCGTAACGACCGATTGTCAAATCCATCAGATAATGTTCGAGCGCAGTGCAGCCTTGGCCATGTACGCACTGAGTGGCGTCAGTGAAATTGGGGGTGCCGGGAGTGTAGATGGGGCAATAGCGATGAGTCCACTGCTCCTGGTCATTGATGACGAAATGGCGGCATACATGCGTCGCATAATGAAAGGATTTGAGATCTCCCAAGAGAGATTGGCGGTTGAAGCAATTAATCGTGTGGGGCATAAGGGCAGTTTTCTGGAAGACCCACACACCTTGCAGTTCCTGCACCAGGAAAGGCGTTTCAAACCTACGCTTTTAGATTGGCGCCCTTACGAAACATGGAGCAAGGATGGAAACACCATCGTGGACAGAGCCCGCGATAAGATAAAGCACATTAAAGCCACGCATGAAGTCCCTCCGTTAGAAGAACCGCTCCAGAGGGAATTGGACCACATCCTCCAAGCTGCGGAAAAGGAATAATGTTGCCTAAAGGCATTACAGATCAAATCCTTTCACAGGAGTGGGCAAAATGACATCGTTTCGACTCAGTTGTGACGCGGTACTGTCCACACTGCGGAAGCGAAATATTTTGTCGATCCGACTACGATACGCATAAGGTTTTTTATATTTCAGAGGATATGACAGATCCGACTCATACCTGCCCGCATTGTCAGTTTAATCTCCTGCTTCTTCCAGCTGAGGCACTCTTGCCTGAACCTGATCAAGGGAAAAGGGCGTTGCCCCATATGGTAACGGCTGGTACAAAATTGATAGAATCGTTGTGCAGCAAAAACCCTGAAATCTTTACCAG
>Ga0307991_1002746_pt1 | contig 11744 bp, 9 predicted proteins | sample EllFjometagen131_FD_203146 | JGI IMG/M metagenome (GOLD analysis project Ga0307991, IMG submission 203146) | Marine microbial communities from Ellis Fjord, Antarctic Ocean - #131 | ecosystem: Environmental > Aquatic > Marine > Unclassified | place: Southern Ocean | collected 2014-10-08 | reverse complement strand
TTCATCCCATTGATTAGTTTTAATGGGTATCTGGTTGCGTAAAAGAGAACCTGGTTTAGTTAGAGAACGGCCTTTACCACGATATAGTGGCCGGATAGGTTTTAAAACGCGATCAATACTGCTGGCAGATATATTCATTAAACGATTAAAAGTTTCGCGGTCTAACTGTTCGTTAAACTCTTGTTCATAATATGGCAGCCAGAGTTGTAAAATAATTTTAAATCGTTTTGAACAAGGCAGCTCAGCGGCTAACCAGACGCGCTTAAGAGGCTTTAGAATAGCGGGATTTTTATAAATAGATGGTTTACCCTTAGCTTTATGTTTTAGCTTGATGAAACGTTTAAATTTTCGGAGTTTTCGAATAGCGTGTTTTCGGTGATATCCACAATTGGTGCAGAATTCATTGAGAATTGTTGTTTTTTGCTTGCGTGTGGCTTTTTTGTACCGTAAAGAAATACTTTTAAGATATTCCATTTTAGCTCCTAATGTCATCGTAATAACCCCCTTTCAAGGGTTATTATCTGGGTAACATTATTTATGAGTCAACGACTACTTTAAAATTATCTTTTGGTAACATTTTATGTGAGTCAATTCGGATATGAATTTATATTTGTATTATTCTTGATTTTGTGATATCTTCTATAATTCTGCTTTATTTTGTATTTATTAAAAAAAGGGAATTGGTATATATGAGGATTATGTTTAAGAATAAGTTGATCTTGATTTTGCTGACAGGGATATCTTTGTCAATGCCGCTTAGCATGTTGTATGGCGGTTCTGAGCATGGGCCAGATAATTTCATATCACCGCGGGTTGCTATTGAAGAGACAGCATTGAAAAATGTGCTTTCCCCTGATGGTCAGAGAGGAATATCTATCCAGAGTATAAAGAAGAGTATTTTTCAGAAAGAACTTGCTTTAAATCAACCGCTGGTTATTGCCAGACGATTAATAGATGAACTTCCCACAAACGCGGCACAGATGGTTCTCAATGAGCTTTCTGGTGATAGACTATGGAAGGTTTTGAAGAAATTGCCTGTTTCATTTATCTCAATAATGCTTGATACGCTTAATCCCCAAGAGTCCGGGCGCATAATACAGCAAATGAGACCGCTGAAGGCAGGGCTAGTTCTTGGAGCTATGTATTCTGCAGAGAGTGTATTTCAAGAGCTTTCTTTAAGTTTTCAAACGCTTTTGCTTAATACACCGGGGCCGCGGCAAATTGTGCATGCAACTATTGAGGAATCTGATTTTTTTCGTTGCGGCGGACTTGCTGATGTGTTAAAGAATCTGCCGCGGGAGACAGCTGAGCAGGGTGATATTTCAAGTGTTTTTATGCCACTGTGGTCAGGAATCAATAAAGAATTTCTTACTTATGTAGGATATTTTACAGTGCCGATTGATTCCAGTAATGGGTATCGGCAGGAACGTATTGATCTTTTTTATACAGAAACTGGGGACATTGTAAAATATCGGGTTTATTTTATTGAAAATCATACCTATTTTGATGTTGGTAAAGATGAGGTTTTTTCAGGTCAGATATTGGAGAGGTTTATTGTATTTGACAAAGCCGTGATCGAAGCAATTCGGTATCTGGGTATGCGCCCTGATATTATCCATTGCCATGAATGGCAGACGGGACTTATCCCTGTATATGTAAAGGCGTTTTACCAGGAAAAAGGGGTTGAGCAGTTTAAGAATACACTATTGGTGTATTCTTCGCATAATCCTGTTTACGATATGAAAGACTCAAGGGATTCTTTTTCAAAAACAGGGCTTGATGCAAATCGATTTTTCCGTTTTGATGGCTTGGAAATAAATGGCTTTTGGTCATTCTCTAAGGCAGGGTTCCTGTTTTCTGATATGAGTAATACTGTTAGCCAGAGCATGGCTGAGGATGTCTTGACTCAGGACTTTATCGGTGGGATCAGAAATGACCTCAAAGGAGTGTATCAATATCTGCAAGAGCAGGGCAGATGGAAGGGTATTGTAAATGGAGGTAATGAACATTTTCGGGCAGAGATCAATGCCGGGATAGCTTATAATTTTGATGTCAGCCATCTGGATGCTCGAATAGAGAATAAGATGAGATTGCAAAAAAATCTTGGCCTTGAAGTTAACCCCCATAAACCGATAATCGGGATTATCGGCAGGCTTACAGGACAAAAAGGATATGATCTTTTGCTGCCGATCCTTATGGATATTCTGGAACGCGGCGGACAATTTGTTTCACTTGGCAGTGCTAATCAGACAGATCCCACAGGATGGCATTTGCAGAATCAATTTAGAGAATTGATAGAAATGATAAATACAGACCCGAAATATGAGAAATATCGCGATCAGATCAGTATGAATTTTGTTTTTGGCCGCAGCTTTGATGACGGCACAAACCTTGAAGCACTTATTTGCAGCGGTGCGGATATTGTTACTCTGCCTTCAAGATTTGAACCTTGCGGATTGGTGCAAATGAATGCCGCCGGTTGCGGTGGGGTTGTCGTTGCCCATAAAATACAAGGGCTGGCAGATACGATTGCTCCTTATGACAGGAAAACAGGCAATGGATTAGGTTTTGTATTTGAAGGGTATAGCTCAGATAATGCGTTTAAGGCATTGCTTGAAGCCATGGATCTTTTTCGTGATGAGCCTGAAACCTGGCGGCATATTCAGAAAAACAATATGAATGCTGATTTTAGCTGGGATCCTGTTTTTTGGGAATACCGTAATATAATCTACTCTAGGGCAAGGTCAGCTTTTTTAGCGCTTGGTCCGCAATTTAACGATTTTCTTTTTCTACATAAATCATTGCAGCAAAACCTATCCTTATTTCTGCAAGCAATTTAGGATTTTAACACTATTAAAACTGAATGCAAAGAGGAAACAATCAAATTCCTATCTTTTTTAAGGGGTTATTTTTTTGCCCAGAATGGCCTCCTGAAGCTGTAACAGATTTCTGTATAAAGTCTTATAGCATAAGCAAATGCCAATAATATGAAGTTTTCTATGCCTGATGAAAGTTTGCAGATTTATTTACACTATGCAGTCGCCTCTATCTTTGCACAACATTCCATCCTATGATATACTTAACACTTATTTTGTAAGGAATATATTGATTAAATCAAAACTGTATTTTTATTGGGGATAAAATGAAATATTTCAAATCTAATAATATTACATTTAGACCGTTGTCAGCGTTGTTGACCGGGGCATTTATCCTGCTTTTTTCTTCGCATTGTATCGCGGAAAATAGTTTTTCTTCGGCAATGCTCTCTCCGGCATTACAGATACATACCAGTGCTTTTTCTCAATTGTTCCAAGATTCGGAACAAGTTTGTTCATTTGTTGAATTGTCCAGTGAAGACAATATAAGGCAGAATCTAGAAATATTTTTTGCGGTATCTAAGAGAATCAAAGGAAAATTATTAAAACGCGCATATAGGTTTACTCGCCAGGAAGAAAGAGAGTTTACGCGGTGGTTTTTTAGTAATAGAACAGAACAGCTAATAATTCCCCCAACAATTTTAAAAAAACTTTTTTTAAATTTATTAGTAATGAGATATCAGGGAAATTCTGAAGTTTGTCGACAAGCTGTTCTTTGGGTTCCCCGATTTGCCAAGCGGTGGGGGGTCAAGGATAAGGCATTGAGCACATTATTATCGTGGATAGAAAAAAATATTAATAATTTTGAAGACGTACAAGAGTATGTTTTTTTTGATTTTATGCGGGAGTATATTACGCGCTATAAAAGAAACCACATATTAAATTATAATTTTCGCTATCTGGTATCTTTAGAGGCAGATGACGCTATAAAATTTGCTGATGCGGTAACAAATATGCGTTTAATGACAGCCTTATTTACAAAAAGATTTAATACCGGGGAAACGGTTTTTAAGGCACCGATTAAAGGCACGAATTATTTTATGGGCCTAAGATTTGGAGAATATGCAACAAGCAGTACTTTTGTGATTGAAATGCTTTTAGGGGAAGAAATGCATAGCCATAATCCCTTAGCCGGTGTTTTTTTTAGATTAGGGTTTGATACTGAAGGGACAGCAATGACGCGGGTTGTTCAAATCGGCGGTGTTCGCAATAAGAAAAAAGTAATCAATGATTTTACTAAAAAAATCGGGATTTCTCCGGATAAGGCATTGTTGCTGGCTGTGTTGGAACTCAGTAAAGAGAAAGGGTTTAAAAATTTAGCCGGAGTAGATGCGAAGTATTTAGCTAATGCTAAAGAAATAAGGCTTTCCTATCGCGCGCTTTTTAAATCATTCGGATTAACTCGAAAATATTCTTTAGGCGTGATGCGGCCGATTTTGATGCAAGATGGGTTGTTGTCTCGATGGGAAAAGAAAGCCCAGGGGTCGTCTGAGATTCGCGCGGCTTATTCTCTGATACAAAAAAGCCTGAATAATTTCGCAGAAATTCCGGTAATTTTAGACAGAAAAAACATAGAGGCCCTGTATCTACAGAAGATAACAGTAGCTTCATTAATGACAATACAAAGTTCTATTTAAAACAAGATAATTGCTCAATTGTGCCGAGATTTTCTTAGGAGTATTTATGGACAAAGGATGTGGGATGACTACAAACAACAAAATATTTAAATTTGTTACATGTGTTTTAATTTGGGCAATTTTAATGTTGAATGTCCCCGGAGAAAGAGAAAGGAAAAACATACATTCTCTCGCCAAAGCAACGCTTTCGCCTTCTTTGCAAATAGCACAAAGTAATTTTAATGTTGCTGCGTATGTTTTATATCAAGAAAAAACTTACATTGTTCAATCGTTACCTGGATATGAACAAGAACATAAAATCGAACAAATATTACGAGAGTCAATCAGATCGGCCCAGCGATTTGGCTCTAAACCGATCAATGTTTCTGTTAAGCTAAGTGAAGTTCCTTTACCAAAATACATTTTATTTTTCTTGGGACGCAGGATTTTGGCCGGAGTAATAGATCAGGGTGATTTTTACACAATGTATCTTACTCCATACTTATTACACCAAAGTGAAACAGAAATTAGGGCAGCCATAGCGCATGAATTGGCACATGTAATCAGGCAAGATAAAAAAACCGAACTAATTCTTGCAACCCTGATCGAAAATATTTCGTTTATTAGCGCAAAGGTTTTGTTGGTTGTTGGATTTATGGCCAAGAATATTTTTCTGCTATTATTTGGGATGGGGGCGCATTGTTTTTGGCTAGCTTGCTTTTTAATTGTTCGCTTTCAATTCAATTCAGTAGAGGAGCAAGCAGATCTTATCGCGGAAAAAATTTTATCGCAATCCCTACCGCAAGATAAGACTATTTTACCGGGCATACTGAGAGTTAACAATTTCTTTTATCAGAGTGAAAAGAAATTATCAAAAAAGAAAAATTTATCCGCCGAAACTGAAAAAAATGAAGAATTCATGCGGCTTATGCAATGTAATCGTACCCCATATTTCTCGTCAAGTGCTGCAATGCTTTTCGCCAGTTCAATCTAGAATAGGAGGGGAGATATTGTCTGCTGGCAAGACGGGAATAAATGCTGCGTGTGATCAGTCCATCCTCGTTGGATAAATATTTATCATTATTGCCGGATATTTTCTGGCATATAAAGACAATGATTCTGAATTTGCAACTACTGTAATAAAAAAATTTGCCAAAGCAATAAAATATCAGCCCGGGATGAATTGCAGGCATTGGGTGTTTTTAAAATACTGGATGATCTCATGAGAAATGCAGAGCTAAGATCAAATAAGCTCCAGATCTTAAATTTCCATGATATCTTTTTTCAAGCAATCATTGGGCAGTCAATTTAATGGAAATCAAGGAATACTGAAGTATAAATGTATTGATGAGTTCGACAAAACAGCGCAGCCAAAAAAATAATCCCCAGATTTTTCTCTGGGGTAATTTTTTGTATAGCTGTCTTGCATGGTGAAAAGAGGTATGAGAAGTTGTCCTTATGTACGGCTGGTTCGTTGATATTTGAAGAGCACTTGGTCTATATAGTAGACTTTGGCGCATTTTTAGAATAAACTGACTGTTGAGTAGAGTGCAAATTTTTAGAGAATATAGATATCCCTTATCCAGGAAAAGCATACACAATGATAAAAAATTAAGGAACCCTCTTGTGAAAAGAAAAGCAAACAAGGCATTATTGCAAACCGATACAGATATTCCGGCTAATTTTGAGTTCAATGCTGAATTTAGCAAGGCATTTGATTTAATGGAGAATTCAAAGAAGAATTTATTTGTCACCGGAAAGGCCGGTACCGGTAAATCTACCCTTTTGCAGTATTTTCGTAGGCAGACCAAAAAAAACATTGTTGTTTTAGCTCCGACAGGTGTGGCGGCTGTGAAAGTGAGAGGCCAAACAATCCATTCTTTTTTCAGGTTTCCTCCCAAAGCGATACAGGAGAAGCATATTAAAAGGCTTCGCAATAGCCTTGTTATTAGAAAACTTGATGCGGTTGTAATCGATGAGGTGTCAATGCTGCGCTCAGATATAATGGATGGAATTGATTATGCGCTTCGAATAAACAGAGAAGAATATAATCTGGCTTTTGGCGGAGCACAGATAATCCTTTTTGGCGATTTGTTCCAGCTGTCTCCCGTGGTAGGCATGCAGGAAAGAAAAGTTATTGAGGCTAAATATAAGAGCCCCTATTTTTTTAGTGCTGATGTCTGGAGAAAAAGTGAGTTGTTAACTTGCGAACTGAAGAAAGTTTATCGCCAAAAAGATGATGAATTTCTCCATATTTTAAATAAGATCCGCACTGATGAGTGTAACGAAGAGGACTTATTAAAAATAAACCAAAGAGTGATAAAAAATATTGAACATGATGTCAAGGGGATTATAACGCTTACAACTACTAACAAAGCTGCTGCGGATATTAATTTAAATTGTTTGCATAAAATAGATGTGGCAGAGTTTAGCTATCAGGCTTATATTAATGGCATTTTCGATGAAAAACTTTATCCGACTGACTTGAGTCTGAAGTTAAAAGCAGGAGCTCAAATTATGCTGCTTAGAAATGATCGGGATAAGCGTTGGGTTAATGGAACATTAGCTGAAGTAGCTACTCTTGATGAGGATAGAATAGAGGTTTGCGTTGAAGGTGAAAGCTTTTGGCTGCAAAAGGAAAAATGGGAAAAAATAGAGTATTCTTTTAATGAGGAAGAAAATAGGGTTGAAGAAAAAGTTGTCGGATATTTTCAGCAGTATCCGTTGATGCTCGCTTGGGCGGTGACGATACATAAAAGCCAGGGGCAAAATTTTGAAGATGTGATCATAGATATGGGAAGAGGAGCCTTTGCTCACGGACAGACATATGTTGCCTTAAGCCGATGCACAAAGCTTAAGGGTGTTCAACTTGTTAGGCCGGTTGTTTTTAGTGATATTATTTTTGATGAAAGGATATACCAGTTTTTTGGCATTCCTTTAAATGAAAAACAAAGGGCGCGGGGTATGAAAAAGAACCGCGATTATTTTAGTTAAATGCCTGCGTTATTTGAGTCCGGTTTTATCGCTTTATGCAGTAAATGAGGAAATTGATAAAATTGTCTGCAGATAAGTTGTTAAGATCGCAGCTGGTGAATATCGGATAATAAGAGAAGGGTATCTTGGCCAGAAATCAAGGCCACAGGAAAGATGATATTTATGTAACAATATGTAATTAAAATAGATATGTAAATAAATTATATGAGAGCCTGCAAGTGAAACCCTTTTTTTAAAAAAGGGTTTTTTAGGCTTAAAAAGAAGAAATAGGAATCCTAAATATTTATTTGCAAGGATTTGATTTGTATGGTATGCTTGTCAAAGGTAAAATAAGTTAGTTTAAGTTAATATAAGTAATTTAAGGAGTAGCATGAGCGCTGATATTATAATGACTACAAAAGAATTAGCAGCATATATTAAGCTGAATGAAAAAACGATTATTAAAATGGCTCAGAATAGGAATATCCCGGGAGTTAAGGTCGGCAATCAGTGGCGCTTTCACCGCAAAGCAATCGATGCATATTTACAGCAAAATGTCCCGGCGGCTATTGATGAGCATAAAAACTCTGAAACGGAAAAATATGATAACAATATTTTTCTTTCACGGATGATAAATTCGCAGATTATTGATCTTGATGTTGAAAATAACCAGAAAGAAACTGTGCTCAGGCATCTTGTAGATACTGCTTATAAAGCTGAAATAGCAAAAGATAAAGAGCAATTGTTAAGTGAGTTAAAAAAAAGAGAGGATATGCTCAGTACCGCTGTGGGGAACTTTATAGCATTGCCTCATCCGCGTAATCCCGGAAAGAGATTGTTTTTAAAAGAAGGCATTGTGGTGGCAAGGACCAAAAAGGCCCTGGAATTTGGTGCGCCTGATAAAAAGGCAGTACGGCTTTTTTTAATGATTTGCGCGCTTAATGAATCAAGGCATCTTAAGATACTTGCGACAGTTGCTAAATTCTTGCAGCAGGATAATCTGATAAAAACGCTAATGGACATAAAGAATGAAAAAGAGTTAATGCGTCTTCTGCTAGCTTTTGATAGAAACAATAATTTCAATATAGAGATGTGATATGAAGAAGATAATTTTTACTAAACTTTTAATAGCAGTATTGTGCTTGATAATGCTTATTACGGCAATGCCTGTTGAAAATGCCGAGTTTCTTTCTCAAACTCGTTCGGAAAAGGAGTGCCAAAAATTAGAGCAATCAGAGCTGCGTGGTGTAGAGTCCAGGCAGCTAATGCATACAGCAGGATATCTTTTGCTTAGTTTTTTGGTTCATAATACTCTTCATGAGTTTTTAACTTATAATCAGCATAACTATCAGCCTCAACTGATAAGTTATATTCAATCTTCATTTTCTATTCATTCCCCACCGCTAGAGCGCTATTCCTGAGAGTTAAAACTATTTTTTGTAACTTTTGAAATTTTATTTAAGGGAGAGTGCTATGTTAGTTATCGTTATGCATAATAATCGTGAGTATTTGGATCTATTAAAGAAGTTAACTGTTGAAAAAGGCTTTAGCCAGGGAAGTATCCTAGAAGGAAATTATATAGGGACAAAACTTGTCGGCGGCACATACGGAATGACGGCTTTCAGTGGACAAGCAATGAATGTATATAAGATGGCTTTTATTACATATGTAAAAGGTGTAAAAGAAGTCGATGATTTTATACGGATAATCAAGAATGATAATTGTACCAATTTGCATAATATGGATGATGAAGGAATAATCTGCGTGCTGCCTTATTTGGAAGTAGCTCATTTGGATAGGAGCGCAGTTAATAAATCTGGAGATATTGAGTAGGGACATTAGGCGCTATATACAAAAAAGTATTATTGTTGATAATCTAAAAGCGCAGACAAAAGAGCAGGCGATCAAAGAACTGGTGCAGGCGGTTTTTTAAAGCCAGCCGGTAGATTCGTTCAGAATTAAAGTAAATGAAGTTGTCAGTGAAGTGCTTGAGCGGGAAAAGCTGAGCACTACCGGTATTGGGTCTGGGTTTGCTATATCCCACGCGCGCCTGGAAAACTGCGGGGATTTTTTTCTGGGTATCGGGATTAGCCGTAAGGGCTTGATTTTGCCAGTATGGACGGCAAGCCGGCAAAGTTGATTTGCCTAATGATATCTTCCGCAGAAAAGCCCTATCTTATTTTACAGATGACAGCGACATTGATCAGCTTTTTGGAAAAATACAGAGGGGTAGAGGTCTTAATACAAAAATATAGAAGCATAAAGGATATTGTTGATCAGCTGCGTAGTTTTGCGGTAAATAAAGAGGATATGATTCTGGCCCAGGATATTATTCGGCCTGTGCAAGCTAAGGTTAGATTAGATGATTCTATTGAAAAAGCAACGAGGCTTATGCATTTAAAACATTTTGAAGTTTTGCCGGTAGTTGATGCGCAAAATAAATTTTGCGGGCAAATAAGCTGTTTGGATGTTTTTCAGTACGGCATGCCGAATTTTTTTCAAAATCTGAATACGGTTTCATTTGTAAGGCATATTGATCCTTTTGAGAAATATTTCCTGATACAACGCAGCTCTAAGGTTAGTAATTTTTATAAAAAGACAGAATCTATCGATGACTCTAAAACACTTATTGAAATAGTCTTTGAACTCACGGTAAAAAAGAAGGCCAAACTTTTTGTTACCAATGATAAAAATGAACTTATCGGGGTTATAGACCGCTTTACGATAATTGATAAAATATTAATTTTCTAAAGGAGGTATCAGTGCAATCCATAGCAGCTATTCTAATCTTTACTGCAGCCTATATTGCGATCGCTACTGAGAAGATCAGTAAAACCGCTGCGGCAGTTTTAGGCGCATCCTTGATGATTATGCTTCATCTGGTGCCTTTTGAAGAAGCAGTGCGTGCGGTGGATCTGAATGTTATCTTTCTTTTAGTCGGGATGATGACATGTGCCCATATTTTATCTAAGACTGGATTTTTCGAATGGGTGGCGATCAGTGTTGCCAAGATAGCCAGAGGAAAACCTTTAATGATAATGTTTTTGTTGCTTATTGTCACCGCTGTTTTATCAGCTTTTTTTGATAATGTGACAACAATAATTCTTCTGGCGCCTTTAACTATTCTTATCGCTGAATTGCTGGAGATCAATCCCGTGCCTTTTTTGATCTTGGAAACACTGGCTTCAAATATTGGCGGGACGGCTACGCTTATCGGGGATCCGCCTAATATTATTATCGGCTCACAGGCCAAACTTTCTTTTATGGATTTTATTGTCAATCTTGCCCCGGTAGTATTAGTTATTCTGGGTGTGTTTCTGGTGAGTGTATATTTTTTATTTAAGGGCCGCTTTGAAGTAAAAAGAGAGGTGCGTAATCGGGTGATCAATGCTATCCCCCATCTGGCGATTGTTGATAAGCGGAACATGATAAAATCGCTATCAATAATGGCGCTGGTATTTGCCGGATTTTTTCTTCAGGGAGTATTGAGAGTTGAGCCCGGGATAATTGCTTTGGCTGGAAGCATGATTATGATTCTCTTTTGCAAATCCGACAGCGATGAAACATTAATGAAGGTGGAATGGGGGGTTATCTTCTTTTTTATTGGAATGTTTATGATGATAGCCGGGCTGGAAGCAAATGGGGTTATTGCTAGGGCCGGGGAGATAATCCTGATGCTTACAAGCAAAAACCTTTTTGCTATATGCCTTGTAGTTTTATTTGGGTCCGCTTTGTTTTCAGCGGTTTTAGATAATATTCCGTTTGTAATTACAATGATACCGCTGATTAAGAATTTCATTAATCATTTCGCTTTAAGTATGGGAATAACTGACCCGGCGATTATTCAATCTAGTATAGCTCAGCCTCTATGGTGGTCACTGGCTTTAGGGGCATGTCTCGGAGGAAACGCTACGATTATAGGTGCCTCAGCGAATGTTGTGATGGTGCGCATAAGTAAACGCAATAAATATCATATAAGCTTCGGTAAATTTCTTGCTTACGGAGCACCATTTACACTACAGGCGCTTGTAATTAGCGGATTTTATATCTGGTGGAGATATTTCTTATCTTAATAAAAATATGCCTAAAAATTAAAATAGCTCTCCGATAAGCAAATATTAAGCGCTGGGGGATATAATATATTTCTTACTTAAAGGTTTGACTTTTTTTTTGCTATTGATATAATCATTTACTAATATGATGATATTAATATTTTTATTTTTAAGAGGAAATTATGGATTTAGATTATAGAAAAGTTGCCGGATTTTTTAAGTCTATT
>Ga0307991_1002743_pt1 | contig 11754 bp, 16 predicted proteins | sample EllFjometagen131_FD_203146 | JGI IMG/M metagenome (GOLD analysis project Ga0307991, IMG submission 203146) | Marine microbial communities from Ellis Fjord, Antarctic Ocean - #131 | ecosystem: Environmental > Aquatic > Marine > Unclassified | place: Southern Ocean | collected 2014-10-08 | reverse complement strand
GAACTCTGGGGTGGTCACGCTACTTTCGCACAAACAGTCTCCACCGTGCAACGGCGGCAGCCCCACCCTGATTGGTTAAAACTGAAGTTTGCCATTTTTGATGCGCCAAATGCAGTTGGTGGTTTCAGTCAACGGATCGCGCAAGCGCAGAATTGGTTCAGTGACAATCCAAGCGCTCATGCTTTTGTCATAGATCAGACCGTAGTACGTAACACCCAACATCTGCAGCACAAACTTGACACAGTAGAGATTGCAGGTGGCGAGGGATTAATTGTGCGTCAGGCTAACGCCCCTTATGTTAGAGGTCGCAACCGAGCTATACTAAAAGTCAAAAGGTATCAGGATGACGAAGCAACAGTAGTGGCACACCTGCCCGGACATGGGCGCAACAGCGCCAGAATGGGGGCCTTATTAGTTGAACTTGAAAATGGTACCAAGTTTCGCTTGGGATCGGGATTCAGCGATGCAGAGCGCGAATATCCACCAGCTATTGGTGACAGCATAACCTTCAAATATTATGGAAATTATCCATCTGGAATCCCAAAATTCCCGTCATTTATACGCGTCAGAAAAGATGGGGCTTTATAATAGTTCAACCTTTTAATGGTAGACGCCAACGGTAAACAAAGTCACCATCGACCTAGCGACCGTAAAAACGTATGCAAAATAAGGGGGAGAAATTGTCAAAGTCATCAGGATATGGACACATTACAAATAAATTCATAAATGCTATTGGTTGTCAGCAAAAAGCACAGCTCTGTTCGTGCAACTGACATAGTCAGCACAACTATTGCGGCATCTGAATACCAATTTCTGGTTTCTTAGGCAGAACCAACAACAAAACGATGTACCTGAGAGTAATACACCTCAAAATCATCGAGATGATGCTCAATGATCGACTTGACTATCTCTTTGTTAACCGCCTGATATTCATGAACCGAAACATTTCGAAAGCCAACCATTTTTTTTAATATTTTAGCAATATCAGTGTCTATAATCTGATGGTTTGCCAGAATATCAAATGACTGACCATAATCACTTGGCAACCCCAGTCCATATTTTGCAATTACCACATGAGCTAGATCAATTGCTGCCTGAATTGCTCGTTGTAGGTTCAGTACCGACAGATCTTCCCTCATCCACGGTAACAGATCCAACCGCTTTATCTCATGAATGGTTGCCACACATTTTTTCATAATGGCAATTTTTGCCAAAACAACATCTTTATCGTTGTCCATAATTCGGCCTTTGCAAAATATTATCTTCAATAATTTTCCGCGACTGCTTGAAATCGATATAGCGGCTCATAATTTGTGCCTGATAGCTATCCAGCTGTGTTTTCGAATGCACAAAAACCTCTTCACCAGTAGCTACAACTTGGCTAGCAATTATAATATCAGCTGTGTTTAAACGAATAATATCCAGTTTACGCCCTGTGCGCGATTGGAACTGCTCAGGAATATCGAAATACAACTCATCGTCAGTGACGTTCTCCTTAAAAAAAACGCCACAGTCTACATCACTGTCCTGGGTAATACGCGATTCATCTTTAGCCCAAGAACCGAAAAGTAAGGCAAAATCAGCTTTATCGTGCAACAGTTCGGTCAGAGCAACTTTAATTTCAGCTTTACTACTCATATATTTAAATCCCTAATTTCACCCTCATAGTCCACCTATTGATAAACATGTTGCCAAGGAGTAATACGAAGCAAGAGAATTGTTACCTCGGTATCATTGATTTCAGATCTTGATTATAATCTTGCCCTTCTTGGTGGCTTGGTGTGAATGATTTTAATAGTGTATTCGGAAGAGTTTAGCACCCCATACAACCGAGACAATTACTTCAAGATTCTTATGCCCTAAATGCTAGGCGGCATTGTCCAATAGGAAGAGTAATCACCTGCACCATTTTATTCCGTCCAGTTTTCAATAAACAATCCACGCACGCTGGAAAACTCTTTGACATTATTGGTAACCAACCGCAGACCTGGTGATCTTGCATGACCGGCAATCATCATATCATAAGATCCACCTGGCTGCTCTGTACGATACAGCTCAGCCCGAAGCTATCCCAAATAATACCTGGTTAATACTAATCAGGTAAAACAATAACTAAGTGCCTGTCCAATAGTTCACAATTTACCCATAGTGTATTCTTAATTCCACTTGAAGTGGCTTCCTGCGTCAATTATACTTGCTCATATCATTAACTAGCAAATTCTACCGAGGTGGCATATATGGGCAAAAGATTTGACGAACGATTAAAAGATCTCACTTCAGCAGTTGATCGCTTAAATGAAGCAATTCAACAAAGCAAAGAATATCAATTATCAACAATGATAGATGGTGTGATTCAACGCTTTGAATTTACATTAGAGCTATCATGGAAAGCGATAAAACATTACCTCAACAGTGAGGGATTAAACGAAGCTTTGGCTCCGCGCTCAACAATTCGTATTGCTTTTAAAATTGGACTTATCGAAAATGGCGATATTTGGATGCAAATGATTGATGATAGAAACTTGAGCAGTCACACGTATAGCGAAGTGACAGCCAAAGAGATCTACACCAGAATTGCTGATATCTACGCACAGGAGATAAAAGACGTACTTAACAACCTAAAAGAGATCACTCCATGAGATATGGCTTAAAAGAAAAAGAACTCGACATTATTGTAAACATCTTACAAAAACATATCCATGATAATGATGTTGTAATTTTCGGTTCACGCAGTCGAGGAGATTTCCATAGAACTTCTGACATTGACTTGGCGATTACAGCTAAAATAAGTGCAACTGAACTTGCAAAGTTGCGTACACTATTTGAGGAAAGTTCGCTGATTTACACAGTAGACTTAGTAGCAATTGACAGCATCACATCAACCTCATTCAAAGAATCAATCAACAAGGATGCTAAAAATCTAGCAATTCCCAACCAACAAAAATAACAAAGTTCAACCTTACTTGCTACGCGTTTATCAGGGTACATTACATTGCCACTCCAATCTAGCATTGCTCAACAATAAAGTGCCTGTCACATAGTTTCTTCCATAGATTTCCCACCCACGCCGATGCTCATAGCTTTGCTCGCTGGCGGAATCTTCACCACACAAGTATGCCCGGCGCACACAACGGGAAACACAGTGGTACCAAGGAGTATCTTCGAATGAAACTTGTGAATAGCGTGGCAAGGGCGATGTCAATAACTAAGTGCCTGTCCTATAGTTTTTTCTGTCCTATAGTTTTTTTGAAACCAACAAAGAGTGGATCTTAAAACCGAAAAGTTGACAATGGTTCACCCATTGGGCACAACTATTGATAAACGTGTTGGCGATGAGCAATACGAAGCACGAGAATTGTCACCTCGGTATCATTGATTTCGTAAACAACTCTGTAGTTATCAACCCGAATACGACGCAAACCAGACAAACCACCCTTGAGTTGCTTGCCAACATGAGGATTATCAATTAATTGATCAATTGCGATAACAATACGTGTACGCTCATTTTTTGTGATGCTTTGCAATTGCTTCAGGGCGCTCTTTTTAATCGTCAGCAAGTAGGACACGACGAACCTCCTGCCAGTCCAACATCTCATCATTGGGATCTTTTAAACGGTCGATAGAAACTGAAATATCATCAAAATCGTCAAGATACATCTCAATCGCTTGGCGAACAATATCCGCCCTTGTACGATGTAAGGTTTGTGCTGCATGATCAAGTGAAACAACGATTGAATCAGAAAGGCGTGCAGTGATTTGTGGCATAAGAGCCTCCATTCTTGTGTGCTAAACGTAATCGACATCACATGACTGTCAATGACACTCTAACCGTCTTTCTCACAAAGATCAACAACACTATATCCTGACACAAGGTTACGAATAAAAGCATAAAAGACAGTTGTTAGTAGAGATGTATCGCCTTACGTCCAACGACACGTGAATCCACCTGGTTTCAAAGCGCCAGTCCACTGCGTCAGGTACGTCCCGAAGGCTTTCTAGTAGGTTGGGCATTGTCCGACAACGAAATAGCGACCATTTTTCGAACACCAGTTAATATTCGCCCAGCGTAAACGTCAAACCCTGTCGGACAGTGCCCGACCTACGACTTTTCATTTAAAACGGGGAGTGTCCCTGGTTTAAAGGTAAAAACTAACAAAGCAGCAATACGTGGAGTGTCCCAATTTTACCGCTGCATTGTAAAAATAATTTCGTCACATCCGCGCTGAACATGCTCAACAACAACGGTCCAAAAATCGGGATCATTGATTGTCGAATCTACCAAATCAGTTGGCAAAAAACGGCGCATTTCAAAGATAAAATCTTGGCGAAGTTTTTCATCTTGGTGCAACTGCCGAGAACGTTTGTGCAGTTCATCAGTAAAAACATTAACCCGCTGCTTATGATCATTTAATTTATCAGGTAGCAATGCGACTGGCAGTCTTACACCTTGACGCTGTAACCATAAAATATCCCACAAATCACGATTCTTAATTCGATTGCGAAACGCAAACGCTACATATTTATCCGCCAAAATTTCTTCACGGCTCTGCGCTTGAAGAATCAAACCTGCGGTGCCCATATCAACGCCATAATAGTTATTCAACATCGCTGGTTTCACGTCATAGCTAGGGATAGCACAAATATCGATATTAATCCGTTGCAGTGGAAGATTTTTCGATTCAGGACGTGTCACAACTCTAATCTTCCATGTTGCAACAGTTCCATCATCGCGAACAGGATCACTCACGCTGACCTTGAGGCCATACTTAGTACTCAGGCGTCGCTCCAGCACCAGCCCAAGATCTTTCAAAGACACATAGGTAAAATCAGCACCGCCAGTAAAATCAAGATCCTCACTCATACGCGGAGAACCATAACAAGCCCGCAAACACGTTCCACCGATAAACGTCAACCCTGTCAACAAACCACTATGACTCATCTCACGCAAAATATCATGATGCAGCAACTCCTTCTCAATAACAGGTTGCAAAGAAACCGCCGAATCACTACGCTCCATCGCCTGTACAACAAGTTTATCAAAGAGATTCATTCACCACCGTCCAATCAATCAAATCCATATTGCGCCGTGCCATTTTCATATCATGCAATGCCAATGGCACACTAGCTAACCACAGATGGCAGCGTTCATCATAAACCAGCTGATCCACCAGTTTCTCAATACATTTATCGGTATGAATAAACTCAATCGTTCCAAATGTGCCACAACTCACCGTATTACTACGCCCTGAAGTCATAACCGTGATCCAATTAAAAGGTATTTGCGATATAACGCCCGCATTGCTAAGAGCCGTTTCCAAACTAATATAATTCAAATCGCCAGCACGCAACAATGCAGCAACATGATATAAAATCAAACCCTTTGGATACACCACAGCAGGATAGAGGTAAACACCACGACACATCCGGACCAAAAGACCACACGCATTCGCTCGACTTAACAATGTTTTAAACGCCCCATCACTATGCTGCGGCAGCAGCGCCCGCAAATCTGACAACATAAACAAATAATGTTCACTGCTAGCGAGGCGGCTCAAAACATGAGTTAAATATTTTAATGGCTGCTTATATTTCATAACAGAAAGTTACACTTACTGTAACCTTCCGTCAACATATTGGGAAAGCTAGGTGGCTGTCGGGCTTGACGGGGCGTAGCGAGGAATAGACGACTTGAAACCAGATTTCCGAAAATTTGAGAGCGAATCAACAACAAAGTGCCTGTCCCATTGTTTGTTCATTCCATTGTTTGTTTGCTTATCAACCCGTGGGAGACAATAAAATAAGTAATAGCTGAGTAATAATACCCCAGTCCACTGTGACAGGTACCCCTTGAACTTATATTTAAATTATTCCATCCAGTTTTCAATAAACAATCCACGCACTCTAGAAAACTCTTTGACATTATTAGTAACCAACCGCAGACCTGTTGATCTTGCATGACCAGCAATCATCATATCATAAGGACCTATTGGCTGCCCTACACGATACAGTTCGGCTCGAAGTTGTCCAAAATGATATGCTGAGTTATCATCAAAAGGTAACACTTCTAGTCTTGCAACCATCGCTTCGATATCAGCGAGATTACGTTCTACCTGCTGTGAATGCTCGGCTCCAAAAACCAGCTCACCAAGCGTAACGACAGAAATACACATCTGTCCTTTATGTTGATTAAATAGTTTTCTTACCCGCTCAGGGCGATTTTTAAGGGTATAAATAACAATATTTGTATCCAGCATATATTTCAACATTACATTGTTTCCCGCAACTGGTCTTTTGGCTGTAGCCGCCCCACCATAAAATCACTGGAAACACCCGGAGCACAGAACCAATCATCCCAAGATTGACCGACTGGATAAATAATCCGCTTACTACCAATTGCTGTGATTTCAACATCAATAACCGACTCAGGAAATGCGATTGCTTTAGGTAAGCGTACCGCCTGACTTCTATTGCTTTTAAAAACTTTTGTTTGAATACAACCCATACCAGCACCTCCATATTTTTATTAGACACCATCATACTACAATACCAACAATGGATATGTCAACGGGATATACAAGGAATTACTCAACAACAAAGTGCCTGTCCTATTGTTTTGAATAAACTCAATCGTTCCAAATGTGCCACAACTCACCGTATTACTACGCCCTGTAGTCATAAGCGTAATCCAATTAAAAGGTATTTGCGATATAACACCAGCATTGCTAAGAGCCGTTTCCAAACTAATATAATTCAAATCGCCAGCACGCAACAATGCAGCAACATGATATAAAATCAAACCCTTGGGATAAACCACAGCAGGATAGAGGTAAACACCACGACACACCCGAACCAAAAGACCACAAGCATTCGCTCGACTCAATAACGTTTTAAACGCTCCATCACTATGCTGTGGCAGTAGCGCACGCAAATCAGGCAACATAAACAAATAATGTTCACTGCCGGCTAAGCAGCTCAAAATATGAGTTAAATACTTAAGTGGTTGCTTATATTTCATGACAGAAGGTTACACTTACTGTAACCTTCTGTCAAGATACATAGAAGATAAGGAAGAGTTTCAACGATGAAGATTGCGAATATCCACCAGCAATTAGTGACAGAGTAACCTTCAAATGTAATGGGAATCATACAGCAAGTAGTCGAAGTTTTAAGAGAGTTAGGGACCTTCTTCACCCAGGACAAACCCGGCTCACACAAAAGCACTAAGAGTCAGACATACTGGATCGTAACCAAGAATAATTCAGATCTTGATTTTTATCCTGCCCTTTTTAGTGGCTTTGTGTGAGCCGGGTAAGAATAATTTTAGTAGTATATTTAGAATAGTAAACACCCGCCCCCTGAGGTAGCTATTTATTCGCCTAGTACGTTCCGTTCAGCTTCCATAAGCTAGTCTTTTTTTCTTTGAACAAACTTACTCGTACTGAACACTCTCCCATTCGGCAATATCCGCCATTGACCACCGTACGGGTCTTTAGGTAGCTCTTGTAAATAACCAGCGGATACTAACTCATTCATGCTTTCAATCTCACGTTGTTTCTCTTGACGAAAGCGCTGCAGCGCCTCCTCAATCTGCACGGCCCGCTCCAAGACCAGCAACCGCAACTGCAACCGATGCGCCAAGCGTTCATCACTGTTTTCAGCTAGCATCTGCTTTAAAAACAACACGGCCGTTTGCGACTTGCCACCGTAATAAGCCAGGCGTGCTGCTAGCGTCTGTAGATAGCTTGGGCTACCCGGTAAACGGGAGGCTGCCATGATATGTTCAGAGCCAGCAGCGTAATCTTTGAGAAAGAAAAAATTATTAAAACCAATAAAATACGGCAAGCGCCAATCGTTACTCCGATAGCGTGCGCCCTTAGCCAGCAGAGTGTTCGCATCTTCAATACGTCCAGCCTCCCAAGTCAGCAATCCTTCGGTCAATACATAGGGGTCGTAAAAATAGGGGTCGAGATCTGTCAACACATCGATACTGTCGCGAAAATAATCCCAATCTTCTGTGGTAAGCGGTTGCTGGTTCGCCGAACGGTCACCATAAAAGGTCAACACCCGCAGGAATTGGAAATCAGCCAACAGTCCTTTATAACCACAGGCGAGAACCCGACTAAATTGCGATGGCACCAGAAAACTGGTCGTTGGTGACTGGCGCAACTCGGCGCGCTGTGCCCAACTGCCCGTATGCAGATAGGCGTACAACGGCAGCAACAGCACAACCAGCAGCCACAACCCCTTACCCCGCCGGCGCGCCATCAGTTGAACTCGCGTCGTTTAAAAATCAACGAAGCCAGCACCAGCAGGATACAGATATAGAGCACCCCATAACCAAAACTCATCCATAGATGCGACCACTCCAACGCCAGACCATGGGCCGCCTCAAGTTTAAAATCAAAGGCTGCAAAATTGGGCACCAACCATGTGACCATCTCAAGAGTGCGCTGCAACGCCGCTGAGGCCACCACTGTTTCGGTAGCTGCCTGAGTGCGCAAATAAAACACCACCTCTTCCAGCGAAATACCAACAATATAACTGGCCATAGAAAAAATGAGGGTAATAAACGAAGTACTGGTGATAGAACTGAAAAACACAACAATGGCACACAGTAGTGCCTGTTGCAGGTAGATAAAAAACGCGGCGATAAAGAACACTGGCCAGCTAAAACTAGCAAAATAGCCCGGATACATCTCATGAACAAAGGCGATCGTACCACAGGAGAATAACAGGACGATCACCTGCGCAAACAACACCACCAGCAGCAAGCCAAAATACTTGCCCCAGATATATTCACCACGGGAAAACGGCTTCGACAACACCAGATGGATCGTCTTCTTGTCGATATCCTTGGCCATCAGGTTGATACATATAAAAAACACCAGCAACAGCCCAGCAAAGGACAATGCTGCTAAGTTCATATCCACCGTCACCTTACCCAGATCACGCATGAAAAAACCCGCCACGGCAATGTTCAGCCCCAACACAAACAGCGCGAACAAAAAGATGCCGTACAGCGAACGATCACGTATCCCCTCTTTACAGGTCACCAGCGCCAAAGCCCAAACACGTTGCATCATTTAATGCTCCCCCCGCTGTATTTCGCCCGGCGCGGAATTCTGACCCACGGCGGCAACAAATTCATCCTCAAGACAACGCTCACCAGCGCGGAACGCAGCAAGATCATCGGTGGAAAACTCGCGCACCATTCGACCCTGATGTAAAATAGCAATCTGGTCACACAACCGTTCGGTATCGCTGAGAATATGGGAGCAGAAAAAAACCGTCTTACCCTGTTGCTTCAAATCAAGAATCAACTCACACACCATTTTGCGCCCCAAAGGATCAAGACCAGACATCGGCTCATCGAGAATCACCAAGCTGGGATCATGCAGCAAAGCAAAACACAGCCCAGCACGCTGGCGCATCCCCTTAGAAAAGGTGCGCAATCGCCGCGATAAAGCGTGGGCAATCCCTGTCTGTTCAGTAATTTCCTGAGTACGACGGAGAATAATCGCTGCCGACAACCCACAGGCGCGGCCAGCAAACTGCAGTAGCTCACGCAAGGTCAGATGATCATACAGATAGGGATTTTCAGGCAGATAACCGACATCGTGCAAAAAGTCACCCGAAGAGACAGACTGGTCGTTGATGGTCACCTCGCCCCGATCGGGGCGGATCAGATTGACCAGCATACGGATGGTCGTGCTTTTGCCGGCACCATTGGGGCCAACCAAACCATAGACGCTACCGGATGAAACCTTCAAGCTCAGACCATCTACGGCTTGAACACGCTTTTTAAATAAGCCGGGCTTATAAGACTTGCATAGAGAATTTAATATAATTTCTGTCACGCATCAGCTCCATATTACAGAGAAAAAGTATGAGTCAGAGAATAATGTACATCAGCAAAAAAGTACAGCCCACAGTCACGGTTACAAAAAAGGCCATCAATGCATCTGGCTTATAGCGTTTCAGCGCGAATAAATACTTTCAGCACAGCGGTTTCATGCCGCAGCCAGCATCGATCGAGCAGCACGCATCCCACGCAAAAATTTCACATTCCTTCGAGCGCAAAGTGCCGCCATAGCCGCAGGTTCACCGACAGCTTGACCAAAAACCTGTAAAAAGTCACCAGCACAGTTTATAAACAACGACGGAGCAAACCCCAATCTCTGTAAAATACACGGTGCATCGGCAGGAATCACGCCACGCTTATTCGGATGCAATGCGCGGCCACTCCAATCTACCAACTCAAGGTAATCCTGTAGATCAAACGGCACAGCCCAAGCTGCGCGCGCAGTGGCATCAAAAGGCATCAGCGGTGCTACTAGCAATGGCGGACTACCTTCTGCCGCCGATAAAACAGCCCCCTCTAAATTTGCAGGCAATTCCTCTGCAACAGAAGCATCGACCTCACCACTTACCGCGCAACTCATCTTAAGCTGCTGAATGCGCTCGCAAATAGAAGTAAATTCAGAACATTCAGGTGTTTCAGCCATGGCTGCACGCACAGGATTAAGGTCGACATAAGTCATGGCAGCAAGCAACGCTTTTTCATCCAACAAAGCCTGACATTTATAGCGACTTTCCCAAAAATGACCTTTGACGTTATCTTCAACATTGGCCTTGCGGGAAATATATTCGTTCAGTGACTTCATAAACCAAGACAAGTCACACAACCGCTCACGATAGATTTCAGCCAACTCTTCAGCCCTGAATAGCTCACCTTCACTCATATCACAGCGCTGGTCTGACAAGTAACGATTAACCAGCACTGGCCCCTTATGCAGCTGAGTCCAACGCTGCAACACCTGTTCAGTGCTGAGGGTTTCAGCTCGTTGACTATCGATATGCACAACAATATGATAATGGTTGTTCATAACGGCATAGGCTGCAATATCAATGGTAAATACTGCCGCCAGCTCTTTAATTCGCTGAACAACCCACCCACGCCGATGCTCATAGCTTTGCCCGCTGGCGGAATCTTCACCACACAAGTATGCCCGGCGCACACAACGGGAAACACAGTGGTACCAAGGAGTATCTTCGAGTGAAACTTGTGAATAACGTGGCATAGTCATAGCGGAACACCTTTTTCGAGAATTTCAACAAACAATAGAGAAGGACAAGGGTGGTGTCAATAATTAAGTGCCTGTCCCATAGTTATTTCACTATGTTTATCGGTAAGATAGCGATTAATGATTAGTGGCCCACTATATAGCTGCGACCAGCGTTTGAGCACTTCGCGTGTTGACATTTCATACGGGCGTTCATTATCTACTCGCACTATTATATGATAATGGTTGCTCATTACGGCATAAGAGGCGATATCGATGGTAAATATTGCCGCCATGTGTTTAATGCGCTGCACCACCCAATCGCGGCGATGCTCATAACTTTTACCTGTTGTGTAATCGCTAACGCACAAATAAGCCTGACGAACACAGCGCGAAACACATTGATACCAAAGGGTATCATCTAGCGATACTTGAGCATGTCTTGGCATCGGTCAACAACAAAATGCCTGTCCCATAGGTTCATAGTTTTTCTCCTTACGCAACTTCTTAACCGGACACTACTGACCAATAATAGGAGAAGAGGTTTCTTTTGACAAATAGCTCTCTAATGTTTTCCCTTGGAGGATCAAGCCTACTTCAAGATCAATAAAGTGCAATAAAGACCAATACCGATCGTTACTTGGTGCCCGATCTAGAGCCTTTAACACCGATTTTTTTGCCTCACTCAGCA
>Ga0307991_1002742_pt1 | contig 11757 bp, 9 predicted proteins | sample EllFjometagen131_FD_203146 | JGI IMG/M metagenome (GOLD analysis project Ga0307991, IMG submission 203146) | Marine microbial communities from Ellis Fjord, Antarctic Ocean - #131 | ecosystem: Environmental > Aquatic > Marine > Unclassified | place: Southern Ocean | collected 2014-10-08 | reverse complement strand
CCCCCCTGGGGAGAGGGTGCCCCCCGACAAAATTGTCGGGGGGCGGGTGAGGGGAAGAGCTATATTCCCGGCAGTCGGGATGACCCCCTGTGAAGTCTGATAAAAAGATTTCAAAGGCATTTCTTGCAAAAAAACGAGCCTAAGACCAAATATCGGGCTATTCCTTTGATATAAAACAACTTAGTGTGGTCCCACCGCAATTCTCACTTTGCCCAGAAATATGCAAATCCGTGCTTATCTGTCAATAGTCGAGGTGACCCTGCGCTTTTGTGACTCCACAAAGGACATTGGGATATTCCGGGGTTCATCCGGTCTATGGGCGATTAGGAGGGTGACAAGGGTGTATTTTGGATCCTCGTCGGATACCATTGTTCCTGGTGACTACGATGGCGATGGAACCTGGGAAAGTGGGATCTTTCGGGAATCCTTTGGGCTCTGGGCTATCCGAAGGATATCCAGGGTTTACTTCGGCACTTCGGGCGATGTTCCGGTGACGAGGTAGAGCAATCTATTCACCGTTAAGTTGTTCGGGATGCTTTGATAATGAAGAGGGGTGATGCAGCAATGGCAAGGATCTGAAACTTTCGGAACGAATAAAATTAATGAAGTAGATCTTACTTGACTTATTAACATGGTGTGCTAGTATGATTTTAATGTGTGAGCTCTGATTCATTTTTTAGCAGATATAAACTAAAAGGTCGTGAGTGCTTTACTGGCATTCGCGGCCTTTTTTTGAATCGGGCCGGGGAGTAATTTGAAATTTATTCGGGAGAATGACTCTCGACAGATTTCCCCAATATATTTATAAAGGAGTTAATCATAATGACTACAGGAACAGTCAAGTGGTTCAATGACAGCAGGGGTTTTGGATTCATAGCCCCGGAGAACGGTGAGGACGTTTTCGTTCATCATAGCGCGATCCAGGGCGACGGCTTCAAGACCTTAAGTGAGGGTGATAGTGTAGAGTTCGAAATTACCGACGGACCTAAGGGCCAACAAGCCGTCAACGTGACCAAGCAAGCATAAGTCCCCGTTGAAAAAGGAGCCCCGGTTTTCTTGACGAAAACCGGGGCTTTTTTACTGCCCGGAATAAGTTTTTCCCCAAAGGAGTTAACTGTCGATGTAGAGATTCAGGCATCTATATTCAGAGATGAAGATACGGATGAGAAACGCCATTGGGTGTTAATCGCCGATCCTCTTCCCGAGGATTGGGAAGCAAAGACCACAATAGATGATGATAACCTTTTCCATCTTAATGCTTGAGTTGTGTGCCGTCATATCCTCTCGAATAAAATCCCCCTAAACATAATAAGTAATTCAGAATTTGATTATTAAAGGACTCCTTCCAGCCAAACCCCCCATCCCAACCCTTGACATCCTCTACACGAGGTCATAATACCTTTACAATAGCAACCCCCCGCCATCTCGGAATTACTTTAAAACCACCGAATTCCAGTCATTTTTCTGTTTTGGGAATCACCAACTCCCCGGTTCTTCTTCTTCCCCAGTAGGTTATATCAAACACTTCGCAAAAGGGCTCTTTTGCGAAGTACATTTCCAAGGTGATCCGTGTATAACTGGAAGAACCAGTTTACCCCCCCCTACCCTTCCCGATTATCCACCATCCCGATAATTCACCCCAGATATCATATCCCAGGGTTGAGGGGGTGGAGGGCTATTCGTAAATCTTCTGTAGATTTTTTACTACCTTATTCCCATCCTTCTCAGGAAGAAGATATATATTTTTCATACAACTTTTTAGTAATCGCCCTCCACCCCTTCCACCATCGTATTTGAATTTTCGGCTTTTTCATTGTTGGAAGAACTAGCCCGTAGTAGGATTATCCCGTCAAAAAAAGCAGAAGAATTATTTCTTCTTAACTATTCCTCGTGTACTTTGTGGCGAATCATTTAATTGTTCTATTATGAAATCAATATTAGTTTTTAAAGTATTGGTATTTTTAGTCTTGGTGACGGGGATGTCGCTATCATTCTCTCCCTGTCTTCCAGCAGGAAGACTGGATCAGATTGAGGAAGAAATTAAGAAGGATCCCGAGGAGAAGAAGACGGGGGGGTATCATCCCATTGTTAGTGATTCCAGCAGGAGGGAGACCGGTGACTACTGGCCTCCGTACTCGACCTTCAATCTCGGGGTAGGGATACCTCCTTACTCTTCCGGTTCTTCCGGGGATGATATTTCTCTGGATGGTCACTGTAATATCTCAGCCGGACTGAATTACTTTTATGATGTGAAAGGGGATCTCGACGGGTATGGACTCTCCACCCGGTTCCGGACCCCATTTGGAACGATCGATGGTGATTTTACCCGGTTCCGTGAAAGAGTGGAAAATGGGCATGACTATCTCAACCTATACTATATCGACTATTGTCTTTCATTCTATATACCTAACCTAACAATAGATGTCGGCGCTGGTTATTCCGGGATATGGAGCGGGAAGGACTATAGCGGTTATGGACTGCTTATCGCCGGAGAGGTGTCTATATTCGATCCCATCCTGATAAATGTCGAAGCCAGGTATTCATCCATCAACGGGACCGGAGTGGGGGATTACCGGGGCGGCCTAGGGCTGGCCTCCCTGGGTGGCGAACTCCGACTCCGCTATCGCTACATCCAGTTTGAGAACGCCCCCGATATCCACGGTCCCGAGGTCAGCATCGGCATCCGGTTTTGAAGATACAATCCCAGAAAGGTCATCTCTGATAATTTAAATTCCGGATTTTACGATATATCTTGCTCCTCTTCTTCCCCTTCCCTACGATTGTTAGATATCTCTTATCAGCTATATCACCAACATTGATTCCGGTGAGTTCATTCAGCCTGAGGCCGGTATCGAACATGAGATCAAACATCAGTTTGTCCCGGAGACTATGTCAGTGTCGGTTTAAAAATGTACCACTGACCGGTCAAAAATATACCAAGGAAAAAAGTCCCGACTTGTCCGCCATAGCTCGAAGAGCGAAGGAGGAAGGGACGATAGTCAATAGCCCGAGGCGTAAGCCTCGGACAAAAAAGACCACATTCATTCTCAAAATCCCCCCCGAGCCCCAACGGGGCGGCAGAATGTTTAGGGGTTTTTTCTGTCGCCCTTTCAGGGCTCATTTTTATTGACGCGGGTGAATGCCATTTCTTTTAAACCCAGGGCTTACACCCTGGACTATTTTCTTTCACTCCGTTGGGGTTTTGATCTTCCCTCGATTTTGTTCATTATAAGGCTTGACATCCTTCTATCATCGTATATACTAAAAAGTAAATCAGATAGATAATATCAATTTTAATTTCCCGGGAAATTTCGCTTGAAGTGAGGTAAGGATATCATTTTCTTCCGGAAATTAGACCAATAGACCGATATTTACAACAGTGCAAGCCATTACCAGTTGCAATGCAACTATATAGATCTAATTTCTTGTTTTTATCTTCGTGCAATCCCCGAGATGTAACTATTCCCCTTCGCAAAATCCTTCCTGAAATCCCAGTCGAATGAAATAATCTTTTTTTCTTTCTCTTGAATGAGATAAAATCAAGATAAACTGGTACACTTTTAAACCGGTTTACTGGTACATTTTAAACCGGCGGTGACAGGAGAAGATCGGGATTGATATTTCCGGGTAGCGTTCGAAAGCGATAACCGAGTTTTTAGGAGTAAGGTTTGATTATGTCATCACCGTCTGCGCCCGGGCCCACCAGGCCTACCCCCTCTTCCCCGGAGAATATGAAAATATCCATTGGAATTTAGAAGATCCGGCGGCGGCCGGGGGACCCGAAGAAGAAGAGATCGCGGCTTTCAGAAAAACAAGAAATCAAATCAGAAAATATCTTACAAACTTTTTATGAGACAAGATAAAATAATTTCTGCATCCTTCAACGCTCCAGATGATTTTTCTTGACCCGCGGTCGATTTCGTGATATTTTATTATAATAGCGTAGCGTATGTACTTGTCACATAAAGTGATGGAGGTCTTGGGAAAAGCTTGCGCTGATGTTAGCTAATGCACTGAATCACCCTGACAACAAGCGTCGGGGAGTATCAGGGATTGTCCTGGAGAAGAAAATAGTAAAACTTCAACTTAAGGAGGTGCGTTATGAAGAAAGTGCAGGCTGTAATAGCATTACCGCTTCTGTTTCTGGTGGGGATATCCCTGGCTGCCGACTTTAACGGCGACGGGACGGGAGAGACATAGCCATCTTCCGGGATAGTTCCGGATTGTGGGCGGTGAGAGGCGTGAGCCGCTTTTATTTCGGCACTACGGGAGATCTCCCCAAGCCCAGCGACTGGAGATTACCGAATATACGGGAACTGGTATCGATCCATAACTTTGGGATAAGTTATCCCTCCTTAGACCCCGTTTATTTTCCAAATGTCGTTGGAGTTTTACTACCTGTGATTTCTATTCCACAAGTGCCTGGATGGTCGGGCCGAATACCGGCAGCATGGCCAACAACAGTAAGTCAGTAGGTTACTGTCTGCGTGTCGTACGCCGTGGTCTGGAGATATTTCGGTCATCCGGTACCGGTCGATAAAGGTTTGCGGGTTCGGCCCGGAGATGTATTGATTAAGTAACAATGAAAAGCAAAGACAAGAAAGAAAAGAAATGGGAGTTATACTTTATAATTATATCCATGTTTCAATGGATTTCAATAATAAGATTTTTGTGGAACCAAAAATTATAATTAAAAAATGAAGCTAAGCATAAAATTAACGGCGGGATTTTCGGTTATTATCCTGTTTATATTGATAATCGGACTTTTCTCCTGGAATGCCTATCGGGATATATACCAGGAGTTTGAGTTGCTAAAAGAGGATATTATACCCGGTACAATCAAGATGATGGGTATGGAGGGAACAGTTAACCAGATAACAGATGATCTTCAAGATTATATGGTATCAGGAACGGAAGAAGAGGAAAAGGCGGTGAGAGTCGGCCTGGAATTACTCGAGAAAGATGGAAAAGAGCATTTAAAACACGAAAGGCATATTGGGCAGCGAGAGAATAAATCAGCACAAGAATTACTGGAGAAAATAGGGATATTCAGTTCAGCAGTTATGGAGATTAGTAAACTAAAAAAACAGGGGGTGGGCATTGATGAACTGCTGGAAAAAGAAGACAGAGAGCTGCATCCGGCAATGGACGCGTTAGTTAAACAGCTCAGAGAACACAAAGCGGTTCATCTGGAGGAGCTGGCGGAAGCAGAGGAAGTGGTTCATGGAACGTATATTCAGGGTATGCGAATTCTTTTATTATCGGTTTTGGTTATTGCGCTTTTAGCTGCCGCTATTGCAATCGCCATAACAAGGTCAATAACAAGACCGATTAAAACTCTGCACGAAGGTACAGAGATAGTCGGAGGGGGCAATCTGGACTACAAAATAGGCATGAAAGCAAAAGATGAAATCGGCCAGCTTGCCCGGGCATTTGATAAGATGACCAGGAATTTAAATAGGACAACCACAGGGGTAGACAAACTAACAGAAGAGGTTGCCCATAGGAAAAAGACAGAAGAAGAACTGCGGGAGAGCAGAAAGCGATTTCGCTCTCTGGTTGAGACTACCAGCGATTGGATATGGGAAGTAGACCGAAACGGCGTCTACACCTATGCCAGTCCGAAAGTCGAGGCTCTGCTGGGATATGTCCCCGAAGAAGTCATAGGCAAGACACCATTCGATCTCATGCCGGCGGAAGAGGCAGAGCGCCTAACCGACCTGTTCCAAGCTTTCATTGATTCGCGGAAGTCCTTCCAGGCACTGGAGAACACGAACCTGCACAAGGATGGACGGCGGGTCATGCTCGAAACGAGCGGCGTGCCCATCTTTGACGACAGCGACGAATTTGTAGGTTACAAAGGCATCGACAGGGACATCACCGAGCGCAAGCAGGCGGAGGAAGAGATAAGAAGGGCGGCCCAAGAATGGAAGACAACTTTTGCCTCCATTACAGATATGGTTTCGATTCATGATAAGGACGGCAAGTTATTGAGAGTTAATAAGGCTTTTGCTAATGTCTTTGGAGCAGAACCAGAAGAGCTTATTGGAAAAGCTTGCTATGAAGTGGTCCATGGGACGAAGAAGCCTTGGCCAGAATGTCCGATGAAACAAATGCTGGAGACTAAAAAACCAGTTGTGTCGGAATTTTTTGAGCCTCGCCTGGGAATTCATCTGGAGGTATCCGGATCGCCTATACTTAATAAGGAAGGCGAGTTTGTAGCCTTCGTTCACGTTACTAAAGACATCACCGAGCGCAAACGGATGGAGGAAGAACTGAAGCAAACTCTGGCCGAATTGGAGCGTTCCAATGCCGAACTGGAAGAGTTCGCCTATGTAGCCTCACACGATCTACAGGAACCTTTGCGCATGGTGGCGAGCTATCTCCAGTTAATAGAGCGGCGCTACAAGAACCGGCTGGATAAAGACGCGGATGAGTTCATCGCGTTTGCCGTGGACGGCGCAACCCGGATGCAGAAAATGATCAATAAAGTGCTGCTGTATTCCCGGATAGGCAAGCAGTCCAAACCTTTAAGACCAATCGACTGTGAAGATATTCTTGACCAGGTCGTTGCCAACCTGGCGGCGTCCATCCAGGAGAGCGGCGTTATCGTTACCCGCGACCCGCTTCCGACGGTCATGGCGAATGATGCACTGCTTATCGAGTTGTTTCAGAATTTGATCGGTAACGCCGTCAAGTTCCGCGGCAAAAAATTACCAGGTATTCATATTAAGGCTGAAAAAAAAGGGAGCGATTGGGTCTTCTCGGTGCGGGACAACGGGATCGGCGTTGACCCGCGGCATGCTGAACGGATTTTCCAGATATTCCAGCGTCTTCATGGGAGAAACAAATATCCCGGCACCGGGATTGGTCTGGCTGTCTGTAAAAAGATAGTGGAGCGTTTCGGTGGCCGCATCTGGGTAGAGTCGGAGACCGGAAAAGGATCGACATTTTATTTCACAATTCCGATCGAGGAAAACAAAAACCTGTAAACATGAAGCCCATCGAGATTCTACTGATCGAAGATAACCCGGGAGATGTCCGCCTGGTCCGGGAGATGCTGGCCGAGAACGGAACGGCTATGTTCAGCCTGGAAGTTGCCGAGCAGCTTCAGGAGGGATTGGTTCGCCTCGCTCAAGGGGGGATTGATCTGGTCCTGCTTGATCTCCGGCTGCCGGACAGCTGCGGGCTTGACACCTTTATTAAAACGCATGCCCGAATACCGGGAGTGCCGATTGTCGTGCTGACCGCCCTCGACGATGAGACCATAGCCGTCAAGGCGGTACAGGGAGGAGCCCAAGACTATTTAATCAAGGGGCGGGTAAACAGTTACTTGCTGACGCAGGCCTTGAGATACGCTCTCGAGCGGGGAAAATTGATCCGCGAACTTCAGGACGCTCTTGATAAAATCAAAACCCTGCGGGGATTATTGCCGATATGTTCTTACTGTAAAAAGATACGCAATGATAAGGGCTACTGGGAACGAGTCGAAGACTATATCGAAAAGCATACCGACGTCCAATTCAGTCACGGTATCTGTAAAGAGTGCCTGAAGAAAATATCTCCCGAAACATATAGAAGAAAGTACCCGGCTGCACCCGGGGAAGATTAATGGAATATGAATGATAAGCGCATAAAAATCCTGCTGATCGAAGATAACCCGGGAGATGTCCGTTTAATCCGCGAGATGCTCTCTGAAGCAAAAGATATTCCTTTTGATTTGAAATGCGCGGATACGATTCAGAACGGGCTTGTGCGGCTGGCCGGAGGAGACATCGACCTGGTTCTACTGGATCTCTTCCTCCCGGACAGCCAGGGACTTGATACGTTTGTCCGGGCGGGCAGGCGCGCGCAACAGGTGCCGATTGTCGTGCTGACCGCCCTCGACGATGAATCAATCGCGGTCCGGGCGGTAGAGGCAGGAGCCCAGGATTATCTGGTTAAAGACAAAGTAAACGGTAACGCGCTGGCGCGCTCCATACGCTACGCCCTCGCCCGCAACCGGGCTGAGGAAGCTGATCAACTTAAAAGGCTGGCAAAGACTCTCATTAAGATTCAGGAAGAAGAAAGAAAGCGGATTGCCCGAGAGCTTCATGACGAGACCGGGCAGATCTTGATGACCGTTAAATTAAGCCTGGAGATGCTGGCCCGGGACAAAATCGGTCTCGAAACACTGGCTCAAAAGGATTTGCGGGACACAATAAAGCTGGTTAAGAGGGCCATGCGGGATCTCCATAGAATTTCGTCCCGGCTGCGGCCGGAAGTTCTGGATGAATTGGGATTGATCTCCTCCATTGAGTACGAGATTGATTCCATGGCGAAGCGAAGTGAGATGAAGTTTGAATTTGAGACGAAAGGCTTAAAAGACAGACTTGAACCTCAAAAGGAAATCGTGCTTTACCGAGTGGTTCAGGAAGCGTTGACTAATGTTTTAAAACACTCGGGAGCCACCAGAGTAAAAATAAGCCTAACCAGGAAAGCCGACAGGGTGTTGCTGAGAATCAATGATAACGGGAAAGGTTTTGAGATTGCCGGTTTGAGCAAGTCCCGGGGACTGGGAGTCCTGGGAATGCGGGAAAGGGTTGATTTAGTGGGCGGCAAATTTAAAATCATCTCCGCTCCGGGTGAGGGAACACTCTTGGAAGCTGAAATATATCTTAACCCGGATTATTTATAAATATTTTCTATTTTTTCGAGTAATCCGGGTTAATTCGATTATATTTTGTGGTAAAATTATTATAACCACATGAAAATGATACCGAAGAAAATCTTGTTGGCTGATGACCACGCGCTGGTCAGAGCGGGTCTGGCAACCGTCATTAAGAAATATACGCCCCACACGGTTATCGCCGAAGCGGGGGACGGGCTGGAAACGATAGAGCAAGCCCGGCGACACAAACCGGATATGATAATCATGGATATCGGGATGCCGGGCTTGCACGGACTGGAAGCCGTCTCCCAAATCCGTCAGTTCCTGCCGGACGTAAAAATCCTCATTATTTCCATGCACCGGGATAAGCGCTTCGTTATCTTGGCCATTCGTCGGAGAGTAGCGGGTTATCTTCTCAAGGATGGATCCCTGGAAGAGCTGGTGGACGCGATAGAAAGAATTGCGGCGGGAAAGCGGTATATCAGCCCTGAACTTCACGGTATTGTGGCGGACGAGCTCATCGCGCCGAAACCAGGAAAGATCAGGAGTGAATTGGAAGATATCTCCGCCCGGGAGAGACAAGTTTTAAGCTTGATTGCCGCCGGTGCCGGCCGGGGGCAAATTGCTGATAAGCTGCATATTAGTCCGGAGACGGTCAAAGCCCACCGAAGAAATATAATGACGAAACTTCACCTCCACCAACACTCCGACCTGATAAAATTCGCCCTTCGGCATTACCTGGGTCCCCTGCCTGAATAATAAGGACAGAAAAACTTTTAGATTTTAAAATAATCAGCCCTCGACATACTGTCGGGGGCTTTTTTTGCCCTAATTCAGCAAAATACCCCCCTTGTTTCCCTTAAAATACCCCCCTCAGGGGAATTTACTTCTTCCCCAACAAGTGTAAGGTTTTACATAGAATTATGAAAACTCTGCGCACTATTATTGTAGATGATAATCGGACCTTCCGAGATTTCTTGAAGAAGATGCTGCTTCAGTTTGATTATGTCCAGGTGGTGAGCGAGGCAGGCTCCGAGAAGGAAGGCCTGAGGGAGGTGGAAGAACATCTACCTAATCTCATAATTTTGGATATCCAGTTGCTGGAGATGGGGGGTTTTGAATTGGCCCGGATTCTAACAAGCCGGTTTCCCGGGACGGGGGTAATTTTTATTACGCTGTTTGATAATATCAACTACCGGCGCGAAGCAAAAAGTCTGGGTTTCCCGTTTGTTCCCAAGAGTTCTATTTTGGAAAAGCTTCCTCCGATTTTAGATGGGTTGAATGAAAGGGAAGCCTGTCGGACAAAAAACTGGTGAATATCCGATTGCCGTCACAGAAATGCAAAATAGCCTTAATAACTCAGTCACAATCCACAAAATGACTATAAATAGTAATGATTGCTGCCTTCGATCAGGGAGGTAATAAAGGAAAAGCCATGAAAATAGTGAGTTTTTTTCTATCGGGAATACGCAAAAATATCAAGCGTATAACGCCATCACTGATTCTGATAGTGGCGGTGACGCTAGCCGGCATTGCTCAATCGGAGGCTTCCGGTGAGGAGAATGTTGAAGAGGGAATCATATTTAAGGAACAAGCTACGGATCCCTGGCTCTTCTCCGCCCCCGATTTCGATGAGAGTAAATCCGGTAAGCTTTGCCCTCCCGGCACACCGACACCGATCCCAACGCCGGCAGGTTCACCACCCCATCTGGAGGTTGATAAATTGGCCAGCCCGGGCGACATTTGTGAAACTGCACTGGTAACCCTTATCATCAAAGCGCTGGGCGATCCCGTGCAAGATCGGAAGAAGCTGGACGTAATGCTGGTGCTGGATCGCTCAGGGAGTATGAGTGGCACACCGCTTGCCAACGCAAAGATTGCAGCCAAGTTATTTATTGATTACCTAGATCCGGCCTACGATACGGTCGGCCTGGTTTCCTATTCCACATCGGCCAGTCTTGACCACTCTTTGACCACCAATTTCAGCGCAGTCAAAAGCTCCATTGACAGTCTCTCCGCCGGAGGCTACACCAACATCGGGGATGGTGCTTATGATGCTCAAGCGGAACTAAACGCAAATGGCCGTGGCGATGCCGTTCCGGTGATAATTCTGCTCTCGGACGGGGTGGCCAACCAAAGTCACGGGGGTGACTGGTGTGCCATCTGGCCTACTACGCCTACCCTTTGCACCCAGGACGCCGTAAACCAGGCCAATACGGCCGAGGGCGCGGGGACGACTATCTTCACCATCTTTTTGGAGAACCTCAGCGGGCAGAGGCACCCTGAGTGTATTCCACTGGCCGAAGACACATTGAAGCAAATGGCTTCAGGTCCCGGTATGTACTACGAAACACCTGACCCCGGCGACCTGGAGGAAATATTTGAAACCATTGGCTATAGCATCACCAATATTGCTGGCCGGGACGTGGTAATAACAGATATATTACCGGCCTGCGTTCATTACCTGCCGGGCTCAGCCAATCCCTCACCTAACAACGTAAGCGGGCAGACCCTTACCTGGGAACTAGGGCTGATGAGCATCGGCGATGTGATTACCGTCACTTTTGTTGCGACGGTAGATCCGCCGTGTTTTGGCCAGCTGGTTGATGTATATCCGGACTCAAGAGTGACCTACCTTGATTACGAGGATAATATTCAGGAATTGCCTTTTCCCGAGACATACGCGGATTTAGTGCGCTGTCCGACCCCCACCCCTTCGGTTACTCCCACACCAACTCCATCGGCGCCTCCTACGCCTCCCCCCAGCGCCACACCAACTCCTAGCGCGACTCCGACACCCTCGGTCACGCCGACAGCAAGCGTTACTCCCACGCCCTCGATCACACCGACACCGAGCGTTACTCCCACGCCCTCGGTCACACCGACACCGAGCGTTACTCCCACGCCCTCGGTCACACCGACACCGAGCGTTACTCCCACGCCCTCGGTCACACCGACACCGAGCGTTACTCCCACGCCCTCGATCACGCCGACAGCGAGCGTAACTCCCACGCCCTCGGTCACACCGACAGCGAGCGTAACTCCCACTCCGTCGGTCACACCGACAGCGAGCATTACTCCCACGCCCTCGGTCACACCGACACCGA
>Ga0307991_1002741_pt1 | contig 11758 bp, 12 predicted proteins | sample EllFjometagen131_FD_203146 | JGI IMG/M metagenome (GOLD analysis project Ga0307991, IMG submission 203146) | Marine microbial communities from Ellis Fjord, Antarctic Ocean - #131 | ecosystem: Environmental > Aquatic > Marine > Unclassified | place: Southern Ocean | collected 2014-10-08 | reverse complement strand
GCCCACGGCCCAGATTGCGGTAATGGGCGCTGCCGGGGCCGCCAATATTATCCATCGCAAGGAAATAAAGGCTGCCGCTGATCCGGTTGCCATGCGCAAAGAAAAAATTGCAGAATATGACGAATTATTTTCCAACCCCTATTGCGCTGCGGCCCGGGGATATATCGATGCGGTTATCGTCCCCAGCGAAACCCGGCCCCGCTTGATTGATGCCCTCGAAGTAATGTGCAGTAAGAGAGAGCTGCGGCCGCCTAAGAAACACGGTAACATACCCATGTGACGATGGGGGAACCCATGCAATTGAAAATCGACTATTGAAAATTGAATAATAAAGGTATTCTATCGATTTTATAGTTAAAAGACAGAGCGGAGCGATTCCATCAATTTTCAATTTTCAATTCTCACTATTCAATGATTAAAGGGTGAACAGATGACAAAAGATAAAAAAATGGTTGCCGCGATTTCAGCGGTGATGTCTTATATCAGTCAGGAACAGGCCATGCCGGCCCAGACCACTGCCGAAACGGCTCCGGGCTTTTCGGCGCCGGTCCCACCGGTAAAAATGTGGGGGGTGAGCGGTCGTCAGGCCCAGATGCAGTTTGGCAATCAGATGCAGCTGAAAATGTTCCACGGGGCAAGGCTAAGATAATATTTTACACAGTAACGTTTTTCAATAAATATAGATTGAAGACCGCTGATATTTCAAAATATCAGCGGCCGGTCTTTAATCGAACCAAGGAGACCTTTGTATGAGTGATCACAATCAGGTAAACATGACCAGTATGAATTATGACAAGGACCGACCGGCAGCGGCAAATCCGGTCAAAATTGAAGATTTAACCCTGCGTGACGGCCACCAGTCCCTGTTTGCCACCCGGGGTAGAACCGAAGATATGATTCCTGTGGCCGAGAAGATGGATGAAGTTGGTTTCTGGGCAACGGAAACCTGGGGCGGCGCCACCTTTGATACCATGCATCGGTTTCTAAACGAAGACCCATGGGAACGTATCCGTACATTGAAGCGGTATATGAAAAAAACCCCTTTTTCCATGTTGCTTCGGGCCCAGAATCTGGTGGGGTACCGCAATTATGCCGACGATGTGGCCCGGGCCTTTGTGGACAGGGCCGCTGCCAACGGGATGGATATTTTCAGGACCTTTGATGCCCTGAACGATTATCGCAATTTTGAAACGGTGGTACCGGTCATCAAGGAGTGCGGCAAACATTTTCAGGGCTGTATCTGCTATTCCATGACCGAACCCCGTCTGGGCGGAGAAGTGTACAACCTGGAATATTATGTCCAAAAGGGCAAGGACCTGGAAGCCATGGGCGCCGACAGTATCTGCATCAAGGATATGGCGGGTCTCATCGCCCCCTATGATGCGTATGCCATTGTCAAGGCCCTCAAGGCGGCGGTCAAGATCCCGCTCAATCTGCACAGCCATTTTACCTCGGGCATGGCCTCCATGAGCCATTTAAAAGCCATCGAAGCGGGTGTGGATATTATCGATACCTGCATGTCTCCCTATGCCTTTCGCACCTCGCATCCGGCCATTGAGCCCCTGGTCATGACCCTGTTGGGCACGGACCGGGACACCGGCTTTGATATCCGGCACCTGGCGGACATCAATGTAATTCTGGAAAAAGAGGTGCTGCCCAAGTACCGGCATCTGCTGGACGATACCAAGGTTTCGGTTATCGATATCAACGTGCTCCTGCACCAGACCCCGGGGGGCATGCTTTCCAACCTGGTGAATCAGTTGCGGCAGATGGACGCCCTGGACAAGATCGATCAGGTGTATGCCGAGCTGCCGCGGGTGAGAAAGGACCTGGGGCAGGTACCGCTGGTGACGCCCACCAGTCAGATCGTGGGCATTCAGACGGTGAATAATGTGCTGTTTGATGATGAAAACGAACGTTACAAGATGATTACCGGCCAGGTCAAGGACCTGTGCTACGGCCTCTACGGCAAAACCGCCGTGCCCATCAATCCGGAAGTTCAGAAAAAGGCGTTAAAAGGATATGAGCGTGGCGAAGAGCCGATTACCTGCCGGCCGGCAGAGGTGTTGGAGCCTGAACTGGCAAAGGCCCAGGAAGATGTCAAAGGCCTGGCCGTGGACCTGGATGATGAACTGATCTATGCGGTCTACCCGGTCACCGGCAAGAAATTTTTGAAATGGAAATACGGAAAAGAGGAACCCCCGGTAGAGGTAAAGGCCAAAACCATGGAAGAGGCCCTGGCCGAACAGGCCCTGATCAAGAAGGCCCTGGCCGGTGAACTGATTGAGAAGAGCGCCAAGGATGTTCCGGAGAAAGGAGAAAACCTGCGGACATTCAATGTCTTTGTGGATGATGACTATTTTGAGGTCGGTGTTGATTCGGCCGACGGCACTCCCATGGTCAGTTATGTGCAACCGGCACAAGCCATGGCCGCCGTACCTGCCGCACCTGCTGTTCCGTCCGCACCTGCCGCACCCGCTGCACCCGCTGTTCCGTCCGCACCTGCCGCACCTGCCACGCCGACGCCTGCCGTCGGTGCAGATGCCCAGGGAACACCCCTTACCGCCCCCATGCCCGGCATGATTGTCAAGTATGAAAAGCAGGTGGGCGATGCCGTAAGCAAGGGCGATAAAATGGTGGTGCTGGAAGCCATGAAGATGGAAAACGCATTGCCGGCGCCGGTGGACGGCATCGTCAAGGCCATTAATTTTTCCAGCGGCGACAGTGTTGCAAAAGATGCCGTGCTGTGTGTCATTGGATAGGTGTTTATTTATATGAAGGAATAACGATTTTTACCATGAAGGACATGAAGGCACTGAAGGAAAAAACTTCATGTCCTGGTGATTTTTTGTTTTTTGTTGTGTCCGATGGGCATGATCGTTATTCGATAATCAGGGTAAAAGCAGGAGAAAATTCATGAAGATCCATGAATATCAGGCCAAGGCGTTGTTTCGAAAATATAATGTTCCGGTTCCCGATGGCGGGGTTGCCTTCAGCCCTGCAGAAGCACAGGAAAAGGCCACGCCGCTGGGTGGCTTCCCCGTGGTTGTCAAGGCCCAGATTCATGCCGGTGGCCGTGGAAAGGGCGGTGGCGTCAAGCTGGCCCATTCCAGAGAAGAGGTAGGCCGTGTGGCAGAAGAAATTCTGGGCATGACGCTGGTCACACACCAGACCGGCCCTGAAGGTCGTCTGGTCCGTAAAATTCTGGTTGAGCAGGGTCTCAATATTGCCAAGGAACTTTATTTGAGCATCCTGCCGGACCGCGCTACGGCGACCCATGTGATCATGGCCAGTGAATCCGGCGGCATGGATATCGAAGCGGTGGCCGCTGAAACACCCGAGAAAATCATTCGGGTGCATGTAGACCCGCTGCTGGGCATTCAGTCCTATCACTGCCGTAAGGTGGCATTCGGATTGAATATCCCGGCACCCGCCATGAAGTCTTTTAGCCGGCTGCTGGTGGGCCTGTATAAAATGTTTGCCGACTATGATTGTTCGCTGGTTGAAATCAACCCTCTGGTGCTCACGGCCGAAGACCGGGTGATTGCCCTGGATGCCAAGGTTGATGTAGACGGCAATGCCCTGTATCGGCATCCGGATATTATGGAATACCGGGACCTGGATGAGGAAGACCCGCTCGAACTGGAAGCCTCAAAATATAACCTGAACTACATTAACCTGGGGGGTAGCGGCAATATCGGCAATATGGTAAACGGTGCCGGGCTTGCCATGGCCACCATGGATATTATCAAGCTTGCCGGTGCACAGCCGGCCAACTTTCTGGATGTCGGGGGCGGTGCCAATGCGGAAATGGTTGAAAACGGATTTCGGATTATTCTCAGCGATCCGAATGTCAAAGGGATCCTGATCAATATCTTCGGGGGTATCCTGCGCTGTGATGTGCTGGCCGAAGGTGTGGTGCAGGCGGCCCGGAAAACAGGGCTCACTGTACCGGTGGTGGTCCGCCTGGAAGGAACCAACGTCGATAAGGGGCGTCAAATTTTGGCCGAATCCGGCCTGCGCCTGATTACGGCAACGGATCTGAAAGATGCCGCCGGAAAAATTGCTGAAATTGCCGGCGCCTGAGAGGGAAACTTGAGGCTTTAAATTGGAAATTAGCGAGGTTTGAAATGAGTATTTTTGTTGATCAGAATACACGTCTCCTGGTTCAGGGAATCACCGGGCGGGAAGGTCAGTTTCATACGCGCCAGTGCATTGGCTATGGCACACAGGTGGTGGCCGGGGTGACGCCGGGTAAGGCCGGTCAGAAGATGGATGATGTGCCGGTGTTTAATACGGTAGCCGATGCCGTGGCGGCTACCCGTGCCAATTGCTCCATGATTTTTGTGCCGCCCCCCTTTGCGGCCGATGCCATTATGGAGGCGGCCGATGCCGGTGTTGAATTGATCGTTGCCATCACCGAGGGCATTCCGGTCATGGACATGATGAAGGTAAAAAATTACCTCAAGGATAAGCCTTGCCGGCTCATCGGCCCTAACTGCCCGGGGGTCATTACCCCGGGGCGGTGCAAGATCGGCATCATGCCCGGTCCGATCCACCAGCCCGGCGGACCCATTGGCGTTGTTTCCAGATCCGGCACCCTGACATACGAGGTGGTGCACCAGCTCACTGCCCAAGGAATCGGGCAGACCACCTGTATCGGCATTGGGGGCGATCCGGTGAACGGTACTAATTTTATCGATTGTCTTGGAGAATTTGAAAAAGATAATGAGACAAAGGGAATCGTCATGGTGGGTGAAATCGGCGGTGATGCCGAAGAAAAGGCCGCAGAATTTATCACCAGCCATGTCACCAAGCCGGTTGTCGGATTCATTGCCGGCCTGACGGCCCCTCCGGGGCGACGTATGGGGCATGCCGGTGCCATTGTCAGCGGCGGCAGCGGGACGGCCCAGGGTAAAATCGGTGTTATGAAGGAATGCGGTATTCATGTATGCGAAAATTTGGGTATCCTTGGTGATCTTTGTGCCGAGGTTTTTAAAGCATAGGCTTTTTTGGACGGACACTACCCCGGAGCAGGTCGATTAAATGCATGAAATGGGTATAGCCATGCAGATCGTTGAAATTGCACTTGACGCCATCCCTCCGAATCTTCAGGAAAAATCAGTTGAAACGGTCAATCTGAAAGTTGGTAAACTGTCAGCGATTGTGCCGGATAGTTTACGGTTCTGTTTTGATGTCGTGACCCGGGAAACCCGCCTGGCCGGCGTTAAGTTGAATATCGAAGAGATACCGGTGAAGGCACGGTGCCGGGAGTGTCATTTTGAATGGATCATAGAGGGTCCCGCATTTACCTGTAAAAATTGTCAAAGCGGCGCCATCGACATCATTACCGGCCGTGAACTTGATATTGAATCAATTGAAATTGCTGACAGGGAAATACCAGATGCCGGTTAAATTATTCAGAATGCCAAAACAGTATCATCACAGGGATTTTCAAAAGCCCCTCCATTCTCATGCCCATCATGACACGGATACGGCAAGTCAAAAATCCGGAGCGCATATCATCAAGGTCGTGCGCCGGGTACTGGATGCCAACGATATCATGGCCGGGCAAAATCGCAAACGCTTTCGGGAAAAGGGTGTTTTTGTCCTTAATATGATGAGTTCTCCGGGGTCGGGCAAGACTACGACTCTTGTAAAAACACTGGCCCGTATTATGCCGGAAATAAAAACGGCGGTGATTGTCGGCGATATCTGCACGACCAATGATGCCGATCGGCTGGCCATCTCCGGAGCGCCGGTGATTCAGATCAATACCGACCAATTCGGCGGTGACTGCCATCTGGCGGCCCATGTCATTGAAAAAGCTGTGGACGATCTGGACCTGGATACAATTGATCTGCTGGTTGTGGAGAATATCGGCAACCTGGTCTGCCCCGCGGAATTTGATATCGGTGAAGATGCACGGGTGGTTGTCCTGTCCGTAACGGAAGGGGAAGACAAGCCCGCAAAATATCCGCTGATGTTCCGGGAGTGTGATGCAACGTTACTGAACAAAACAGACCTGCTGCCTTATCTTGATTACGACAAAGACCTTGCGGTGAGTACAATTCAGCAGGTTCATCCGGATATGCCGGTATTCGAAATTTCTTCAAAAACCGAAGATGGCTTTGAACCATGGCTCCAATGGCTCCGGACCCTCGTTCACAATAAGCTGCATCACTGAGGGTCAGGTTGAAGGTTTTTAGGTAGAAGGCTGAAGGTTGTTTAGACTGAAGGCATTCTGTCTTTTGGTGGGCACAGCCCACCCTACGATGGCTATCTTCAACCTTTCAAAAGGAGGTACATCATGAAGATCCGTAAAGCGGCCTTTTCCGGGAGCTGGTATCCGGCAGGTGCATCCGAGTGTGAACGACAAATCAAAGGTTTTCTATCTGAAACCGGGGTTGAAGCGGTTGCCGATCGGGAGTTCAAGGGCGGTATCGTTCCCCATGCCGGATGGTATTTTTCAGGGGCTATTGCCTGCCATGTTATCCAGCGTCTGCTGCAGGATACCCGGCCGGAAGTGATGTTGATTTTCGGCATGCACCTTCATTCCAAATCACCCTGCTATATCATGGACCGGGGGGCCTGGGAAACGCCTTTTGGCGATATTGCCGTCCATACCGATCTGGCTTGTGACCTTGCCGCGCATTTTGCCTTTCAGGTTGAAACCGCAGACAACTGCCATCCCGACAATACCATTGAACTGCAGCTTCCCTTTTTGAAATATTTTTGCCCGGATATCAAAATTGTTCCCATGGGCGTGCCGCCGGCAAAAATTGCCCTTGATATCGGCATGACAGCGGCGAAAATGGCAATTGAACGCGGGTTGCCCGTCCGGGTGCTGGGTTCCACCGATCTTACCCATTATGGGTCCAATTACGGGTTTACACCCCAGGGGACCGGTCCTGGGGCGGTTGAATGGGCTAAAAATCAAAACGACCGCAAGGTCATTGATGCCATGCTGGATATGGATCCTGCGGCGGTTATAAAACAGAGCCGGAAACATCAAAATGCCTGCTGTGCCGGCGCTGCTGCCGCCGCAATCACTGCAGCACGGCAACTGGGCGCTGAAAGAGGAGAAAAACTGGCCTATGCCAGCAGTTATGATAAAAGTCCGGGGGACAGCTTTGTGGGCTATGCGGGGATTTTGTTCTGAGCCTCAGGATGACAGCCTAACGGGACGATTCCCGTCGAACGGACATTCCAAACACCCGATAAACAAAAAGGGCTGCAGATTTTTTCTGCAGCCCATTATTTTTTTGGCTGAGGGACCAGGATTTGAACCTGGATTGACGGAGTCAGAGTCCGTAGTCCTACCATTGGACGATCCCCCATTAATTTATTATAGCTCACATACACAAAAGCGCAAACAGAGTCAAGTGAATTTTGACATGAGCTTTTTTAGTTTGTTTTATTATTCCTGAGCCTTTGCTTCGATAAAGTCGATGGCTTTTTCAAGACGGGCCATTACCCTTTTTTTACCTATAATTTCGACTATTTCAAAAATTCCGGGACTGGCCGTCTGTCCGGTGAGGGCCACCCGTACGGGCTGGGCGATTTTACCCAGCTTCAGCCCGGTTTTGGCCATAACGGCTTTGAAGGCGTCTTCCAGCAACGGCTCTGTAAAGGTGCCCATTTCCGAAAATTGAACCATAAGTTCCTTCAACGGTACCACAGCTATGGGTTTCAGGACTTTTCTGGCGGCTTTCTCATCATAGACGATTTCATCCTGAAAATAAAACAGGGCCTTTTCAGCCATTTCCACCAGGGTTTTACTTCTGGCGTTGAGGGTTTTGATGACGCTTTCCAGATAAGGGCCTTTCTCAGCTTCAATGCCGATCTTTTTTAAAAATGGAATCAGTAATCCGGTTATTTTTTCCGGGGGCGCTGCTTTTATATGGTCGGCGTTGAGGGCCAAAAGTTTTTCCATGTTGAAAACACCGGCGGAATGTCCGATGTGTTCAAGGGAAAACTTCTCGATCAATTCATCAACGGTAAAAAATTCCTGGTCTCCATGGGACCATCCAAGGCGCACCAGGTAGTTCAGAAAAGCTTCGGGCAGAAACCCCATGTCCCGATAGGCGGTCACCGATGTGGCACCGTGACGTTTGCTCAACCGGGCACGGTCTTTGCCCAGAACCATGGGCACATGTCCGAATACAGGCACCTTTGTACCCAAAGCCTTGTACAACAGTATCTGCTTGGGGGTGTTGCTGACATGGTCATCTCCCCTTATAATCGTATTCACCTGCATGGTAATGTCATCGACGACCACCGCCAGATTGTACATGGGCGTACCGTCGCTACGTTGGATAATAAAATCATCGATGTCGGTGTTCTGGAAAACAATATTTCCTTTTACAACATCCTTCATAACGGTGGTCCCGGTTTGAGGCGTCTTGAAGCGCACCACGGCCCCGTCTGTCGGTTCAAGCCCCTTGTTACGGCAGGTACCGTCATATCGTGGCTTGCCGGCAGCGGCCATTCCGCGTTTGCGCATGGCGTCTATTTTTTCAGGGGTACAGGTGCAATAATAGGCATGGCCTGAGTCGATAAGTTTATGAACGTACTGTCTATAAACGTCAATCCGTCTTGACTGGAAATAAGGCCCCTCGTCCCAGTCGATACCCAGCCATTCAAGGGCTTCGAAGATGGCATCCACAGAGGCACGGGTCGACCGCTCCACGTCGGTATCTTCAATTCTGAGTACAAAGCGTCCCCCGCTGTGGCGCGCGTACAGCCAGTTAAAAAGGGCCGTCCGGGCCCCTCCGACATGAAGATAACCGGTGGGGCTGGGGGGAAATCGGGTAATAATTTCTTTCATTTTAGTTTTCACTTCTCGCTATTCAATCGTCATTTTGTCGGGGGATCGGGCGAGACTTTTTGCCAGCTTTGATTTCAGGGCATCGGTTCCTTTGACGGTGGCTGCCGAAATCAGGAAAACCGCCAGATTCCCTGCTGCTGCCGTAAATGCCTTGGCGGCAACTTGCGCTTCGGGCAAATCCATCTTGTTCAGCACAACGATCTGAGGGCGCTGGGACAGTTCCCGGCTGTAAAGCCCGAGTTCACGGTTTATTGCGCGGTAGGCCTTCATGGGATCATTCACGTCAATGGTCGCTGCATCAATAAGGTGAACCAGAATGCGGGTTCGTTCAATGTGGCGCAGGAACTGAATGCCTAACCCGGCTCCCTGGTGGGCACCTTCGATCAGGCCGGGAATATCAGCAACCACAAAGGGCTCCCCCCACCCGGTTTTAACGACACCCAGATTAGGACTCAAGGTAGTGAAAGGATAGTTGGCGATTTTGGGGCGCGCCGAGGATATAACACTGATAAGGGTGGATTTGCCGGCATTGGGAAACCCAATGATACCGATATCGGCCAGCAGTTTAAGCTCCAGTTTGAGCTTCAGCAGATGCCCTGGTTCTCCGGGTTGGGCAAATTTGGGGGACCGGTTGGTGGATGATTTAAAGCGCTGGTTGCCCTGTCCGCCACGGCCGCCGGGGGCAATAATAAACGTCTCATCGGTCTTGACAAAATCTTTGAGAATATCGCCGGTTTCAATTTCGCTGATCACGGTTCCGGCAGGGAGTTCAATAACAAGATCGCTGCCGTTTCCACCGGTCTTGGAACTACCCTGGCCGTTTTTGCCGCTCTGAGCCTTGAAATGTTTCTGAAAGCGAAAATCATACAACGTGCGTTTGCGTGATGTCGTCGTGAAGACGACATCACCACCTTTGCCCCCGTCCCCGCCGTCAGGACCGCCCCGGTCAATAAATTTTTCCCGTCTGAAGCTTACGCAACCGGCACCGCCATGCCCGGACTCGACGGTAATAATCGCTTCATCTATAAATTTCACGGAGCATAAACGCTTGCTTTTTTGCGAGATTTTCCAACGCGCTCATAAGCCACGACACCGTCAATTTTTGCAAAAAGGGTATAATCCCTGCCCAGGCCGACATTTTCCCCCGGATGAATCCGGGTGCCGACCTGGCGTACCAGAATGCTGCCGGCGGTAACTTTTTCTCCGCCATAGCGTTTTACACCGCGCCGCTGGCCGTTGCTGTCGCGGCCGTTTCTTGAACTGCCGCCCGCTTTTTTATGTGACATTTAAAAAACTCCCGTATTGGTTGTGATATATGTTGCCTAAACTTCGATAGTGTCGATTTTAAGCTTTGTAAAAGCCTGGCGATGCCCCTGTTTGCGCCGATATCTTTTCCTACGTTTGTATTTGAAGACGAGAATCTTCCTGGCCTTTCCCTGCTCTATGATATGAGCGCTGACAACGGCATTCTCGATTACCGGTTTGCCGACAGTTATATTTTCATCATCTGAATACATGAGTATCCGATCAAAGGAAATCTGAGCGCCCACTTCACCGGGAAGTTTTTCAACACTCAGTGTTTCTCCTTCCTGAACCCTATACTGCTTACCGCCTGTAGAAACTACAGCGTACATAACCCGAACCTCCTTTATTTCAACCCAAAATTCTCAATACTCTAAAAGTATTAAATATCGATCTTTCCAAATGTTTTGTCAAGTATAATATCAAAAATATCGGCATCCATGCTTTATCCGGTTACATTTTTTTAAAAAACTGTTTTTTCAATTTCCAGCTTTACTGTCGGGAAACAAAATCAATAAGCGTTAATTTCAATTTTGGGATAGTGATTATTCCCAATGATTTTTATTGCCCATAGGTTCCAAATTTTCGGATCACTGTTTCCATTTCTTTATCCGGAAGGATAACCGGATCGCCGATACATCTTGCCTGATAGTATATCTGGGCCACAAATTCCACCTGTTCGGCAATTGAAAAAGCGTCGGCCATGGTTGGACCGACGGTCACCAGACCGTGATTGGCCAGTAGCACGGCATTATAATCCGCAATGGTCCGGGTGATGTTTGTCGCCAACTCCGGCGTGCCAAAGGTAGCGTAGGGGGCAACCGGGACCTTTTTCCCGGCAAACCCTACCAGGTAGTGTACCGCGGGGATCTCCCGGTTCAGGCAGGCGATGGTGGTGGCATACATTGAATGGGTATGAATCACGGCATGAATATCCGGACGTCTGTGATAGAGGGCCAGGTGAAAATCCAATTCACTGGAGGGCTTTAGCCGGCCTTCCATTACTTTGCCTGCAAGATCCAGAATCACGATATCTTCGGGTTGCATATCACAGTATTCTACACCGGAGGGACTGATGGCGATAAGGTTTTCGGGACGGTTAAACAGACTCAGATTTCCACCGGTTCCCGTTGTCAGTCCTGAGGAAATTAGCTTTTTGCCAAAGGTTGCTATGTCATTTCTTTCGGCTTTTAACAGCATAAATACATTCCTCCTGATTTTGGAGATCGTTTAAGCACCGCTGTACATGACCCGACAGTAGGTATCAAATCGGCAGCGGCCCGCTAACCGGTCTTATATAAAAGTAATGAGATATAAATCTCACTATATCAATCCTGTCGCGCATTGTAAACAGATCAAATGCTTTGGCCCATGAAAAATTAAAGGATCGGGTATCTTTTCCGGAGTGCCATCAATTTTGGAACTTGAAAATTTTTGAGCAAACCCGTATTTTTAACTAACTTTTATCCATAGGAGGCGGATATAATGAAAAAAGCGTTGATAATAGTGGATATGCTCCAGCAGTTCCCGCTTATGATTAAAGTGCCCTAAAATAGCGATGTGAGGATTTGCTGTTTCGTAAACTTTTTTTGAGTTTAACCCCAAAACAACAACTTTTTTCAATTT
>Ga0307991_1002740_pt1 | contig 11764 bp, 7 predicted proteins | sample EllFjometagen131_FD_203146 | JGI IMG/M metagenome (GOLD analysis project Ga0307991, IMG submission 203146) | Marine microbial communities from Ellis Fjord, Antarctic Ocean - #131 | ecosystem: Environmental > Aquatic > Marine > Unclassified | place: Southern Ocean | collected 2014-10-08 | reverse complement strand
CCAAATAAAACTTTTCTGATAGAAGGAATGACCTGTAATCATTGTGTTGCAAATGTGAAAGATTCACTTTTTAAGATCGAAGGTGTGCAGGAAGTAAAAATAAACCTGGAAAAGAAAAATGCTGTTGTAGACGGAGATTACGACTCTGAAGAAGTGAAAATAGCAATTAGAAAAGCTGGATATAAAGTTGTAGAATAACTTTAATTAATAAATTGAAAATTACCTTGCGGATGATTGAAAATCTCCGCAATGGTATTTTGTATAATTCAACCATTACAAAGTTCAAAGACCATTTACAAGGTCTCACAAATCGGAAACCTTCCGGTATTTTTTAGTTTACTTTCTCGTATTGCTTGACATATAAATTCACAACTTTAAATTTCTCAATAGTTTGCACTTTGTACAATATTGAAGATGAATTGTAAATTGATAAATTCTATATGGAAACTGGGTTATGAAAATTGGAGGTTAGCATGGAATTATCTAAACCAAAGATTCCTTGGAATACTAGACTTGGAACAGTCGGAGAATCAGAGATAAAAGCACGATTAGCTCATTTCTCAATACTTAATAGATATGATACCGATCCAGGACTTGATTTCTACTGTGAACTTGTTGAAAATGATTCACCATCAATACCATTTTATGTTCAAGCAAAAGGAACCAGTCATTTCGACAATAAATGGGGAGTTAGTATTGAAAAATCAACTATCCTTTATTGGTTACAGCAAGCACATCCAGTTTTTCTTATAGTACATGATGAGTTAGGAAAAAATTGTTATTGGAAGTCAATTGAAGACATTCGATATATTCTTATTAATAAGATGTTTAAAACTGACAGTAAAACAATTTACATAAAAGTAGAAGATTCAAACCAGCTGAAACGGGATAAGGATAATTATATTCAGCTCGTTAACAAAATAAAATTAGATTCAAATTCAACTCAATTGTTCCGAGGTCAACCTCAGTTTGTTGGTGAAGAATATGTTAAAAATATTCCTCCTCAACCAAGAACAAATCATGAAGTGAAATATATTAAAGAAAATATAAGAGCAGGTATTTATTCATTAATTCAATTATATACTAATATGAAGGAATTTGATATTGCATTAAATTATTGTGAATTTATAGCGAAAATTGATAAATCACATTATAATCATTTTGTCTGGCTTGGTAAGTTATATGGAGTTCTTGGAAGAGAAAAAGAAGCAATAAAGAGCTTTAAAAAAGCAGTAGAGATCTGTAAAAGAGATGAAAAATTGCCCAAAGATTCTATGTCTAATATTTTAATATACATTGAAAAAGAAATCAAAAATCTTAAAGCTTAATAAAACAATTGTTGCCAATTAAAATTTGAAATATAAAATCTGTTTTGAAGATAAGATGAGTTTTGTAAAATTGGGAAGCAGAATGTCTTTGCGAGTATTTTTCTTGCAGTTACAAATGAAGCAATCTCGTTTAAGAAATAGATTTAGATTGCTTCGGTAGAGTTCCTTTGTAAGAAGTCTTGCAATGACGATTTGGAATTTTTACAGCTTTGCTTCTCGTGAAGGGAAGAGATCCTTCCTAAAAAGAGTAACGTGCAAGACTCGTCAGGATGACAGATAGAGATGTAAAAATGAAATACTGGTTTTCAATCCTAATAATATTGTTTCTAATATTTTTTGCTATTGAGTGTAACGCAGAAGTTCCTGATTATAATGAAATGATTGGGAAACTGGAAAATTCTAAAGAAGATACATTACAATATGAAAATATAAAAGGAGCGTTATGCTTTTACCATCCTGAAACCGAAAAGGTTTATGAATTTGCCAATAAAGAATTTTACGATAAGATGTATCCGATTTGGCGAGATGACTCTCTTAAAGTGATTGAAATAAATAAGTTATTAGAAAAATATCCAAAAACAAACTGGCGGAGAACGATGTATCAGTATTTAACTTTTTCGCTTTTTAATCTGGATAGAAATATCCCATTAGTTTTGGTACTCAATGCTTTTAGGGAAGCTTTCCCGGGAGATTATCTGCCATTCTCTCAATCTGCCAGATATTACAATGCATTAGATCATGATCCTGAAAAGACTCTTGAATTTGCCAGAAAAGCTCATGAAATGTCATATGACTATCCGCAAATAGATTTCTATCCAGAAGGTGAATGGTTGCTGGAAGAAAGGTCTGCTCCGGTGAAAACAGCAGCTCTACTGGCACAGATATATTTCAAGCAGGAGAAATATTCCGAAGCTGAAGACGTTTTAAATAAGATCATCATGAATAATGATCTGGGATTAGATGATGAAACGACCCTTTGTGCCTGTTATTATTGGCAGGCAAAGATCTATGAAAAATTGGGAAAAAGGGAAAAAGCCGTAAGATCTGCAATTATGGCAATAACTGCTGGGGATTCGAGAAATTACTATACACCACAAGCTGATTCATTACTGCGACGAGTGATTGCCTATAAAGACCTTTCCGAAGCTGAATATTGCGATTTTATCCGTAAACAGGTTGAATATGATGATGTTGTGTTTTCTGATGCTACAAATGTAGTTGGATTGGAAAATGTTCGAGCTGGGCGTATAGCCTGGGGAGATTACAATAAGGATGGATTTCAGGATATACTCTTGGATGGAAGGCGGCTTTTCAGGAACATAAAAGGAGCCCAATTTGTTGAAGTTACACAAGCAGCATTCCCTGATACAATTTGTGGTAATGGTGGTTTATGGGGTGATTTTGATAATGATGGAGATCTTGATCTAATTACTAAAGATCCCGAATATATCTGGTTGAATGATAGAGGTATATTCTACAAAGTAAATGGAGTTAAATCGATAGCTGATAATAAGGTATCTACTGAGGGAATTGGTATTGGAGATGTTGATAAAGATGGATATTTGGATATTTATTTTGCTAATTATGAAAAAAAATATGTGAATGAAGCAGATCAATTTTTTCGTGGCATTGGAAATGGAGAATTTAATGAGACCTCTGAACAAGCTGGTATTTTTTCTATAGATGGTGAGAATCGGGCAGGTCGTGGCGTAAATATGTGTGATTTCGATGGGGATAGAGACTTAGACATTTTTGTTTCAAATTACCGGTTAAATGATAATTTCTTATGGCAAAATGATGGAACGGGATATTTTAAGAATACAGCTTTAGAACTTGGAATTACCGGAGATGAAGTTGATGGTTGGTGGGGACACACAATAGGTAGTGAATGGGCAGATATTGATAATGATGGTGACTTTGATCTGATCACCTGCAATCTGGCACATCCAAGATACATTGATTTTTCTAATAAAACCAGACTATACATTAATGAAGAAGGAAAATTTGTCGATCACAGAAAAGAAGCCGGGATATTTTATGAGGAAACTCATTCCGAACCTTGCTGGGCAGATTTTAATAATGATGGTTTTTTGGATTTGTATATAACCAGTATTTATGAAGGACGCCGGTCTTTTTTGTATATTAACAATGCTGATGGAACTTTTTCTGAGAAGACATTTTTAGCTAGCGTAAGACATTTTAATGGCTGGGGAGCAGCTTGTGCGGATTATGATAATGATGGTGATGTTGATCTACTTGTTGCAGGCGGGAATATTCAGCTTTTCCAAAATGAAACAAACTGTAAAACCAATTGGTTAGAAGTGAAAGTTAACGGAAAAGATCATGTTGATGCGATCGGGACAAATATGGTTCTTTCTAATAGTAATATTTTTCTTATGCGAGAGATACAGGGCGGAAAAGGAACAACGAATCAGCATTCATTTGTTCAGCATTTTGGTTTGAAGGATTTACAGCCTCCTTTTGAACTTGAAGTAATATTTCCTGATGGCACAAAAAAGAAGTTGATAATAAATGATATCAATAGAATTTTGAGCTTAGATGAATAAACGGAGGAAAGATGAAATATAAATTACTTTTTTTAATTCTTTTAATTACACTATCATCACAATTATCTGCATGGGGATCATTGGGTCACGAGGTTATTACTCGCTTAGCAATCAATGAACTTCCAGAGGAGATGAAATATATAAAGGAGAATATTCAATATTTATGTGATCATTCCGTGGATCCTGATAAACGAAAAAGTGAAGATCCTGAAGAGAGGAATAAGCACTATATTGATGTTGATTATTATAAAGAATTCAATGTAGGTGAGATGGTAATAGATAAAACTGAATTAACAATTATATATGGAGAAAAAATTGTAGATAGAATGGGTATTCTTCCCTGGAATACAATTGATGTTTTGGATAATTTGACTGCTGCTATGAAAGAGAAAAACAAAACTGATATTTTATTTTATGCTGCTGATCTGGCTCACTATGTTGGAGATGCTCATCAACCTCAGCACAACATTTTAAACTATGATGGGAAAAAAACTGGGCAAAGAGGAATTCACGGGAGATATGAAATAGATATTCTTGATTCCAATATTGCTGAGCTAAAAGCGAATATTTCATCAATTGAACTTGTTTATATTAATGAACCTTTAAAATTTATTTTTGATTATTGTACACAGGCTAACAGTTTTGCAGGTTTAATAGAATTAGCCGATTTTCATGCGCTTGAATTTAGTGATGGAGAGTATAATGATAAATATTACAAAATTTTCTGGTTTAGAACAAAATATATGACATTTCATCAATTCACGAATGCTGCAGAAGATCTGGCTTCATTTTATTATACTGCTTGGATAAATGCAGGTAAACCAAATATTGAATAAGAAAAGGGCGGTTTACTTACCGCCCTTATTTTTCTATAATTTTCTAAAAAGAACCAAGAACTGTTGTAGCACCTTTACCTTTAGCAATTACGGTGCATTTCCAAAGAACTTCACCTTTATCAACTATTTGATATTGAGCAATGCCGCCAGGTATTTCCGTTGATATCCACCATTCTACATTACCCTGTCCATAAACGGCCATGTAGACAACATGATCACAATTGAAAACTCCAGCTTTAGTTTTTAAACTTGCTTTACCAACAGTTGCACCTTCAATACTCTCTTTTGTAACTTCTTGTGGAGGATAGTATATTTGTTCTCCTGATACAGGGATTTCACCTTCATTGCCATCAGCATCTTTGGCTCGAAGTCTTAAAAGTGAGCCGCTTGGTGAAATTAAAGTTTCATATAGCCAAGTATCTTCTCCTTCTATCCATGATATTCTCCACCATACATTTCCTTTCTCATCAACTTTTAAGAAAGCACGTTCCATTTCTAAAATATCGTTACTATCTGTGTTGATTTCAAATTTTGCCCATTCACCAGGTGTATAATCAACTTTACCAAGCCATAATCCACCTGCTGAGAATGCATAGGTAAATACAATACGGGCTTGCATTGCCATGAAATTCCCCCAGTTTGCTGAACGTGGTGGTGGAAGTTTCTCTTTAGGTGCAGTTCGTCTGTAAGCTTCATTCTCTGCACGTTCGCTAACTGCTCTACCGATCCCTCTGCTTATACCTCTGGAAATTGGGTCGGAAAATCCGATGCAACCTGTTGTAATAATTATGATAAATGAGATCAAAATGCAAAACAATGTTTTGTTTTTTTTCATTATTACCCCCCTCAATTTAATATGTGTAACAAGGCAATTCGATATATTGGAGTAAGTTCTGTCAATAAATTTGCTTAAATTGATTTCTAAAAATATTATTTGAAAAGAGATTTTTTTTCTTTTATTACTTCCGAAATAGTATAAAGTGAACCCGATATCATGACAATAGCATCAGAATCAGCATCTGAAATTGCTTTTTTCACTGCTGTTATAACATCTTTATGAATTTCATACGTTTGATCATAAAGTTCAGCGAATTTTACTTGATCTTCAATTTCAGCCGCTCGAGCCGATTTGTTTTTAGTAATATAAATTTTATAACTTAGGCTACAAATATCTTTAATGATCGTTTTTAAATTTTTATCACGTAAGATTGCCAAAACAAAAAAGATTTTTTTATCAGGAAAGATATTAATCAGATTATTTTTTAATGCCTTTATCCCTTCTTCATTATGTGCACCGTCGATAATAACAGTAGGTTTTTGGGAAATTATCTGCATTCTTCCTTGCCAATTTATTTTTAATAATGCCTTATAAATATTTTGTTTATCTATTATTCTATTTGTTTTTTGTAAAAAAGTAATAAATGCTGTTATCGCTGTTGCAGCATTATAGGCTTGATGTTTCCCTAATAAATTTACTGTAATATTCTCAAGATCAATTTGAGAAGAATGATAGCTAAATGTAGTCCCAGATTCATTTATCCTAATATTAGAAATTAAGAAATCTTTTCCAAGTTCTAAAATCGGGGCATTCAATTCTTGGGCTCTTTTTCTGATAATATCCTTAGCTTTCTTAGTTATTTTCCCAAGAATTACCGGAGTGTTGTCCTTGATAATTCCAGCTTTTTCAAAAGCAATTTTTTCGATTGAATTGCCAAGGCTTTTTGTATGGTCAAATGAAATTGTAGTTATCACCGAAACAGTTGACGCAAATGGATTTGTTCCATCCAATCTGCCACCTAAACCAACTTCAAATATTGCATTATCAACTTTGTTGGAATAGAAAATATCAAATGCCATTGCTGTTGTAATCTCAAAAAATGAAGCTTCATTTTTTTCTAGGATTAATTCTAATTTATGATAAGTTGAAATGAGTTCTTTTAGTTCAATGTTCTGTCCATTTAATCTGATCCTTTCGCGATAGTCAACCAGATGTGGTGAAGTATTTAGCCCTGTTTTTAAAGCATATTGTAAAGATAAAGCTTCACAAATCGCTGCTGTAGAACCTTTACCGTTAGTTCCAGCAATATGTATCCCTTTCATTTTTTTATTTGGAAAATCCATGGATTCCAAAATATTCAGCATTCTATCTAATCCGAGTTTTACATTGCCGGAGTGTCGCTGGTAAATATAATCTAAAAATTCTTGATATTTCATAATTTTATCATAAAAAAACCTTCAAGCTAACTTGAAGGTTTTTTTGAAGATCTATCGAGTTTATTCCATAAGACTTTCTGGCAATACATGATCCGTAAATTTTTCCTGATGTGGGCAGGTAACTATGATCTCACCAGTTTCATAGTTTCCATGCATAAAATATTTATCACCAACACCATTTTCGGGACATTCATATGTTGTTTTTAGATAATTCATTCTCATAAGGTCACGAGCAGTTCCTTCAAAATTTTCTTCTCGCTCATTCATATATGATTGGATAGCCTTATAAATAGTATTCATATTCTTAATACATTGTTCGGTTTTCTGTTTTCTATTTACGTTATAAGTTTGAGGTAGAATTAATATAAAGAATAGAACAATCAATGCAACTAAACTAATTATTTTATAAATATTAAGCTTTTTCATTCTCACTCCTCTAAAATTTTTCTTGGATAACACCGATTTTATGGGATTTTCGTCAAGCTTTTTGTTTGAAGTAAAATATAGTTTGATTCTACTTGACCATTTAATTGCTTTGTTTTAAAAGAGTGAAAAAAAATTGGAGGATATTATGGAAAAAAAAGTTCTAGTAGCAACAGTAAAACCATTTGCTTCTCAAGCAGTAGAGGAGATTAAAAGTATCTGTAGTAAGAAGGGATATGAATTAATATTAATGGAAAAATATCCAGAACAAAATGATCTTGTCAAAGCTGTAAAAAATGTGGATGCTTTAATTGTAAGAAGCGATAAAGTTACTAGTGAAGTTATTGAAAATTCAGTTGAATTGAAGGTTGTAGTACGTGCAGGGGCAGGATATGATAACTTAGATTGTGATGCAGCTTCCAGGAAGAATATTATTTGTATGAATACTCCCGGTCAAAATTCGAATGCAGTAGCAGAACTTGCCTTTGGTATGATGCTATATATGGCTCGTAGTAAATTTAATGGCAAATCAGGATCTGAACTTAAAGGTAAAACCATTGGTATCCATGCTTATGGGAATGTAGGACTGAATATTGCCCGAATTGCCAAAGGGTTTGGAATGAAAGTAATTGCATTTGATCCGTATGTGGATAATGCAAAAATGGTAGCTGATGGCGTGATCCCTGTAAGTAATGTTGAAGAATTATATCAAAAAAGTGATTATGTTTCACTGCATCTTCCTTCCATCCCGGCAACTCAAAAATTTGTGAATTATAAATTGATCAAAACATTAAAAAAGGATGCAACCATAATTAATACTGCTAGAAAAGAAGTAGTATGCGAGGATAGCTTAATTGAGATCCTTACTGAAAGAAGTGATCTAAAATATGCTTCCGATATTGCACCTGTAAAAGCTGAAGAAATGGTCGAGAAATTTGGAGATCAAGTTTATTTCACTCCTAAGAAAATGGGTGCTCAAACATTAGAGGCAAATGTTAATGCAGGTGTTGCTGCGATCAAACAGATCATAGCATATTTTGAAAAAGGTGATACTAAATTTCAAGTTAATAAGTAAATTATCCTAACATGTAAATAGTATGGATCAGGGATCTGATGTAAAGTGATCTCGATCCATATTGTGCTGACAAAATTGTGACAACAGTAATGAAATTATGACAAAATTGTCATTTTAGAAAAACCGTTAAAGGAATATGGAATCTTCTATGCTCTTTTATCTTTTGTAGTTACGTTGTAGTTAAACTATTTTTTATTATTTGGTATAATCATTGCGTTTATTAAATTATTAAATAGTGAGTATTGAAAAAAAATCAAAATAATAAGTGGGAGGAAATTATGTTTTTTAAAAAAACAGCTTATTTAGTTATTTTAGTGATGATAATTTCATCAGTTAATTTACTTGCAACCCAACAAATTGACAGCAAGTATATTGTAAGAACGTTTATTGATCAAGATGGAAATTCGATCGATGAGATCATAGTACCTGGCAGGCCTCCAGTAGATCATCGTGAACCTGCTGTAGAATTACCAGATCCATCCGTAAGTGACGCAATTAATATTTTATCTAATGTACCGGCATTTGATTGGTCATATGGTTGTTCTGCAACTTCAGCAGCAATGATGGCGGGATATTATGATAACCTGATACACCCTGAGATGTATACGGGATCGACAAATGGCGGAATTGTGCCAATGAATAATAGTGTATGGGGTTCTGGTGAATGTCCGGTAAGTGCTACTCATCAAGGTTTTGATGGTCTCTCCTCAAAGGGGCATGTAGACGACTATTGGATAAGTTACGGGAGTTCAGCAAATGATCCATATATAACAGGTGGCTGGACAGCACATTCAAATGCTGATTGTACTGGAGACTATATGGGAACCAATCAATCTGCACTTGCTAACACAGATGGTGCTACAACATTTTACAGTTACACCAGTGGGGCAATTTTATACGATTATACCGCTTGTGAACCAGCTCAAAAAGATGGGACTCATGGACTTCGTCAGTTTTTTGAATCACGGGGATATGCAATCCAAAATAATGGTGGGAATTATCAAAATTATTCTCAATATATTTTAGGACAAGGATCAAATCCCTCATTAGGTTTCACTTACGCTCAATTTATAGCAGAAATAGATGCTGGTCGTCCTGTACTTATTCAGGTTGAAGGTCATACAATGCTTGGTTTTGGATATGATGACAGCAGTAATCTAGTTTATATTCATGATACCTGGGATCACAACAATCATACAATGACTTGGGGAGGTGTATATTACAATGGTACAACTCCAATGCAACATTATGGTGTTGGTGTATTTATTCTTGAAGATCCTACTATAACAACTACAGCACCTAATGGTGGAGAAGACTGGGATATTGGTACTAATCATAACATCACCTGGTCAAGTCAATACGTTTCGAATATTGATATTGATCTATACCTTCTGGGAACATATGTAATGACAATTGTGGGAAATTATCCTGCCAGCTCAGGAAGCTATCCCTGGTATATTCCAACCAGCTTAGCACCTTCTTCCAATTATTCAATAAGAATAAGCGATTCAGATGCTTCCGCAAATAATGATGATAGCAATGCATATTTTTCACTTAGTAATTCTAGTACGCCATTACCAATAATTGATGTTGATCCAAACACTCTTGTAGCAACAGTTGAATTAAATGATTCTGATACGCAGCTCATGCAAATCAGTAATACTGGAGAAGCAGGTTCAACATTAAATTATACACTTTCACACAGTTTTACTGATAGTGATAACATAACTGGTTCATATGTTGTATGTTCTCCTAGTTCTTATACTCCTGGTGAAACTACGAATTGGACATTGTCAGTTTATAATGCAAGTACGGATCTTGAGTGGTTAACTGATGTATATGTAACATTCCCTACTGGTGTAACAGTAAATTCAGGTACAAATTTTACTGGCGGTAACTCTCCCCTAACATATGATGGATCAACTGGTAATGGTACAACTGTTCATTGGTATGATGCCGATGGCAACAGTTTTGGTAATATATATGGAGGACAAACCGCAACAGCAATTGTAAATGTAACAATTTCTTCCGCTTATTCCGGTCATATGACTCTTGGATACCAGATCGATGGTGATACTTGGGGTAGTGCACCTCATACCATAACAGGTTCTATGATGATGCTTCATGAAACTTGGCTTTCATATACTCCAACTACCGGATCATGTGCTCAAAATGTAACCGATGATATAGATGTTACTATGGATGCTGCAGGACTTCCTGTTGGTATTTATACTGCGGATATTTTAATAACAAATAATGGTGGAGGACCAGTTACTGTTCCTTGTACACTTACAGTTATATTCTCACCTGATATTGAAGTTTCACCTTCATCATTGTCAGAGAATTTGTATACTAATGAATCTTCAACACATGGGTTAACGCTAGATAATATTGGTGGTGAACAACTTGATTTTACTATTTCCGAAAATCCGGTAGTTAGCTGGTTGTCACCAAGAGTTAGCAGTGGTAGTATTGCACCATTTGGAGGTTCACAAGCAGTTGGGATAGATTTCAGTACTACAGCTTTACCTCATGGTGATTACTCTACAAATATCATAATTAATTCTAATGATCCAAGTGAACCAATAGTAAGTATACCTGTTACCTTAACTGTACACAATGACCCACCAACAATTTCCTTACCAGATAATTTTACATATGCAGAAGATGCAGGTCTTGTTGTTGATTTTAGTACTTATATAATTGATCTAGATAATGACCCTCTAACGCTTAATGTGTCAGGTAATACAAATGTAGATATTAGTATTAATGGTCTACAAGTGGTGTTTGGTAATACACAGGATTGGAATGGTACGGAAATACTTATGTTCACAGTAAGTGATGGACAAACTGATGCAACTACAGCTGATATGGTTAATGTTATTGTTACTCCTGTTAATGATCCTCCAATATTGAATGTAACAGGAACATTTGAAGCTGATGAAGATTTATCTTCAGCAACATACGATTTCAGTGGATATTGTTCCCAAACTTGGGGCGAATCAGATATCTTAATACTTTCAGCAGATAATTCAACACATATAGATGTTACAGTCACAGGTTTTGATGTAGTTTTTGAATCCAACACGTTAAACTGGAATGGAACAGAAAATGTCACATTCTATTTGGATGATGGTTTATCTGATAATGGTCGTGCTATGAGTAGTCAATCAATCCCTGTAACAATAAATCCTGTTAATGATGCTCCAACCATATCATTACCAGCTCAATTCAATGTGGATGAAGATGTTCCAACAGTAATTGATTTTACACCTTATATTGATGATGTTGATGGTGATGTTTTAACCATAGCTGCATTCA
>Ga0307991_1002739_pt1 | contig 11764 bp, 6 predicted proteins | sample EllFjometagen131_FD_203146 | JGI IMG/M metagenome (GOLD analysis project Ga0307991, IMG submission 203146) | Marine microbial communities from Ellis Fjord, Antarctic Ocean - #131 | ecosystem: Environmental > Aquatic > Marine > Unclassified | place: Southern Ocean | collected 2014-10-08 | reverse complement strand
ATAGGTCTCATTCCCCGGGCCGCTCTTGAGGGAGTAACGGCAGACTACTTGAAACTGTTGGATTTCTGGGAGAAAAGAATAATAGAAAGCTACTACTGACTATTTAACGCCACATAGCAATATCCTCGTAATATCGTTGACTCTCTTTTTAAATAATGATAGGAATCCCACCTTCAGAAACATCTGCCCCCGTAGCTCAGTAGGATAGAGCAACGGATTCCTAATCCGTGTGCCGTGTGTTCGAATCACACCGGGGGTACCAGTTAAATCAAGGGGTTACGAGAAGTCGTAACCCCTTTTATATTACCTAATCAGTCCAGTGTACACCATATGTAAGCGAATCACACAAAAAAGAGCGGGGTTTCTCCCGCCCCGGCAATGCGCTCTGGACCCTGACGTACCTCACCGCTTTTACCTCCTTATCTTCACCCTTGAGTGGACCATGAGAGTATTGATTATTGAAGTCAATAATTGAGGATGATGAGGTTTTGTAGCAGCTTTCATTCCGTAGCACATAGGCAAGACCAAGAAAAATATGAATCGTGCTGGTTACCGCTGACACCTACGATTCCGAAGACTTCAGGTCAGACTTGAAGTGTGGATTACGATTTAAAACCAGACACCGTCACGGTTAAAACATTTAGTAACGTTCAAATAATTCAGCGCGATTAGTATCGCATTCTCAGGCTTTTATGTAGATCTGGTATCCGTCCCGCTCCGCATCCTTGACTTGATACATGGCGATATCGGCTTTTTTCAGGAGGATCTCTTTATCTGTTCCATCTTGGGGATACACGGCGATGCCGATACTCGTTGTCACGATGAGCTGATGGCTATCAATGAGGAAGGGTTTCCGAAAACCGTCAACAATCTTCTGCGCAATATTGATCGCATCTTCAACTACCTTCAGGTCGGGCAGGATTAAAACAAACTCGTCGCCACCGATGCGTGCAACGGTATCACCCTTTCTCAGCGCTGCGCTCAACCTCTCTGCCGCTGCCTTGAGAAGGAGATCCCCCACACCATGACCCAGGGTGTCATTCACGTCCTTGAATTTGTCGAGATCGAGCATCGCGATTCCCACCTCTTTTTTATTCCTCTGGGCCTGGGCCAGAGCAATACCCAGGCGATCGGAGAAGAGCTTTCGGTTGGGAAGACCTGTCAGAGAATCATGGTAGGCCATCTGCTGCATCTTCTCCTCCGCCTGCTTGCGCTGCTTGACTTCATAGAGCAATTCGTCCCTGGATGTCATAGTGTCTTGGAGATTTCTCACCATTCTGTTCAGTGATTTTGCCAGAGAACCAATCTCGTCATTTGAGAGCTCACTAACTCTTGTATCAAGATTTCCATCACCAATCGCCTGGGCCGTAGCTGAAAGTGCAACTATTGGTTTGGCTATCCTTCTACCCAATAGCAAAGAGACAAGAGCTGCCAAAAGGGTGAAGATAATTCCGACAATAATAATTACGATAGTTACTTTACGATTACTTTCAATAGCTTCTTCTTCACTGTAAGAGATGACAGCATGCCAGGCTTCCCCTTGATTTCCTTTGATGTGATCAATCGATTCTGACTTGCCTCCAAAACCAAATTGTTCTGATCCCATTGTTATTCGTATAGGAGAAAAAGCCACGAGTTGGTTTCCGTAAGTTTCGGAGATGATCGCCGTGCCATTCTCTTTTTGCCGTAATAACTCAATGAGCGACTCGTTTACTTGGGTTGACAGGGGGGTGAGGTCACGTTCTGACACTATGAGTCCACCTGTACGCACGATTTTCAACCTACCGGAATTACCAAGGTTAAACTCCTGAACTACATCGGTCAAAGATCCCATGATATTCACGTTGCATTTCAATATTCCAATTATCTCGTTTTCATGTTTAATTGGAATAACCACGCCAAGCACATAGCCCTCAACGCTTGCATCAAAACCACGATCATCCAGAAAAATTCTACCATGACCATCATTATAGCACGCAACCCACCAATATTTATGGGCATGAGCAAGAGTGGTCAGTTTGCCGGTAGTGGCAATCATGACCCCATAACGGTTGGTTAGAAATATTTCGCCGTAATCCCCTGGCATAATTACTTGCTGATACCTAAAATATTCTGCAACAGAATTGTTCATGTGGGCCCGGATGAAGGGATCGTTTGTATCGGCTGTTTTCATCCATTGCTGGTTTCGTCTATCAATTTCATGTTTCCTGGCATTATCAGGTAATGCAGCAAATTTTGAATTGCTTATCAAAAGTGCACGCCTGATAAGCGGCGCAGAGGAAATAGTGACGGCAATTGCTGCTTTTTCTTTAAGATGGAGCTCCACATCCATAGCACCCGCTTCAGAGAGACTTTTAATATTTTTCATCTCTTTGTCTAATGCAATTCTCTGATTGTAAATGTCATAAAATAGTGAAAGCAGGATTACTATGACAAGTCCAAACAAAGTCATTATACCGGCGGTTTTATATTGAATCTTCATAAATTTCTCCAAATTTTCTAAATAAATCCTAATCCAACAGGGCATTCTTTTTTACAAAAGGTTTCTATGCTGCTGGTCCTTATTGATACTGTGTATCCAAGTCTTTCAAGAGTTTGGCCCCCCATTTTTGCTATGGAGGCTTCATCGTCTACAAACAAGATCCATTCTGTACCTGTAGCTCCACATTTCTGTTTCCTCCCGTCAGGATTGAAGCTGATAACCTTTTTCCCGAAATAATCTCAGGCAGACATCTACCACGTGCGCGTCGTAAAGCGTTCCTTTGTTGTCCTCAATCTCTTCCAGCGCCGCATCAACACCCAGAGCGGGACGATAGGGACGGTGGGAGGCCATAGCTTCCACCACATCGGCCACAGCCATAATGCGGGCCTCCATGAGAATCGCATCCCCCTTCAGGTTTCTTGGGTAGCCGGAACCATCCATCCGTTCATGGTGCTGGTAGACAATCTCTGCCAGGGGCCAGGGGGATTCCACATTTTTCAGGATCTCGTAACTTTTCTTGGAATGTTCTTTGATCAGGGAAAACTCGGTTTCCGTCAGCTTTCCTGGTTTGGAGAGTATCTCTGCGGGAACCGACAATTTACCAATGTCATGGATAGACGCGGCCATGAAGACGCCCTCGATCCTATCCTTGGAAAATTTCATCTCCGTGGCGATGGCGCGGGTAAGATCGGCAACTCGGACCTGATGACCGGCCGTGTAGGGATCTTTGGCCTCCAAGGTGGATATTATGACCTGAATAGTTGCGCTGACGGCCTTTCTGAGACTTTTCAGTGTTTGCTGAAGTGCATCCTCCGCCTGCCTGCGCTGGGTGATTTGTCCCAGCCGCTCGGCGATCGAATCTATTAGCTGCTTCTCTTCCTTCAGGAATGACCCCTCGCCCTCTTTCGGCATCTCCTCAAGGTAACCAACTTCGATCTTCCCGACTACTGTACCACTCACCTTGACGGGCGCGGATTGCATCCATGCGGACTCCGCGAAGTTATTCGTGCGGAACTCGCTGTCACCGATCACTATTCTGGTGCAAGCAATCTCCGGGTATTGACATCCTTGCGGCAGGATGCCCACAAGTTCCTGATACAGTTTGTCAAGGGTAAAACCTTTCTTCCCTGCTATCTTGTCCAAACTGTATAGTATCTCCAGTTCTTTTATCCGTTCCTTGACCCGTTGCTCTGCTTTCTTACGATCGGTAATATCAGAGAAGGAACCTATTAATCCCACTGGCTTTCCATTTTCATCCTTCATTATTACCGAATTAGATTCGACAACGAATTCAGTTCCGTCCAGTCTCTTTCCTATTAATACTCCCGAAGTTGCGACATTACCCTCTTTCAATAATGTCCCTATCATCTCTCCGGCTTTTCCCTGCGTTGATTCAGTCCAGTATTCTATGGCATTAGTACCAATCATTTCCTCGGTGCATTTATAACCCCACATTTTTGACGCAGAAGTGTTTGCGTAAGTAATTATTCCTTTTAAGTCTGCCGCAAAGATCGCATTCATGGATGCTTCAGTTGCTAAAGAAGATGCTTTTAGTTCCTCCTCCGCCTGCTTGCGCTCGGTGATGTCTCTTACTGAACTCATGTAGCCATAAATTTCGCCCTTTTCATTTTTTAATGGTGATACCTTAAACTGACAGTAAAAAGTGCTCCCATCCTTCCTGACATTGAGTGCTTCCCCAAGGTATGGTTTCCCTGAAGATACCATCGTATAAATATTGTTCTGGATTTCATCTGCGTGTTGATCGACATTGAATAAATCAGGCGTTTTTCCTCGTAACTCATCCAAACTCCACCCATATAATGCTCGTGTGGCATCATTAATGTAATTGATGCGAAACTCTGTGTCGGTGCGGATGATCCCTTCTGAAGATTGTTCTATCATTGCAGTAAGCAAGAGTAGTTCTTCCTCCGCCTGCTTACGCAGTTCCGTGTCACCCTCCGAATGAACAGTACTCTTTTTCATGACATTCCCCCTGTAAGCACAAAGCACAAGAAAAACAGACATATAGCGGCATTTGAAATCGACTGCTGCAACAATTGTCCCAAAAGAGACAAATACCGGTTAGGTATTATTGTAAAAAGCTGGTCACTACTCAGGGGCCAGAACCATTTACTTCTGCCACACAATAAGATCCTTATGTGCTTTTATTTCTGCTCTCGGCCTACGGTCCTTTGTCTCTCTGTGTCTCCTGAATTGCATATCTTGCTTAAATCGTCTACTCCCCGGACTTCATGGGAAAAGAGGGGAATATTTGTAATGTTACGGCCTGTATATTTTGAACGAATCTTTTTTATATATTTTTGCTGCTCGGCCCTCTTTGAGGAACAAAAGTCACAATCCGTCTCAGGGATGACCATATTGATCGCAATATGTCTGCAGGGAATTCCGGAATTATCCAGAGAATTAATAAGCCGCTCCAGCTCAAGGCAACCCATCGCTTCGGGAATTGTCAAGCCGATGAATTCTGTTTTTTCCTTGTCCGTCAGGGTTTTCTGGATCTTTCTGACATTTTTGGACATGGCCAGGGCCTTTTCAGCGGACTTTGCCAGGCTGACAATCCCTCTATATTTCAAAAGCAGCGTGAAAAATGCCTTCAGCCATTCCCTTACCATTTTGGGAAGTTCTAAAAAACGCAGCAGATGGCCAGTAGGCGATGTGTCAAGGATGAAGACGTCATATTTCCCCTCCTTCCTCAGATCCATGATCGTGTCCAGGGCCATAATCTCGTCCAGCCCCGGAGGTGCAAGGGTAATCAGCTCCGTCATGACCTCGCGGTCGAATTTGACATCGACTACGCCGCCTAAAAATCTGTCGAACAGCTCCTCTATGTCATCTTTGAATTCTTGTTTGAAATCTTCAAATAGCTTGTCAGCGTTTATCTCAAGGCCAAAGAGATTTGTATCCATTGGGGATTGCGGATCGCGGATTGGGGACAGACCACCGACCACTGATCCCTGACTCCTGATCTCTGTCTCCTCCTGCCCACTGCCCATTGCCCCATAAGGTATCGGTGTTATTTGATCCCCTATCTGCAGCCGGAAACTGTCCGACAGTGAATGCGCAGGATCGGTTGAGAAGATAAGGACCCGCTTTTCCGGATGTTTCCCGGCAATGTTCAGGGCCGTTGCGGCAGCCAGGGTTGTTTTACCGACACCGCCCTTGCCGCCAAAGAGGATAAATTCAAGATCAGGGCTCAGTACCGGACATCTCACTGGGCTTTCATCCATCTGATCATCCATCTGATCATCCATCTGATCATTCTTCTCGATTTCCACCGATCCGGATTTGCCTGAGAAATAGTCCGCCAGCCCATTTAATCCGTCTATTCCCCGGATTTCCACGGGGAACAGGGGAGCCTTAATCAGGTTATATTGAGAAAACTTATCCTCGATTTCAGCCAGGGGTTCTTTCTGATCCTCTTTTTTCAGTCTGCAAAACTCGCAGCCGTCACTCTCCATCACGCGATTGACTATTATATCCTTTACCGGAACTGCCATATTCTCCAGGGATCCGAGCAATCTTTTGGTTTCATAGATACTCATGGGTTCGGGTATAGTCACGGGCACAAAGCGGGTTGTCTGCGTGTTCGATAGCAGTTTTTCCACCCTGTCGATGTCCGACGAAAGCTTTTCCAGAAATATATCACACTCGTCCTTGATATATTTTCTCCCTGAGAAGTGTGTGGACATGTAGCGGTGCTTGTGCTGCATGAGGTCCATTACTTCAATCCATTTCTTCATCTCGCCGGGCAGGGTAAGCATCCTGATGGTGTGCCCTGTAGGTGCGGTATCAACTATCAAAACATCATAGGTTTCATCACGTATGAGATCGGCAATTTCGATAATGGCCATTACCTCATCCATACCCGGAAGTGAAAGATCAAAAAAATTGGCGATATCCTGCTGGTCGAAATAGGTTCCCCTGTCGGCGAGTTTCCTAATGACAGCTCCGTTTTTTTCCTTGAATCTATCTGCCAGTCTGGACGTATCCAGCTCATGGGCGTACAGGCTACCAATTGCGGATTGGGGATTAGGGATTGCGGACTGACCACTGCCCACTGCCCCGTAAGGTATTGGCGTCACACGGTCACCGATCTCCATCCCGAAGCTGTCCGACAGTGAATGCGCGGGATCGGTTGACACTATGAGGATCTTTTTGACGTTAAGATTGGCGCGTGCCAGGTGCAGCGCGGCGCTTGCCGCCATGGTAGTTTTACCCACGCCTCCCTTTCCGCCAAAAAGGATAAGCTTAAGGTCACTGTTCTGAAAGTATTCCGGCGTCTCGCGAGATAGCATTACTGAACCTCCTTGTCATTCAATTGCGGATTGCGGACCAACCACTGATCACTGTCCACTCTTAGACAACCTTATTTCCAGCAGATTGTTTTTCAGTCGCATCTGCGGGCTATCGGGCTTTATTCCAGCAGGCAAAGTGATTGTTTCTTCCCACGTAGAACCGGCTTTAATCGACCGGACAGAGAGCAGATCACCGTCAATCTCCAGTCTTAAGTCCGATTCCTCTATTCCCCTCACTTCCATAACGACCTGTATGCAGGACTCTTCATCGAATATATCCAGCATGCGTTCATCGTTGTGCGCCCGTTTATCAGGGTCTCCCATCAACCACCAGCTGAACAAAACCGATTCGCCCGTTTCCGGATCAACCTTTGACCTTTCGAAAGAGAGTATAGGACATCCGATCATCTTTTCAGCAACTGGATTTATCGTTTCCCTTATATTTATAAGCACATGCATATGGTTAGGGGCATCTATCAGTTCGGCCAGTTGTTCGATTCTGGCATAGTGTTTGTCCCACAGGTACCACAGGATATCCTGGCCGTCATGATCCAGTCCGCCTGCAATCTTTTCGACCGTCTCCATATCGACATTTAAAAGGGATGCCTGATAGATCTTTTTCTTCCAATCATCCAGATCCGGCGTTACAACCCAGATCCGTTTCTTCAGAGAGCCCTCTTTTGAGTTAAAAAAAACACATAGCGCTTCTCTATTTTTCATAACATAGTGAACATTTTCCACCAGCAGATTCGTGATATCGTCGAGTAAAATGTCTATTCCGGGTGTCGATCCCCGGCAGATTATAAATCGCCGATTGGTCAGAAAGCACCGGGCTATCTTCCACCCCGAACGAGAATTGCCCCTGTATGCCCCCTGGCTTTGCAGGATTATGTCTTCGCCACCCTGAAGCGGGGGGATATGGGATTTTTTTATTATCGACATATCTCTTACTCTAACTCATACCCTTTCTCGGCAAAAAGCCTCAAACAGGCATCCACAACCTCGGCATCATAAAGGACACCGCTGTTCTCTGAAATTTCCGCCAATGGTTTATCTATTCCCAGAGCCGGACGATAAGGCCTTTGAGATGCCATGGCCTCAACAACATCAGCTACACCTAATATCCTCGCTTCCATGAGAATGTCTTCACCTGATAATCCTTGTGGATAGCCTGAACCATCTATCCTCTCATGGTGTTGAAGGACGATTTGAGCAATCGGCCATGGAAACTCTACCGTCTTCAATATGTCATAACCGACTCGGGGATGGAGTTTTATCAGATCGAATTCGAGTTTGGATAAGAGGCCCGGCTTGATCAGAATCTCGGAAGGCACGGATATCTTCCCGAGATCATGAATAATGCCGGCCAGGCGGAGACCATCAATCCGGGTCTCCGGAAGGCCCATCTCTATGGCTATGGCAACGGCAAGGTGGGCCACCCGCTTTTGATGACCGGCCGTATAAGGATCCCTCGTCTCAACTATCAATGCCATGGCATTGATAGTTCCTTCCATGGCCATTAGCACCTTCTTCATATTCTGTTTTAGCTCTTCTTCTATCCGCACGTGCTTGGCAATTTCACCTTGCATTGCTTTATCATAAGCTTCTTGTAACTCCTGTTCCACCTGCTTGTGCTTGATGGCATAGCGTATGGATTTCACGACCCGGGAGCGTTCCAGCTGGCCCTTAATAAGGTAATCCCGGGCGCCTTCATTAACTGCCTTGATTGCAGTCACTTCGCCGGCGGGACCGGTCATTACCACCACCGGCACTTGCGGCGCTCGGGCACAAAACTCGCGGAACGTGTCAATCCCCTGGCACTCCGGCAGGGAAAGATCCAGGAGCACCAGATCGATCCCTCCCTTTGCAAGACGCGTAAGACCTGTCGACAACCGGTCAACATACTCCAGATCGAAAGAAACTCCCTTTGCTTTGGCAAGCATTTCCTTTACCAAACGGGCGTCGCTGGGATTATCCTCGATTAACAAAACCCTTACATTCTTTAATCTTTCCATTTTAGATTCCATGTAACTTTCACTATTCACTCAAGATATGCATCAAATAAACATTCTACTTCATATTTCTACTCATCTCACCTCACAACACAACACACAAAGTTAATTGGCTTGTACCTTCCTGAGTAGTTACGTTTATTATTCTTCCTCTCTTCTTCCGACTGAAACCCTATTCCTATCCCGATTATTTCAGGATTATGACATATCTGGATGTCACTCCAAGTATTCTTTTTTTCTGCATTGCGGAGACAACTACCGCGCTGAAGCGTTGCGCGGACATAGGGGCCTGGATGATGTGGGTGTGCTGCCAGCCGGTTTTGTTTAGAATCCCGAGATAGTCATCTATCAGGATTGACTTTTCATGTGATTCTTCCGCCGCCGGTTTGTTCTGAAAATCACGCCAGTCCGCGTTGATAAATGCAAGCCTTGTCGTCTTTTTTGCATTTTGTTTCAGGAGTGCAAAGAAGGCCTCAAGGAATTCAAGATATTCGTTCTTGGGCAATCCGGATATGCTGTTCTCTGCATAGTCCGCAGCTTTTTTGTCAAAATATGGCGGATCGAAGATAATGAGATCGGGCTTTTCTTTTGGGCCGGTAAGCTTATCAGTTGATGAGCTATTGAGCTGATTAGCTGCTGGTATAGTCCAGGTATGGGGTTCGATTTCGGGACGTGTCTCCGGCCGGTCTATCATATCAAAGGCCCAGCATCTGCGATTTAAGGCAAGGCAGGTGTCGGGGGTCACGCCACCACCGGCCATGGGGTCGAGGATCAGGTCGTTCTGCTTTGAAAAATAGAAAAGGATATGGGCGATCAGTTGTGCGGGGATGCGCCCGGGCCAGTCGTCTCCGAATCTTTTGTCACAATCATTCCATTCCCATTGATCCCATGTCCTCAGTCCCCAGTTAAGTTCCTTGAATCTTTCAATATCTTCTTTATCTTCCAGGGCGAGCGACCAGACCATCGGTTCTGTCCAGTTGTGTTTTTCGGCTACCTGAGAGACTGTGAAGCCTCTGGATAGATCGGTATTTAGCGGATTTGGCAGCGTTGCCATTTTCGCTAAATGGCCGGATAACGTCCTCTGTGGAATATTTAATCGCTGGGCAATTCTGTCCTGAGGGATGCCGAGGCGGCTCATGCGGAAGATCTTGAGGTCGATGTCTAATTGTGTTGCGGCCTTAAGATCGGCTATGTATGTGTCCACTGTTCGTCTCGCGCGGCCGATGGCTTTTCCGATATCCGCGGATGTCAGGGACTGGTTTTTATTGTATGCGCGTCTTGCGGTTTCTCTTGCTTCGTCTTCTGTCAGTTGTCTCGGGCCGATGGCTTTTTTTGCGGCGTAGAGCAAAGGGTCTGTCCCATTTAGATTCTTTATGACTGCTTCTGTCTCTGTTGTTCCGGTTGATTTGTAGGCGTTCCATCGGTGGGCGCCATCAAGCAGGCGGTATCTGCCGGGGTTGCCGGGGGCCGGTTCTATTTCGATGGGCTCAAAGGTAAAGCCGTCTCTGATGTTTTCGGCGAATATGCCGACACGCCGGGGCTCTATCCCTTTCCTTGGGTAGATGTCCTCATCGAGGATGATTGAGGCGATGGGGATTGTGGTTGTTTGTTTCGTCATATCCTTTTACCCGTGTCCTTTTGTCTGTTTCCCTATATTTCACTGAGTAATTTTCTCAACGCATCCGTTCCACCCCTGATATTATCGCTTTCTCCTTCTGCTAATGATTCCTTAATGTCCAGTATCGCCGCTTCAATCCTTTTCAGGAAAGAAACGGATACCTCTTTTTCTTTCTCCTTCATCACCAGTTCGGCTGCGCGGATCATGCCGTCGGCCTCAATATTAATCTCCACTTCCTCCCGTCTTTTCGTGTCTTCTTCAGCATGGACTTGCGCCTCGCTCACCGCATATTCGACCTCCTCATCCGACAGAAGATGTGATGCATTGATAGTAATCCCAGTCTGTTGCTCCGTATAAAGTTCCTCGGCGGAGACCTTTACTATCCCGTTTATGTCAATCGCAAAGGTAACCTCCACCTGTGCCTTTCCCCTGGGAAGCGGAGGGATATCGGTCAACTGGAATTGACCCAGGCTTATATTGCCCGCGGCCATCTCCCGCTCGCCCTGGAGAACGTGGACATCCATGACGGTTTGATCGTCTTCGGCATTGGTGAATATCTGGCCTGCTGAGGTGGGAATCGTTGAATTACGAGTAATGATCTTCGTAAAAAGACCTCCCTGCGTTTCGACTCCCAGCGAAAGGGGAGTCACATCCACCAGTGTGATATTGTCAACCTCTCCCGTTAAAACTCCTGCCTGTATGGCCGCCCCGATGGCGACTACTTCATCGGGATTAATCTTTGTATACGGTTTTTGAGAAAAGAACTCTTCCGCCAGTTGCCTTATGCACGGCATCCTCGTGGACCCCCCCACGAGCACGACCCGGTCAACATCACCCGGAGCAAGTCTGGCGTCGGCCAGAGCCTGACGGGTGGGACCGATAATCTTTTCCCTCAGGTCCGCAGTAATCGTTTCAAATGTGTCCCGATCAACGAACGTTTCAAGGTTTTTCCATCCTCCATTATTTGTCCTGGCAAAGGGCAGGGAAATACTGGATTCCGGTTTGTAAGAAAGTTCCTTTTTTGCCTTTTCACTGGCCTCCCTCAGCCGCTGGGAAACCATTGCGTCGGATTTTACGTCCAAGCCATGCTCAATCATAAATTTTTCGGCAAAATAATCGGCCAGCATTTCATCCCAGTCATCGCCGCCAAGAGCAGTGTCGCCATTAACGGCCTTTACGTGAAACATGCCGTCTCCCATTTCAAGGACAGATACATCGAAAGTTCCTCCGCCCAGATCCCATGTGAGAATGGTTTGGATTTTCTCACGGTCTATTCCATATGCCAGAGATGCGGCAGTAGGTTCATTAATTATCCTCATGACATCAAACCCTGCCA
>Ga0307991_1002737_pt1 | contig 11767 bp, 15 predicted proteins | sample EllFjometagen131_FD_203146 | JGI IMG/M metagenome (GOLD analysis project Ga0307991, IMG submission 203146) | Marine microbial communities from Ellis Fjord, Antarctic Ocean - #131 | ecosystem: Environmental > Aquatic > Marine > Unclassified | place: Southern Ocean | collected 2014-10-08 | reverse complement strand
GCAATCCATCTTTACCTTTTATATTCACGTTGTTCTCCAGTTGTAAAGATGTGGATACTGTTACGTACCCACATCCTAAATGATTATGCAGGAACGCCAAGAGCAAGAGCTTCCGCTACAGTAAGGTCAAACTCTACGCAAGCGTTGTGCTTGACACTAGAAGCATCTGTCCACTCAGTTGCATTACACTCAAAACCATAACTCGCCCATGCTTTGACTTCAAATGTCATGTCTGCCTCATACCCAGTCATACTAGCAATCACGTACTGTTTGTATGAAAGAGCATCCCCTCTATGAGAAGAACCCTTACCAAACTTAGGTACAAAGACTTCCAATGAGCACATAGGAGCGTAAGGTTGGTCAGTTGTTCTTGGAGTGTAAGAACAAGCAGTTTCATCATACACACCACCCTCGACACATTCTCTAAGGTCATATCTTTCATCCGTAAGAGCAAGAGACGGACTATATCCCTTATTGATTGCATCGATAATCATCATGTCAATAGCACCACTTCCAGATTCCTGCTCAATCTCTTCTTTGTCCTTCATCACGTGAGGAAGGCCGACAGCACCAGAATCATCGAAACAGGTTACCCATGCAGTTCCAATAGCAGTTGCATCACCAGACACGCCAAACCCAAGAAGTACTGCAAGCACGCCCTGTACTTCAAGTTCAGTTTTGTTTTCAACTGCGACCGCATTCACGATTAGAAGTCTTCCCGTTACTGAGTCAGCAGAAGCAAGGAACACAGCACTGAAAGGTGTGGCTGTATTCAATGCAGTCACAACTTCGGCAACAGTAGCGATGTGTGCTGTTCCTACAGAAGTCATGTCCACAACAATATCAACAAAATCACCTGTCCTGTCCCAACGATAGGAAAGAACGTCAGTTGCAATTGCACCTGTTAAATTCGCAGTGCCAGTGAAACCTAAGTGATTGGTTACACTAGGTACAGAACCATCGGGGTTGTTTCTGCGCACACAAAAACCCTCATTTGAAAAACCGGTACGTTTATCTTCGGTATACATTATTTACCCTCCCCATCTTTAACTGTTCCACGAACAGTTTCTTTCTTGCTTGAGAACTTTACGCCCTCTTCCACTTTGGGTAAGGGCTTCACGTCCTTCTCCACCACTTCTCGCACAGCAGGGAAATCCTTTCCAATGTTACACTTTGTTTCACTTTCACAAAGGAAAAGAGGCCCGATGTAATACTTAAACTTCATGTTACCTCCATCTTACTGGTACTTCTAGTACCCTTTCACGATAGATATATCCTACCGTACTAGCCGGACGGATATCCGTTATTTCTGATGTCACAAATACTTGCGTCCTTGTAACAGTAGTCCCATTAACTACACTTAAATGTTTTCTGTCTAATATCTCATACAATGTATACAGTATAAATTGGTCTAGTTCATCTTGATAGTTCTTAGGGTAACATACACGTACAAAGAACTTACTTGTACTGTTCTCTGCTCTACCTAGATGCATCATTTCACCTATTAGGATATAAGGTAATATTCCTTCCCCTACACCAACAAGCTCACCACTAACAGGAAGAACCGTATCTATATCTGTCTGTTGTGCCTTTAGAAAAGTAACTAATGCACGTACTATCATAGTTCCTCCTTATATAATCTTTGCTCCATATATTCTTTCTACCTGTTCTAAGAATCTATCTGAGAACAAGTTCATCATAGTTTCTAGTGCATGTCGTTTCTCTTCCAGTGCACCAGCATAGTACACATAAGAACCATAGTACCCATAAAAACCAATACTACCACCAACGTGGTACGCTTGAAAGAACATATTGGTAACTGCTACGTATGTCCAATTGTGCCAATATGCTCCGGCTTTGGGGTCGTCCGGTGAACCTATGTTCTGATTCAAATCCCATGTGTACCTCATTTCATTCACAATGAACTCAGCCGCACGTGCTGACTCTTCTTCTTTACCTACAAAGTACTTATTTATGTTGCCAAGTACTTTAGCCGATGACTTTCTAATATTTTCCTCAGCTTCTTGTACATTGTACTTAGCTGGTTTGAACGTAGCCATTACGGTCTTGGAGGAAGTCGCTCTCCCCTACTTGGATCTACCACTTCTTCCTGTTGCTCAACCACAACTTTCTCTTGTGTGCTATCAGTACATGCAAGCTGAAAGAGCAAAGCATTTATGATACTAAATGCGTGTATCCTGTCACAAGAAGCTAGTTTACTTTCATTGTCTATTTCTACACCATCTAATGCGAATTTCAATTTCATATCAACCTCCTATCACGAATGGGGCAAGCGTTCCTGCCGATAATACGACACTTGCACTAATATCACCTTGATTATCTGTCACGTCATCTAAATGGGCGTGTATTGCGATAATTTCATCATAACGAGTAATATACACAGGCTCCAAAATTCGGTACTTCCTTGCATTATGCCCAATTACAAGCCCCCTTTGTATCCAGCTCATAGTATACTCCCCAACAAGAAGGAAATCATTTATCCATGCGCTCACATCTTCCCCATTATTATTCTGTACTTCTGGTTTCTGTACAGGAACTATCATAACAGGGCCTAACTCTATAACTGTAGGAGTCTTTGATATATCTGGAATCAAAACCCCATATGCATTTTCTTTTGTTTCATATGCAGTATACAAAACCATTGCTGGGTCTGTTAGTACTCTAGTGTGCTCTGCATTACGCAGAATATTAACTAATATATTCATCTGATGCACCACCAACAAACTCCATCTTGTCTACAGCGACTGCAATAGAACCAGAATGTCTGTTCACTTTATCCATATCTCTATATACTCTTGCCTGTGCCCTACAGAAATCAGATACTTCTTTCAAAGACTGAAATGAAGTGCTTGTACTTCCTGTTCCATATGCTTTTATTCCACCAGACCAGATTAAAGTCGCACTTTGCATCCACAAGATACTTGCGGTCTTTGCGGGTCTACTGTAATCTACGAGAAGCAACTCCAAGTACGTATCATCATCAGTCTGATAGTAAGGGTATATATACTTCTTCAACAAGTCAAGGTCTGTCATAATCACCTCAATGATGCCCTACGGAGGATTAACTCCGTAGGGTACATACGAAAATTAGTTTACCATTCTGGCAGAGTAATTTCTTGAATGAAATTGGCAATACCAATTTCATTGTAGATTGATTCTGCATAGTACCAAGCTTTCTGAGACTGTGTAAGAGTCTTAACGTCTGGTTTCTCGTCAACTTCCATAGTGAGTTCACGCTTCATAGCAATCTTCATGTAGCGGTTAGGCTTCACAAGATAACACTTGCCCACAGCAACACCGGTAAAGGTATTTGTGTGGTCTTCAAAGTCGATGTACTCAGTATCATACGCAACAATCTGAGAAATATCAGAAATTCCAGGATACTTACGTTCAGCAACACTGGGAAGTCCACCAAGAATACGTCCGATGTGTCTAGCATCGTAAGAGTTACAAAGGAGGATAAGCCCGGTAGCATCAATCTTCTTATCTTCGATAAGAGGGTCGGTGCGAACAGAAACATCATCAATTGCATCATCCATGGTCATGTACAGAAGTTCCTGTCTTCCCATTTCGGCATCAGCATAAGCCCCACTCTGTGCAACACCATTGGTGTTAATGGAATAGTCGTAGTTGAGAATTGGTGACATTGCATCATCATCACGAGTAAGACCATACGCCATTGCAACACCTTCGTTGACTTTCGCCATGTCAAATGTTACATCCCACAAATCAGCGAGCAGAGTGAAAGCAAAACCAGTGGCTTTGATGTAGAAGGTCATAAAGTCCTTCTGACCCATTCTCTTCTGCCCCTGTGGTACAGCTTGTCCCTCTCCGTTGTTCGTCTTAAACTCGAAAGCATAAGGGAACATTTCACGGAGTTCTATGATGGGAGTAGCATTAGGCGTGCTCACTACATCATAGAACAACTGACGGATTGTCTGATGCAGAGTTTTCTTGATTGTCAAATCAATTCGCTGTGCATCCCAAAAGTTCTGCCAATCAATCGGAAGACTGTTTGCGGCAAGCTTACTTGTCACAATAAAATCTTTCATTGAACTGACACCATCGAGAGGTACGTCAAAACCACTCGTGTACTTACCCGAAATGGTGATGGGTATGTTAGAGCCAAACTCTTTCACAGAATCCATCAACTTAAAGGCTTTGTCGTTTCCCATGTCCATGATAGCTTTTGAACTACCAAATCTGGTGGGAACAATATGTGCACATGCATCACTCTGTACATACACCTTTTGTCCAGCGCTGAACTTTGCCTGCATATCAGTAAGCAAAGATTCCCTTGTAGTAATTTTCATTTATACTTCCTCCTTACGCTTGCACGTACATGATGTACAATACACATTCGTCTGTGGCACTCACAGTGGTGGCAGTCAAACCATCTGCTGTAATAACAGCGTCGGTAAGCAGAGCCGCACTTGCTGGTACAGCAATTGTGTCAATATCCATAGCCCCAGTGATACCTGCACCACCAGTGTGTGCTAAAGTCACAGTTGCACTCACCACAGATGCAGAAGCTATTGCAGTAATACCAAAAATGGTATCCCCAACAGCAAGTCCACTTTCTGAGTTAGGAATTGCGAGTCCAGCATTAGCTGTCTCGACCACAACAACAGCTACTTTGAGAGTATTGCTAAACTTGCCCTGTGAATCACGCAACAGACTTACGTCCATTGTCTGAACGAAAGGACGGAACTCAACCCATGCACTTGCAGAATCTGCACCTGTGATAATACCAACAGGAACAGCAGTATCTTCTGTTACGGCACACAAATACCCAACAACAGCACTGGTCTGTGGTACGAAGTAGATTACTGCTCCAGTCACAAACACATCAGCGCCCAACCCAGCCTTCACTTGGTTAGTGTGAATGGTACGTTCAGAGTCGATACAGATATTTCCACTAGCAGTCGTGAGAATATCATCATAGTCACAAACCTCTCCGAAGAAACCGTTCAGTATCACAAGTTCATTGTGAATAACAGTTCTTGTTCCAGAGTTTGTTACTTCCGGTACGATATCATGCAGAGTTTCCACGTGAAAATCGTAATTGCTAGCCTTGTAAGCATTCATTGCCATGTTAAGCCTCCATTACCTTTTGTTTTTGTGCAGTTTTTGTTTTCACTTCTGCACCATCCGAAGGTACAAAACCTACGGTACTAGCAAGAAATGTCTGCATGTTCTTTATTGAGTCAAGACCTTTGAGTCTTGTCACTTCCGTCTGAATGTCGGTCAGTCCACCAGTCTTGAGTGTGAACATGTCCTTTGCAATACCAAGAACCTCTTTAGTTGTGAACTCTTTTGTGAGTTCTGCATCTTTAAGGCTATCGAACGTTGCTGTACGTTCTGCGAGGATGTTTGTGATAAAAGCATCAGCATCCCCACCGGCCTTCAAATTCAAACCTGTCAGTACGGAAAGCTGTGTCTTCTGCTCTGCTGTGAGCATCTCGATACCAAGCTCCTGTGCAACAGTTTGTAGATTTCCGTCACCACCAGCCTTGAGACTAGCCTTTACTCCGGCTATCAATTCAGTAAACTTCATGGTTATTTCTCCTTCTACGTTGTCTTCTTCTTCGTTCTCTTTGCTTGGAACGAGAAGTCCATTATCATCATAAGAACCAATTCTAAAGTTTGCTCCTACAATCTTTGCATCAGAAGCGTGCATATCATGTTCAACGATTGCATTTGTCTGATTCTTTACCGACTCTATTGCATACTGCGTGTAGTCGGATAAATCCTCAGTCCACACAATTTTGCGCTTTTGAATATCACCTGTAGAAGTAGACAACTGCCCTGCGGATATCTCACGCATGGTCTGCTCTACAAGTTCCTGTGCTTCCACACCTTTCTTTACAATAAGCCTGTTACGTAACAAGAGCCTGTTATCCTTCACAGTAGCACCAACAATGTACCCATCTGCAATAGCTCTCATTGCCCAGTTCCCTGCGTCTGCATGCCCTTTGATATAAGTAAATCCGGGCTTTGCGTTTACAGCTAATGCATACGACTTAGCCCACTCTTCCGTAAGAACAATGTTCCCAGAAAAGTCATCAGTTCTGTGGTCTTCACCAAGCAGTACTTCATTTACAAACTCAAGAGCTTCCATGTTAGCAAACAGCTTAGAGACTGCATCTGTATTTCCTACGGGTACAGTATCCGGTACTACATCTGTAACAACAGACCTAAATTGCGTACTATGTTGCTCATACTTACTTTTTATTTTCATCTGCATCATCCCCTTTGGCATTATCATCATTAACAGCGGTATTGTCATAACTTCCGTCTGCAATACGTTTGTTCATAGTGTTGTCCTGTTTTGCTCGTTTATCTTCTTCTCTTTCAAGCATAAGTTTCGCTGTTTCGTCAATTTCTTTAACGTGTGACGCATAATCCTGCTCAACTTGCAGTATATCAAGTACTTTAAGAGACTCATATATCTCTTTATCACTAAGAATATTTGCTTGTTTAGCTTTGATAAGTGACGTAGAAAGAGTGTTGAGTGTAGATGCTTTCTCTTGTTCAGAAGCAAAGTCCGGTGTTGGCCATATAAATACAAAACTTTCAGTCTCATATTTGTTGAATGTTGCAAATGCAAGTATATCCAATGCAATCTTTACAACCAATCTCCAACTCGCTTCATACTGTATCTGCTTTCTTTCAATCTTCTTTATGTACACAGGACGTTGCTCACGTACAGAAGATAGCGATGTGCCCATGCTTGCACCCATTACTATCTCTAATGTCTGAGAACCTTCAATGATGTTTGTGAATGATTTTTCGGACAGTACATTGTACTCCCCTGTAACCCTGTTGGATTCGATGTAAGATACAGCCTCACTTTCTTCCTCCGCTGTTTGTGCGGCTTGATTGATAAAGAAGTTTCTGTCATCAATACGTAAAGAAGCTTGCCCTGCTGTGAGACTTGCCCATGTTCCAACACCAAAGTTGTTATCTACCCATGTTTCGGGGTCATTGGCATTAACCTGCATCTTGGGATGTCCATCACGTTTCTGCGCACGCCCAGCTTCCACCGAAATATCATTGTACCATTTTAGCTGTGGTTCAATATTCTCAATCTCACTGTGGCCTCTTAGTTCCCAAGGCTCTGCATCATTTACGAAAGGTATGATTGGAATGAATCCAAACACGTTCTTTACTACTTTCGTGCCACTGTACTTAGCTTCGTCACAAACATTGACCGTTGTTATGGTATCTTTGTCTACTGTGACAGTAGTCTTCATATTGTGCGTATTTCTGTCTTTTGTCTTGTAGTTGAACTGGTCAACTATGATAAATGCACTAATTTCCTTCGTTACAGGGTCAATAGGGATGTCTTCTACGGTTTCTGGACGTATAATTACGAACTTTATCTTGCCTTTTTGGTCTATTTGTGGCCAAATATATGCTGTTCCTTCTCGTTCAGATATCCTATGTATCTGATGAAAAGGTAACAATTTCTTAAAATCATCCACAACTTTCAATGTTTTCTTGTTTGCTGAACGTATTTCGGGTATTCCAATGAAGGAACAATTGCTATCTATGATAGGTTTAACCAAATGTGCGGCCATGGCATACATGTTATTTGTATTTCTATACAGCTGGCGTGTCAGTTTCACGTCAACCTTTGCTGGATTTGCTGTTTCCAAAGGTTTGTTTACAACAGAGAATGGATTCCTCTGTATCTTACGTCTGGCGTCTGTCAACATGTCACCAAACAGCTTTTCAAATAAAGCTGAGGTTGCTGTTGAAAACAGGGATTTCTTACTTGCCATTACGTGCCCTCACTGTTTTGCCTGACTCATTCCGTGCTCTTACTATTGTGTTCTGTGCAAAGAGACGTGCGCTTTTCTTATTTATCTTCAAAACAGACGAATCTGCTCTCCAAGGAACACTTTTACGTGCAATAGGAAGAGCTTTCTGATGTTTTTCGGGAATATCTTCGTAATTGTGCATAGCCGCAAACGCAATAAGTTCCATGAAGTAACGTTCCTGTTTGTCCAACACTACGACAGCTTCTTCCAGTGCTTCGTGATAAATGTCCATAAACTGTACTTTCTCTTCTTTCGTGTACTTCATTAACTTATCCTCATGTTTTTCACAGCTTTTGCTGTACTCTGACGTGCCATTTGTCTTGCAACAACCATAAAACCACCACTCGATGCATCAGCTTGGTCATCATGTGAGGTCTGTGTACCATCCGTAACCCCTGCAAGTTCATCAACAAATGCCCTGTTCCACGTTCCTCTCACAATGTTCACGTTTCCACCTTTTACTTGTGATGCAAATGGTCTCCAATATGCAAGTTTGGATGTACGTTTGTTGTTTGTATGTACATCATGGCCCATTAACAACCTCGTATAAAGCGAAGCTTCCGATTTTCCCGCAGAGCCGGGGTCTCTTTCAATCCAAATAGCAACGTCATGTCCATCCGCTTCTGCTGTTTCTTTTACAAGCTTCTCTACGTCTGCTGGTTCAAGCCTTCCACGTCTGACGTCCATTACGTAAATCTTATCTTGTCTGTCAATTCCAATCAAAGCCCCTACCGTGTAATCGGGGTCTGGTGTAACGTCACTTGGTAGTGTCCCAGCCTTGTCCCAATATCGTACTATCTTCTTAAAGTGCTTGAGAGGTGGCATGTCTTCTGCTTCAACGTAGTTCCAATACGTAGTCTTGAAAAGTTCTCCAGCTTGGGGTCTTGCATGCCAATTGCCAAGTAACAACCTCTTGCGTTCATATTCAAACATAGCCGAAAGGTTTCCAAGATATGACGGGTCAAGCTTCATAAGTGTTTTGTTGTCCTGCAACTGTGCACTTATGAAAGTAAAACTCTTAGGGTCGTAAGCCCACGGCTTATTGTCGTTATCTGGATTGCCCTTACGCCACACATTAGAATCCTGTCTTATCTTCCATGGTGCAATCTGCGTAGGATACACCTTTCTTGCTTCTTCATAGCTGTCAAACCACAGAACTTCTCCACCAATACGTAGTATCCAACGAATAACACCAGACCGTTCCTTTATAGGATAGCCTTCATCATCAATCCACCAATCCAACAATGTCAACAAGAAACTATCGGGGTCAGGGTTACAGGTAGCACGAATGTAACTCTTCACACCACACGTGCTTCTGTTCCTCGACAGCATATACCAGAACTGTGTACTGCTAAAATGCTGTAGCTCGTCAAACCCTATCATAGCGAGCTGTGCCCCATCCCACGCCTTTACAGATTTCTCATGCTGTAGATGCGAGAATGTAATCTTTGCACCAGAAGGGAATGTCCACGTAGGACGTGGCGAGAGTTTCTGGTCTCCACCCAAGTCTGGATACACCATGGAAGATGTGTCCCACAACCCACCACCAGACGTAATCTGAGTGGATTGTCGTCTTAGGAGTAACGCTTCGTAGCCTCTTATAGCTATGTTGCGAGTAGGGTCGAGTATGAGAGCAAACGACTTTCCACTCCCGGCAGAACCTCCGTACACGATGATGTCACAATCCAAAGAGAGAAACAACTCCTGCGGGCCTTTTTGTGGCCTGTAAACAGTAGGTTTACGTGTAAGTTGCTGGACTCTCTTTAATGGCATTATTCATCCTTATCATACTCAAATTCTTCTTCACCAATATCCACAGTGTCTTCTTCTTCGTCAGTAATAACAACATCGTCCTCGTCCTGTACTGTTCCAAGTGAGAAGTCCTCACCCTGTGAAGCACTGTTCGCCCCACGACCATTGTCCGGTAAGTATACAATCACACTTGGACTGTTGTCCCCAGTGTCCTGCTTAGGTTTGAACTTCGTTGGGTATAGTATCCTTCCAAGTTCCTTAATTGCATCCAACCGTGAACTAACCTTTGTGTTCTGCATCGGGTCTGCTATGTTGCGAAGTTCCGTGACTATGTATTCCTTAATCTTGGCTTCAATTTGTTGTATCTGCATCCAGAAAACTTCGTCAGCTTCGATTTCGTCACGTTCTTCATCCGTTATTGCATATGTTTTTAATGCAAGTTCATAATCAAAAGCCTTCCTGAAGGAGTTAATGATTAGGGTCTTCTTTTCTTCGATACCATTAGCTTTCATGGCTATACTCCCCCATGATTAGAATAGCACGGAATGAGGGTCTTGTCAAGTAAACACATTGACAAATGGCGTAATACTGTATAAGTAACAAGGGTGAAGCAAGGGTGGGCGTACTTGGAGTGGTGCTTGCCAGAAAGGAACAAAAAGTAGCTGAAAGTGCTGTTTTTCGGGGGTACACCCATTAATTAGGTCAACTTTGCCCTGTATTGATGGAGAATTGTCAAGGGGAGGTCGGAAAAGAAAAGCGATACCCTATGTATCCCCCTACCTTTCAAACCCCGTGGTGCGCATCCTCATTGGCGATATTTCGGGCAAAACATAAAATATAGCTCTAGGCGACACAAATACCTCTAAACGACCCTTGCATATTCTGAATATACATGATATACTGTACCCATGAGTGAACCAAAGGCTATATGTCAACAAGAGGGCTGTACAGAACAGGCGGTTACGAGAGGGTACTGCATGAAGCATTACACTCGTAAATATCGAGAGGGGGCTTTCCCAGACGTAAACAAACAGGGACAGACCAAGGTCTGCGCTGTTGATGGTTGTGAAAGGAGAGCTATTTCACGAGGGTTGTGCGCCAAGCACTACCAACGCCTTATGCGATTTGGTAGTGTTGATTGTGCAAGGAGGAAGTTGTGAAAATTAGTGCATATGAAAAACGCATGCGAAAAGAATATCCCAAAGAGTATAGTGTTTGGAGTGGGATGAAGGATAGATGTCACAATAAGCGTGCCCAATCATATAAATACTACGGAGGGCGTGGGATTAAGGTATGTGATATGTGGCGATATTCCTTTGCTTCTTTTATAGAGGGTATGGGGCCAAGGACAACAAGTAAGCACCAGATTGACCGTATAGACAATGAGGGAATATACGAGCCTAGCAATTGTAGATGGGTGACTTGTAAAGTAAATGCACACAACAGACGTAATTCTATGCCAAATGGATATAAAGCTAAACTTATATATGAAGAGTATCAAGATGGTGCAAGTACGGAACATCTTATAGAGAAGTACGGTTTGTACGAGAGGGTAATAGAGCGTATCTCTCAAGCTGATTTTGTTGTACCACCCCCACCACTGACAGAAGAGGAAGAGTATAAGAATGAGCACTACTACGACCTAGAAGCTGAAACTGCTGATGAAGATGATGCTAGAGAAGCTGAACAAGACAGGAAAGATTATGAAAAGCGTATGGATGCTATGCAGGATGAAGAAGATGAGAGAGAAGAGGAACTAGCGAGAGAGGCTAGAGAGGATAATATGCGTAAGTACTTGGCAATGGGTGTTGTAGACGAGTATTGACGTGGATAGGTAGTGGGGGATGGAGGATTGACGATTGCCACGTGGGGATTGGGAAAAATAAAAAAATTATAGACTCTTGGCGACACCCGATCTACCGTGGGTCGGTCAAGGTTCATTGCAATTTTATTTATGCATAACTTATGCAATGAATATACATACCAGTAACCTACTTCACGTTGAAACATCAATTAAACGTGCTATTAGCGCAACGTGAGACCACCGCCACGGGCCTGTATATTCATACTGATGTACTGGTATCGGATTGCCTTGCCGTGAGATTCCTATATTTATACACCTATATAAATCACTATACGTACAACTTATATCCACACACAAACAACAC
>Ga0307991_1002736_pt1 | contig 11769 bp, 6 predicted proteins | sample EllFjometagen131_FD_203146 | JGI IMG/M metagenome (GOLD analysis project Ga0307991, IMG submission 203146) | Marine microbial communities from Ellis Fjord, Antarctic Ocean - #131 | ecosystem: Environmental > Aquatic > Marine > Unclassified | place: Southern Ocean | collected 2014-10-08 | reverse complement strand
AAAAAAAAAGCAGAAAGTTATTGACAAATTAGCTAGAATTCTATATACTTTTAATTGCGGCGAAATAAGACCGAAATGGGTTTTATTCACCGTTTATTTATGCTCAATTTATTGAAATATTTTTGTAAAAATTAACTTGAATTTTTTTTTACATAAGTGTTGACATTGATAAGCAAAGATAATATACTCTTCATTGCAGCCCATTGTTTTTCATTAAAAATGTGGTGCGAAAAAGAAGTATACAAAACACACGATAATTAATCAAAAGTGTTGACATAGTATTCTTATTATAGTAGAATATTATACGCACGCTAATATTGTTGTGTGACCAATTAGGTCTTTGAAAACTGAATAGAACAAGTAAAAATTGAGTTTAGGATAAATACATTTTTAAAATAGCAAAGATTTAAACAATTCATAAATTTATGGAGAGTTTGATCCTGGCTCAGGATAAACGCTGGCGGCATGCCTAATACATGCAAGTCGAACGAACGAACCCTTTCGGGGGTAAGTTAGTGGCGAACGGGTGAGGAACACGTAAGAAACCTGCCCCATTGTCGAGGATAACCATTGGAAACGATGGCTAATACTGGATAGGATATAAGGCCGCATGGTCTAATATTTAAAGGTGCTTTCAAGCACCGCTATGGGATGGTCTTGCGCTGCATTAGCTAGTTGGTAAGGTAACGGCTTACCAAGGCGACGATGCATAGCTGGTCTGAGAGGATGAACAGCCACACTGGGACTGAGACACGGCCCAGACTCCTACGGGAGGCAGCAGTAGGGAATTTTCTGCAATGGGCGCAAGCCTGACAGAGCAATGCCGCGTGAATGATGAAGGTCTTCGGATCGTAAAGTTCTGTTGTTGAGGAAGAACACACAGTCTAGGAAATGATTCTGTGCTGACGGTACTCAACCAGAAAGCTCCGGCTAACTACGTGCCAGCAGCCGCGGTAATACGTAGGGAGCGAGCGTTATCCGGAATTATTGGGCGTAAAGCGTGCGTAGGCGTTTTGTTAAGTCAAATCTGAAAGCCCCCAGCTTAACTGGGGAGAGTGATTTGAAACTGGCAGAATTGAGTACGGCAGAGGTTAGTGGAATTCAATGTGTAGCGGTGGAATGCGTAGATATATTGAGGAACACCAGTGGCGAAGGCGGCTAACTGGACCGGAACTGACGCTGAGGCACGAAAGCGTGGGGAGCAAACAGGATTAGATACCCTGGTAGTCCACGCCGTAAACGATGAGAACTAAGTGTTGGGGTTACCCAGTGCTGAAGCTAACGCATTAAGTTCTCCGCCTGGGGAGTACGACCGCAAGGTTGAAACTCAAAGGAATTGACGGGTCTCCGCACAAGCGGTGGAGCATGTTGTTTAATTCGAAGATACGCGAAGAACCTTACCAGGTCTTGACATCTTCTTGATCGCTGTAGAGATACAGTTTCCCTTCGGGGCAAGAATGACAGGTGGTGCATGGTTGTCGTCAGCTCGTGTCGTGAGATGTTGGGTTAAGTCCCGCAACGAGCGCAACCCCTATTAATAGTTGCTAACATTAAGTTGAGGACTCTATTGAGACTGCCAGTGATAAACTGGAGGAAGGTGGGGATGACGTCAAATCATCATGCCCCTTATGACCTGGGCTACAAACGTGCTACAATGGCCGGTACAGAGAGTTGCCAACCCGCGAGGGGGAGCTAACCTTCAAAACCGGTCTCAGTTCGGATTGAAGTCTGCAACTCGACTTCATGAAGTTGGAATCGCTAGTAATCGTGGGTCAGAATACCACGGTGAATACGTTCTCGGAGATTGTACACACCGCCCGTCATACCATGAGAGTCTGTAACACCCGAAGTATGTGGCTTAACCAGTTTACTGGAGGGAGCATCCTAAGGTGGGATAGATGATTAGGGTAAAGTCGTAACAAGGTATCCCTACGGGAACGTGGGGATGGATCACCTCCTTTCTAGGGAGAAAGATACATTTGATACATCAATTCTTTACCTAAACTACAAACATTACATTGTTCTATTTGGTTTTGAAAGACTTACAAGTCTTTCTCATCTTTTTTATTTCTAAAAAGAAGGTCTTTGAAAAGTGGATAATACTGTAAAAAGTTAAGAAATTAAGAGCGCAAGGTGAATGCCTTGGCAATTGGAGCCGATGAAGGACGCGACGAACAGCGATATTCTCGGGGTAGCCGTAAGTAGGCAGTGATCCCGAGGTTTCCGAATGGGGGAACCCACTAGTTTGAAGAACTAGTACCCAGTAATGGGAGGTATACGCAGGGAACTGAAACATCTTAGTACCTGTAGGAAAAGAAAGCAACAGCGATTCCCCGAGTAGCGGCGAGCGAAACGGGACCAGCCCTGTTCTAACTTTGGAGTTACAAAATTTCATGATAGTTGAATTGTGTGGGAAAGCAAACCATAGATGGTGAGAGTCCAGTAAGCGAAATCATGAAATCTCCGTTAGACGAAGAGTACGGCGAGACACGAGTAATCTTGTCGGAATATGCGAGGACCATCTCGTAAGGCTAAATACTACCAATTGACCGATAGTGAACCAGTACCGTGAGGGAAAGGTGAAAAGAACCGTGGGAACGGAGTGAAAAGATCCTGAAACCTTGTGCTTACAACAAGTTAGAGCCCGTTAATGGGTGATAGCGTGCCTTTTGTAGAATGAACCGGCGAGTTACAATAACATGCAAGGTTAAACTTTGAGGAGTGGAGCCGAAGCGAAAGCGAGTCTTAACCGGCGAATTAGTATGTTGTTGTAGACCCGAAACTGCGTGAGCTAGCCATGAGCAGGTTGAAGTTGGGGTAAGACCTAATGGAGGACCGAACCAGGATATGTTGAAAAATGTTTGGATGACTTGTGGCTAGAGGTGAAATTCCTATCGAACGCAGAGATAGCTGGTTCTCACCGAAATAGCTTTAGGGCTAGCGTTGTAATTAGTGGTATGAAGGTAGAGCACTGAATGGTTGATGGTCCCATCCCGGGATACTGATATCAATCAAACTCCGAATGTCATACTTATATGTACAGCAGTCAGACTGTGGGTGATAAGGTCCATGGTCGAAAGGGAAACAGCCCAGACCGCCAGTTAAGGTCCCTAAATCCATGTTAAGTGGGAAAGGATGTGGAGTTGTTTAGACAACTAGGAGGTTGGCTCAGAAGCAGCCATCCTTTAAAGAGTGCGTAATAGCTCACTAGTCGAATGATTCTGCGCCGAAGATGTACCGGGGCTAAACATGGTACCGAAACTGCGGATTCGTATTTTAATACGAGTGGTAGGTGAGCGTTGTTATTGCGGAGAAGTTAGACCGAGAGGACTATTGGAGCGATAACAAGTGAGAATGCCGGTGTGAGTAATGAAAAGTAGGGTGAGAATCCCTACCGTCAAAAGTCTAAGGTTTCCAGAGGAAGGTTCGTCCGCTCTGGGTTAGTCTGGGCCTAAGGTGAGGCTGAAAAGCGTAGCCGATGGATAATAGGTTGATATTCCTATACCACCATTTAAACTGATGGAGTGACGGAGAAAGATAACATGGGCCACTTAGTGGATTGTGGTTTAAGCGTTTAGGCTGTGATATAGGTAAATCCGTATCACGTGAAGGCTGAGGCGTAACGACGTAAGTCATGTGAATCTATGCTTCCAAGAAAAGCTTCTAGGGTTAATTTATATGGTGCCAGTACCGCAAACCGACACAGGTAGACGAGGAGAGAATCTAAAGACGCGCGAGATAACTCTTGTTAAGGAACTCGGCAAAATGACCCCGTAACTTCGGGATAAGGGGAGCTCTACATTGTAGAGCCGCAGAGAATAGGCCCAAGCGACTGTTTATCAAAAACACAGCTCTATGCTAAATCGTAAGATGATGTATATGGGGTGACGCCTGCCCAGTGCTGGAAGGTTAAGAGGAGTACTTAGCATTAGCGAAGGTATGAATTGAAGCCCCAGTGAACGGCGGCCGTAACTATAACGGTCCTAAGGTAGCGAAATTCCTTGTCGGGTAAGTTCCGACCCGCACGAAAGGCGTAACGATTTGGGCACTGTCTCAACAAGAGACTCGATGAAATCTTAGTACCGGTGAAGATGCCGGTTACCCGCGACAGGACGGAAAGACCCCGTGGAGCTTTACTGTAGCTTGATATTGATAGTTGGTGTGTGATGTACAGAATAGGTGGGAGACTTTGAAGCCGGAACGCTAGTTTCGGTGGAGTCATCGTTGGGATACCACCCTTCGTACATTAATTATCTAACCTTCCGGTGTGTAACCGGGGGGACAGTGTCTGGCAGACAGTTTGACTGGGGCGGTCGCCTCCTAAAGAGTAACGGAGGCGCACAAAGGTTTCCTCAGAATGGTTGGAAATCATTCGAAGAGCGTAAAGGTATAAGGAAGCTTGACTGCGAGACGTACATGTCGAGCAGGTACGAAAGTAGGTCTTAGTGAACTGCCAATTTCTGAATGGAAAGGTTGGCAATCAACGGATAAAAGTTACCCCGGGGATAACAGGCTGATTCCTCCCAAGAGTTCACATCGACGGAGGAGTTTGGCACCTCGATGTCGGCTCATCACATCCTGGAGCAGGAGCATGTTCCAAGGGTTGGGCTGTTCGCCCATTAAAGTGGTACGCGAGCTGGGTTCAGAACGTCGTGAGACAGTTCGGTCCCTATCCGTCGTGGGCGTTAGGAATTTGATAGGAGCTGACCTTAGTACGAGAGGACCGGGTTGGACACACCCCTGGTGCACCAGTTGGGCTGCCAGGCCCATAGCTGGGTAGCTATGTGTGGAAGGGATAAACGCTGAAAGCATCTAAGCGTGAAGCCCACCTAAAGATGAGATTCCTCATTCAATTTGAAGTAAGATCCCTTGTAGACTACGAGGTTGATAGGCCAGATGTGGAAGTACGGTGACGTATGAAGCTGACTGGTACTAATAGATCGAGGACTTAACTTTTTATAAAATACAGTATTATCCAGTTTTGGAAGAATAGTCTGGTGATTTTGGCAAAGTGGACACACCTGTTCCCATACCGAACACAGCAGTTAAGCACTTTAGCGCCGATGGTAGTACATTCGTGCGAGAGTAGGACGTTGCCAGGCTTCTTTCTTTTTTATTTTTATTTAAATATATCAATATATAAATTTGTAATATATGGTTAAGACCAATATACGCCTAATTAGCTCAGTTGGTTAGAGCACATGACTGTTAATCATGGGGTCCTAGGTTCGAGTCCTAGATTGGGCGCCATTACATGGCCCGTTGGAGAAGCGGCTTAACTCACATGCCTTTCACGCATGCATTCACGGGTTCGAATCCCGTACGGGTCACCATAAGAACGTTTATACTTATCAAAAGATAAGTATTTTTTTGTACATTTTTGTACATTTTAATTGAAGGGATTCTAATTATGTGATATATTATTTCTAGAGAGAGGTGATTTTTTTATGGGACTAAAAGAAGTTATTAATGAAGAGAAAAAAGATTTAGTAAATGTTAAAAGACCGTATGAAACAGCAGCATTCTTAATTTTTTCAGTATTTTTTGTTCAGCAAATTTTTTATCTTTTATTAAGATTTATTCAATATTTTAAAGACGTAAAAACAATGAATGACGCAGTAGCTCTTGGAGCAACAGCATGGAAGGTAGCATTTAGATATACAAGTGTAACAAATCTACCTATATTTGTTGGAAGAATTATTGGAGTAGATCCAACTAGTTGGTTCTATGTAGGATTAAGTTTCATTTTCTTAATTTTATGGTATTTCTTGATTTATATATTAGTATGGAATTACTGTAAGAAAAGAAATCTAGCTAAATGGACATGGACTACGTTAATTCTTTTTGGACCTGCAGCAATTTTCTTAGTACCAACTTATTTATGGTTCGCAATTTATGTATTTAGACCTTATGTATTTAGATTTGTAAGACGTGGTGTTGATGAATATCATAAATATAGTGAAAATCATGTTTTTGAAGAAGAAGTAGAAGAAGAAGCTCCAGTACTTGCTGAAACTAGAAAACAAAAATCTCAAGAAAAAGCTCAAAAAGATGAAACTATTGTAGAAAAAGAAGAACCTAACAAAGACTTACAAGAATAAACTATAAAAAAAATGAGGAAAAATTCCTCATTTTTTATTTAACAACAATTGCGTCAATTTCAACTAATACGTCTAGGGGTAATCTTCTTACTTCTACTGCAAATCTGGCAGGTTTGTGATTACCAAAGAACTCTGCATATACTTCATTCATATCTTTAAACATCCCTAAATCTTGCATAAATACACCACATTTGATGATATTTTCTTTTTTCAGTCCAGCTTCTTTAACGATTGCTAGAACATTTGCCAATGATTGTCTTGTTTGATCTTTTATTGAGTCACTAATTAAAGTCATAGTTTCAGGGACAAATGGTATTTGGCCAGAAACATATAAAGTATCATTTACAAGAACTCCTTGTGAATAAGGACCCACTGCGGCTGGTGCATTTTTTGTGCTTATTATTTTCAAATTTATCACTCTCCTCAACCAATATTATACTATTAAATTATACATATGAATAGTATTATATTTGATATATTTATGAATATGACATATAATAAAGTATATTAATAAGGAGGAGTTATTTTGGAAATTTTAACAGGAAATGTAAACGAAGAAAGACATGTACCTTATGTTGAAGAATTAAAAAATGGATACCGCGTTACTGTTGGTAAACCATCTCATCATCCAATGACAGATGTACATTGGATTGAATATATAGAATTATATATTGATGGGGCTATGGTTATGAAAAAAGATTTAAAACCTGGTGATTTACCAGTAGCTGAATTTGAAGTAGCTAAAGGAAAAGAAGTATATGCTAGAGAGTTTTGCAATCTTCATGGACTTTGGCAAGGTGAATTAGAATAAAAAAAGAGCATTTTGCTCTTTTTTTATGAATTATTTTTTATTCATTGACAATGTATTGGAATATGTGATAATATTCTAATTAGAAAACCTGCGGGCAGACTAGAGAGACAAGAAGAGAAATATATCTTATTCTTGATATAAATTTCTTTATTCTATGTCTTTCATCCAAGTTTTTTTTTTTTTTTGGAAAACAAAACAAAAAAGGAGAGAGAAAATGGAAAAGAATTTAGTAATTGGGATTCAAGAAAAACCAAAAAGTGTAACTAAATGGATTGTACTTAGTTTACAACATGTATTCGCAATGTTTGGAGCGACAGTACTTGTACCTTTGCTGACAGGACTTGATGTTGGAGTTGCTTTAGTGGCATCTGGTATAGGGACACTGATTTATATCGCTTGTACAAAAGGAAAAGTACCAGTTTACTTAGGAAGTAGTTTCGCATATATTGGAGCAATTTCCACTGCTGGAGCGGTGAATGGATTTAGTAGTGCATATGTTGGACTTATGGTAGTTGGTATTATTTACGTTATTGTAGCTACTGTTATTAGATTTACTGGAAATGGTTGGATTAAGAAAATATTACCACCTGTTGTTATTGGACCTGTAATTATTATTATCGGATTATCTTTAGCACCAATTGCAATTCAAAGTGCAGGATTTGATGGAGCTTCTGGATGGGAGATTCCACTTGTAGCAACTATTACTTTTGCTACAGTTGTCATTGTTAGTTTACTAGGTAGAGGCTTTTTCAGACTCGTACCTTTTTTAATGGCAATTTTTGTAGGGTATGTCTTTGCAATTATATTTGGATTAGTAGATCCTTCTACAGCATTTGATGGATATCATCTCTTTCAAGCTCCTAATTTTATATTTATAGGAACATATAGCCTAGATTTTGATGCAGTATTAATGTTTGCACCAATTGCTTTTGTAACTATTGCAGAACATATAGGTGACCACACTGTACTTGGTGAAGTAACTGGAAAAGATTTCTTAAGTGATCCGGGTCTTGAAAATACATTAATGGGTGATGGTATTGCTACCTTTGTCAGTGCAGCACTTGGTGGACCAGCAAATACAACATATGGAGAAAATACTGGAGTAGTAGCAATGACTAGAGTTGGGAGTGTATATGTTACTGGACTTGCTGCAATATTTGCAATATTGTTAGGATTCTTTGGATATATTCAAGCGTTTATTAACAGTATTCCTTGGGCAGTTATTGGGGGTATGACAATAGTTTTATATGGTTTAATTGCAGGTAACGGGGTAAAAGTTTTAGTTAAAGCGAAGGTTAACTTAGGAAATATGAGAAATCTAATCATTGTAGCCACTATGTTAGTAATTGGTCTAGGTGGAGCAGGATTTGCGTTAAACGGAGCTGTGAATTTGAGTGGGATGAGTTTGGCAGCAGTAATAGGAATAGTGTTAAATTTAGTATTACCAAAAAAAATAGAAGAATAATTTAGTAAAAAAATAGCTAACATCACTTTTAAAATTGATGTTAGCTATTTAATATTTTTTTACTTTGATTACTTCGATTATAAAGATTAATTTAACAGTTCAAATTGCTTGCTTTAAGAACGATTTTTTGGTAAAATAAATAACGGTTAAAAAATTGTTGTATTAGATATTTGGTTGTGTTATAATTTATTTGCTGCCCAATTAATGGTCCCGTGGTGTAGCGGTTAACATGCCTGACTGTCACTCAGGAGATCGCGAGTTCGATTCTCGTCGGGACCGCCATAAATGTGCGCCCATAGCTCAACTGGATAGAGCGTTTGACTACGGATCAAGAGGCTGGGGGTTCGAATCCTCTTGGGCGTGCCATAAAATTTCGGGAAGTAGCTTAGCTTGGTAGAGTGCTTGGTTTGGGACCAAGAGGTCGCAGGTTCAAATCCTGTCTTCCCGACCACTGAAATTTAAAAGTTGAAACTTTATAGTTTTAACTTTTTTTTGTATAAAAAAGAACACTTATGTGCTCTTTTAAAACATAGAGATGAATTTCTTTACTAAATCAGGATCAAATTGTTTTCCTGATTTTTTAAGTAGCTCTTTTATAGCTTCTTCATGGCTAATAGGATCCTTGTAGACTCTACCATTTATCATTATTTCATAGGCATCTACAATTGTGATGACTCTTGCAAGAAATGGTATATTTTTTCCGATTAGTTTGCTTGGATATCCAGTTCCATCATAATGTTCATGTTGATATAGTATAACCTCTGAGAGATGTTGTAGTTCTGGAATTGATTTAGCAATTCTACTACCAACTTCGGGATTTTGTCTAATCTTCTCCCATTCTTCTTCATTCAATTCTTCTGGTTTTCTTAATATATCGTTATCAATGGATATTTTACCAATGTCATGTAGTCTGGTTATTAAGGCAAGTGTTTTAGAATTGTCTTGATTTAACTCTAGTTTATCTGCAAACTTAGATGACAACTCCATTTTTATTTTTCTATTTTTAATTGACTCATTGGATTTTTTATGCAGAGTGCTTTCCAAAGAAGTGATTAAACTATCTCTCATACTTGATCCTTCTTGAAGTTTCTCTTTATACATTCTCTCTTCTGCAATTTTTAAGACTTCGAATATATCTTCTGATTCATTTGTCTTAGTAGCACATCCAAGGGAAATACTTGGAGCAATTGGTTTGTACATAGATTTTTCACATAAGTCTTTAATTCTTTTATAAACAGTCATTGCATCTTCAAATGAGGTTTGAGGTAACAAGATAGCAAATTCATCTCCACCCCATCTAGCAACGATATCTTCTGATCTTGTGGCTTTCTTCAAAATCTTACCAACCTCTACTAAAAGATTGTCTCCATCAAAATGACTGAAAGTATCATTAAGTAATTTAAGACCGTTCACATCTCCCAAAATTATGGTTAAAGGAAGTTGCCTACTTGTGTTTAATCTAGTCAATTGTTCTTCGAAAAACAGTCTATTATATAGTGAAGTTAAGTAATCATGATGACTGATAAACCTTATTTGATCTTTATCAGCTTTTTCTAAAGTAACGTCACGGATTACTAAAATAGCTCCATGATTTTTATCTTCTTCAAAGTTAATTGGAGAAATATTGAAATGAATTGAAGTGTTTTTCAGTTGGTCTTCTTTTATCAATTTAAAAGTATCATCACTTTTAAACGAAACTCTATTTTCCAAACAATTTATAAATATATCTTTAAATGAGCAATCTTGACTTGTAGATTGAATTTCGAACACATCAAAAATTCTTTTTCCAGTAGGATCTATTTTATTGTTTAAAATATCCATAGCTTTTTCATTAATAAGAGTTATTCTAGAAGATTTATCAGTAACAATTATACCTTCTCCAACGCTTAACAAAGTAGCTTTCAATTTTTCATCAACATCTCTAAATTTTCTTTCCTTTTTCATTAACTCTGTCATATCAAAAACAGATGTAAGAATATATTGTTCCCCATTGAGTTCTACTGGACCTGAATGAACTTCTACATCTATTATATCTCCGTTTTTTAAGATATGTTTGAACTCAAAGTAGTTTGTCTCTTCATTTCTTGCTTTATCAAGTTCTGCTTGAGTTTCTTCATTTGATAGAGTATTTATGTCTTTTATATTGATTTCTTTAATTTCTTCAAGAGTATAACCATACTTTTCCAAAGTTGCATCATTTGCATCTACTATTTGCCCTGTTTTAGAATCTAACAAGAACATCATTGTTTTGCTCATTTTGAACAATCCTCGGTATTGGACTTCAGATTCAACTGTTTCATTATTTTTAAAGAATCGAAGTCTTTGTGATAACATAAATTGTGAAATAATTAATCCTCCAATAGGATAAATAGTAATCAGTATGAATGATACTTGTCTTAAAACATACATTCTATTTTCTGGTAGGAAAAGAAGTAATGCAATCATTATAATTTGAACAAATAAGGAAACTAAATATAACTCAATCCATGTAATTTTATATTTGTCAAATCGAGGATTCTTTAATCTAAAATGTCTCCAGAGTAAACCAATTGTAGCAGCAAATACTACCCAAGCAACTCCTACATATGCTCCAGACCCTCCAATATACAATCTGTAAACTATCATAGCCGCGCCAGCAATAGCTGTCGGAATAAAACCGATAAACATACCAGTTATAGAAATAACTACAGCTCTAGCATCAAACATAATTCCTGGAGAGAGTTCATATGGAGTTGACATAATTGTTACCCCGATAAACGCTATCAAAATCCCCATAATTATGCTTCTACCTGTATTCCCAATTTTAGTTTTTAGAGGAAAAAGAGAATAAGTAACTGTAAGGCCAAGTAAAAGCAAAATATTAGCTGTAAATGATAAGATTATATCTATATTCATGCTATCTCTCCTCTTACTCTTTTCTATAATTATACTATATTCTTGATGTTAATTAAATATGTTTTATTATATGCTAAAATACTTGCTTTTAAATACAGATACCATTATAATATTTAGTGGTATCCATGGTCCCGTAGCCAAGTGGCTAAGGCAATGGACTGCAACTCCGTGATCAGCGGTTCAAATCCGCTCGGGACCTCCATAAAGAGGACAACAAGGACATATTTTTTGTCAATGTCATTAAGTTAAGAAAAAGAAGATTGATCTTCTCACACATGTTGTGAGGGGGTCTTTTTATTTTGTGTTTTTTTCACTTTTTTTTAGTTTTTTTCATAAAAAGACTTGACAAAGTCTCTAAAATTTGCGGCGCAGCCCCTAGAAGTGTAAATACTTAAAGGAGGCTATACTATGCAATATTCAAAACTATTAAAGTCGAGACTCAACGATAATATCGTTGATGTCGCGATGACTTCGGATTTCATCAGGAATCCGAAGTC
>Ga0307991_1002734_pt1 | contig 11772 bp, 9 predicted proteins | sample EllFjometagen131_FD_203146 | JGI IMG/M metagenome (GOLD analysis project Ga0307991, IMG submission 203146) | Marine microbial communities from Ellis Fjord, Antarctic Ocean - #131 | ecosystem: Environmental > Aquatic > Marine > Unclassified | place: Southern Ocean | collected 2014-10-08 | reverse complement strand
CTCCTTCAACAGGGTGAAACCACCGGCGTTTTTCAGTTAGAGTCATCAGGGCTTAAACATTACCTGAAACAACTTCGACCAAACGAATTTGAAGATATTATCGCTATGGTTTCCTTATATCGACCGGGTCCAATAGATCTTATCCCTCATTACATCAAACGAAAATTCGGCGAGGAAGAAGTTTCTTTTCTTCATCCAAAACTTGAACCAATACTCACTTCTACTTACGGTATTGGTATTTATCAGGAACAGATGATGAAAATTGCCCGCGATTTGGCCGGTTTTTCTCTAGGCGAAGCTGATATTTTACGGAAAGCAATCGGAAAGAAAATTAAGTCGCTCTTAAATAAACAAAAAGGGAAACTCATAAACGGCATGGTTAAAAATGGCATTAAGCAAAAAACCGCCGAAAAAATCTGGGAAATCTTCCCACCCTTCGCCCGCTATGGTTTCAATCGCTGCGTAACCGGAGATACAAGAATCTACAATCCTGAAACGGGTAAGCTGACTCCTATAAAAAAAATTCACGAAAATAAGAATAAACAAGATATTGTGTTTTTAAACGAAAACACGCTCAAACTAAAAAAAACAAAAGCTACTAAAACCTATTACAATGGCAAGAAAAAAGTTTGGAAAGTCAAAACCAGAAGTGGTCGGGAAATAACCGTTACTAGTAATCACCCACTCTATACTGAGAAAGGTTGGCAAAATCTTAAAAATATAAAAGAAGGCGACCGAATTGCTGTTCCAAGAAAACTTCTGGAACCAAAAAACTCTAAATCTGAAGGAAAATATAAACTTGTCGTTCTTGGTTATCTAATAGCCGAAGGTAATCTTTGCCATCCTCACGGATTTTACTTTTACTCCAAGGAAAAATTAGAAATAGATGATTACATTAAAAACCTGGAAAAATTTGGCAATACTGTGGGCAAAATAGATAACAGTAAATCAGCTGTCTCTGTATACTCCAAAAGAAAAAATGTGAAAGAAAAATCAGAAGCCGTAGAATGGATAAACTCACTGAATATAAAAGGAAAAACAGCTACGAAAAAAGTCTTTCCTGAATTTGTGTTTCGCCTTCCAAACAAAGATCTCGCTCTACTTATCAGTAAAATGTTCCAAGGCGACGGTTGTGTAAACAATAAACGAGATCCGCAAATTTTCTACGCTACTTCTTCTAAACAGATTGCTCAGGATTTTCAACATTTCCTTCTTCGATTCAATATCTTATCTGCCATTCACACCAAAAAATTCAAATACCGCGGCGGTTTTAAAACCGGCTACACTGTAACCGTAACCCGCTACAACAACATTGCTAAATTTATTAACACCTTTGGAAAATATTTTGTAGGTAAAAAGGCAACAACGGCTAAGGAGATAATGAAAACTCACCCTATCATAAACGGCAGCATCAAAAATAATTCCGCCAGAGGCAGTTTTGATACCATCCCTGTTTCCTTAGTCATTGACAAAATACGCGAAGCTGCAAAAATCAAAACTTCAAACTTCAGAGAATTTCAACGACAAACCGGTATATCCTGGAGACTATTTATGAAAGATAAAAAAAAGGTGGGATACCTCAGAGAAACCGTCGCTAAAATTGCCGAAGAAACTGGAAACGAAAAACTTCAAACGCTCTCAGACTCAGATATATTCTGGGACAAGGTAGTAAACATTAAGTACGAAGGTATAAAGGACACTTACGACATCACCGTACCCAAACATCACAACTTTATCGCCAATGACATTATTATTCATAATTCCCATGCTGCCTCATACGCTATGATTAGTTATCAAACTGCGTATCTCAAATCTCATTATCCGGTTGAATTTATGACCGCCCTCTTAAATACTTCCGGTAATGACGTAGACCGAATCAATTTCTTAATCGCTGAAACTCGCCATCTCAATATTGAAGTTCTTCCACCGGATATCAATCAAAGTTATCACAATTTCACTATTGACGATGATAATAATATTCGCTTCGGGCTTTCCGCTATTAAAAATATCGGGCGCAATATTGCCGATATAATAATAGAAGAACGAATTCAAGGAGGGCCATATCAAAATATTATCGATTTCCTTTCCCGAATCCACCATCGAGATATGAATAAAAAATCCCTAGAGAGCTTAATAAAATGCGGGGCGCTTAACTCTTTGAATAAAAATCGGATTCAACTTCTTGAAAATATTGATGAAATGCTGAAAATTAACCAAGAATTCCGTCGGGTTAAAGAAAATAACCAAACTAATCTTTTCGGCAAGAAGCCAATGATAACTTTAAATCTCAAACCGGCCAAAGAAAATATCGGTAAAAATAGAATCCTTGCCTGGGAAAAAGAACTTCTCGGAATTTATCTCACCGACCATCCTTTTAGTAAATACGCCGGAAACTTAGGCGATAATGTAAAATCAATTAAGGAAGTTGTAAATAACGGCAATGGCAACCATGGATATTACACAACCGCCGGTCTTATATCCAGTATTAAAAAAATCTTCACCAAGAACGGCAAGCCTATGCTCTTCGTTAAAATTGAAGACCAGGAAGATGCTATGGAAGTTCTGGTTTTTGCCGACACGCTTCAAGAAAACAGCCGGATTTGGGAAGAAAATAAAATAGTTTTACTAAAAGGCCGCCTTTCCAATCGGGATGAAGAAGCAAAACTTATCTGCGATAAAGTAAAAGAATTGTAAGGAAACTTATTATCCATTACTCTTTGCCTAACCTCTAATAAACTGTAATAATAACCACGATGCCTGAAGATAATAAAAAATTAAATAATATCCGCCACTCCCTGGCTCATCTTCTGGCCGCGGCTGTTCTTGAAAAATATCCCGGTGTCAAACTCGGTATCGGACCGGTGATTGAGAACGGATTTTATTATGATTTCCTTTTCCCGGAAGATGTTTTAATAAATGAAAATATCCTCAAAAAACTTGAGGAGAAAATACGAAAATACATTAAAGAAGAACTCCTTTTCTCTGGTCGAGAAGTAACCGAAAATGAAGCTAAAAAACTTTTTAAAGACCAGCCCTTCAAGCTTGACCTTATAAATGAATATATAAAAGAAGGAAAGAAACTTTCCGTATATGAAACCGGTAATATTTTTTCTGACCTTTGCCGCGGCGGTCATGTGAAAAACACTAAGGAAATAAATCCTGATTCTTTCAAATTAACTCACGTCGCCGGCGCTTATTGGCGAGGTAATGAATCAAACAAAATGCTTACCCGTATTTATGGCACGGCATTTGAGTCAAAAAGCGAATTAAATGACTACCTCGAACAAATAGAAAAAGCAAAACAAAGAGACCATCGTAAAATAGGAAAGGAACTTGAACTCTTTATGATAGATGAGGAGGTCGGACAAGGCCTTGTTCTTTGGCTGCCTAAAGGGGCACATATAAGAAAAATTATTGAGGATTATTTATATGAAGAGTTATCAAATGTCGATTATCAATGGCTCTACACACCGCACATTGCGAATCGCAAACTGTGGGAAATTTCCGGGCATTGGAACTTTTACAACGAAAGTATGTACCCTCCTATTGAAGTAAGCCGCAGTTTGGAGGAAGCGCAGAAAAACATAGAAAGCGAGGTGAAAGAAGAATATCTCTTAAAACCAATGAACTGTCCGTTTCATGTACGGGTCTACAATTCAAAAATAAGAAGCTATCGCGACCTGCCTATAAAATATGCGGAACTCGGGACGGTTTACCGGTACGAACGCTCGGGTACTCTTCACGGTCTTACACGAGTGCGAGGATTTACTCAGGACGACGCCCATCTTTTCTGCCAACCCAAACAGATGCCCGAGGAACTCTCAAAATTAGTTAAACACGCTATAAAAATGCTAGGCGACTTTGGATTTTCTGAATATAATACTTACCTTTCCACAAGGCCTGAAAAATATGCGGGTAAAGAAAAGGATTGGGAAATTGCCACAAAAGAACTGGAAAATGTTCTCAAAAAACAAAACATTGAATATGAAATTGACGAAGGCGGAGGTGTATTTTATGGACCTAAAATTGATATAAAGATAAAGGACTCGCTCGGGCGAGAATGGCAATGCACTACTATACAATTTGATTTTAATCTACCACAAAGATTTGATATGAATTTTATAAATGAGAAAGGAGAAAAGGAACGGCCGTTCATGATTCACCGCGCTTTGCTAGGTTCAATGGAAAGATTCTTCGGCGTTCTAATTGAACATTACGCCGGTGACTTTCCAACCTGGCTCGCTCCAACCCAAGTCGCAGTTCTTCCGATTAGTAAAGAACATGTGAGTTACGCCGAGGAGCTCTTTAAAAGACTTAAAAAGGAGAATGTCTATGTTGAAATTTACAATCCCGACGATACTCTCAGTAAGCGAATTAGAAACGCCGAAACCCAAAAAATTCCGTATGTTCTTGTAGTTGGCGACAAAGAAAAGAAAACGAACTCTGTTAATGTTAGAAAAAGACATGAAGGGAAAACTGAAATTGTCAAAATTGAGGAATTTATAAAGAAAATCACTAAGGAAATCAAAGAAAGGGGGTAAAGCTTCTAAAATAAAAACAAGCGGCGTTTCCAGCGTCGCTTTTTGGTATTATTATAAAGATATGATAAACAAACCAAAAATAATAGCGATTGTCGGGTCCACTGCCTCGGGAAAAAGCAGTTTGGCAATAGAAATTGCTAAGAAATTTAATGGCGAAATTATCTCGGCTGATTCCCGTCAGGTATACATTGGAATGGACATCGGTTCTAATAAAGTGCCTCTTGTAAAAAAGAGAGACGGGCTCTACTCAGAAAATATCTGTCATCATCTCCTTAATATCGTAAGTCCTGAAAAACAATTCTCAGTAGTGGACTTTAAGCGCCTTGGTCAAAAAGCCATCAAAGAAATTTTAGAAAGGAATTATCTTCCTATAATTGTCGGCGGTACCGGATTTTACATTGATACTCTTTTATTTAATCTAAACCTTCCTAAAGTACCGCCCCAATTCAAACTACGCAAAAAACTCCAGAAAGAATTAACCGAACAACTATACCGAAAATTAAAAAAACTGGATCCGGAAAGAGCCGAGAATATAAACCCGAATAACAAACAACGAATTATAAGAGCTTTGGAAATAATTGAAGTAACCAAGAAACCGGTCCCAAAAACAAATTATTCAGAATCTCCTTATACTCCTCTTTTTATCGGCCTTAAAACAAACCGTCGGGAATTAAAAGAGAGATTAAAAAATCGACTCGAATTAAGAATTAAAAAAGGATTATTAAAAGAAACAGAAAAACTTCACAAAGAAGGAATCTCCTGGGAACGATTAGAATCATTCGGACTTGAATACCGGCATTCCGCAGAGTATCTCCAAAATAAAATATCAAAAGAGGAAATGAAAAAAAGAATAGAAAACAACAGTTACAAATACGCTAAACGTCAAATAACTTGGTTTAAACGCAATAAATCAATTCATTGGATAAAAGAAAAAGACGAAGCAATTGACTTAATTCAAAAGTTTTTGAATTAGTCAGTATTTATTCCCCCAAAACCTTTTTAAAAACTCCTACTGCTTTTTTGGGATCAGCCTGCCCTTTACTCTTTGCCATTACTTGCCCCACTAAAAATTTAACTGCTTCCTCTTTACCCTTCTTGTAATCCAAGACAGCTTTTTCGTTTTCATTAACCACCTCTCTAACAACTTTCTCAAGTTCATTCTCTCCACTAATTACTTCAAATCCACCTTCTTCTTTAATCGTCTCCGGGTCCTTGCCGGTTTCAAACATTGAAGCAAGCATATTCTTAGCCAACCGACTTGAGAGTTCGCCGCTTGAAGTCATATACACAAAATGAGCAAACTCCTCCGGAGAAATTTTAAAATCCTCAAACTTCGCTCCTCGGTCATTCATTAATCCTCTAAGCTCGCCGGTAAAATAATTATAAGCCGATTTAACATCAGCCTTCTTATTAAATATTCTCAACTCTGAAATAATTTCTTCAAAATATTCCGCCTCACGCTCGTTATTAATCAAAGGTTCAACGTCTTCCATTTTTAATTCAAACTCTTTCGCAAAACGATTTCTTTTTGCTTCCGGCAGTTCCGGTAATTCCGCTTTCATATTTTCCAAATCCCACTCACTCAGGTCAAGCGGCGGCAAATCCGGCTCCGGGAAGTATCGGTAATCATGGGCTTCTTCTTTACTGCGCTGAGACCAAGTTTTCTGATTCTTAGCATTCCAACCTCTCGTTTCTTGAATAACTTTCTCACCTCTTTCCAAAAGTTTTTTCTGTCTTGCTATTTCATATCCAATTGCCTGGCTGACAACTCGAAAAGAATTTATATTTTTAAGTTCTACTCTGGTACCCATATTAAGGCTAACGTTCGCTTCAATACGCATTTCTCCCTTCTCCATATCCGCATCCGAAATACCGAGATAACGTGAAATAAGTTGGAGCTCTCGAGCAAATTCTACCACCTGTTTAGCGCTAACCAAATCCGGTTCGGTAACAAGTTCAGCCAGTGGCGTGCCGGCCCGGTTATAATCAACTAAACTTGATTTACTCATCCCTTCTTCTACAAAACCTCCTTCGGTATGGACTAATCGTCCGGCGTCTTCTTCTAAATGAATTCTAGTTATTCGAATTTCTTTAAGCTCCCCGCCGGAAACTAATGGGTCGTCATATTGGGAAATCTGAAAACCTTTCGGGAGATCAGGGTAAAAGTAGCTTTTCCGGTCAAAGTTGGTTTTCTTGGCTATCTTTCCACCAAGCGCTAATCCAAAAAGCACCACCTTACGCACCGCCTCCTCGTTTATAGTCGGCAATGTTCCCGGGTGGGCTAAGCAAATAGGGCAGATATTCACATTTGGTTGATTCTCGTCTGGATCATTTTTACAAGGACAAAACATTTTTGTCTTTGTATCCAATCGAATATGGATTTCAAGCCCTATAGTTGGTTTATATTCCGGCATATCCAGTTTAAACTACGTCAATCCCCATATTACGCGCGGTTCCTTCAATGATTTTTACCGCTGCATTAATATCATTAGTGTTTAAATCTTTCATTTTTCGCTCGGCAATTTTTTTAATATCTTCCTTGGTTACCGTTCCCACTTTTACTTTGTGGGGCTCACCAGAACCTTTTTCTATCCCGGCCGCTTTCTTTAAAAGATATGAGGCGGGCGGTGTTTTAAAAACTAAATCAAAACTTCGGTTTTTATATATCGTAATTTCAACTGGGATAAGCTCCCCGCCCATTTCTTTAGTTTCCTCATTAAACCTGCTAATAAACTCACCGATATTAACACCGTGCTGACCAAGCGCCGGACCAACAGGCGGCGCCGGCGTAGCTTGACCGGCTGGTATCTGCAATTTTAATACTACTTGTATTTCTTTTGCCATATTTGTATAAGTTAGTTTGTTTTACTAAATTTTCTCTACCTGCAAAGTATCTAATTCAACCGTGGTGTCTCGACCAAACATTGGAACTACCACTTTTACTCTGCCACGAGCCTCGTCAATTTTAACCACTTTGCCATCACGGTCTTTAAAGGGCCCATCAATAATCTTTACTGATTCATCCTTTTTAAAATCAACTTTATGAACCGGCTCTTTTTCAGCCATTCGTTGCGTAATACTATCCACTTCCTCTTTGGAAAGCGGAGTGGGATTTGCCGGATCAGGCCCTACGAAACCGGCTACTCGGGGGGTATTTCGAACCACATACCAGGAATCTTGGTCAAGAATCATATCCACTAAAACATAGCCGTGAAAAATTTTTTCTTCTATCACATGCCGTTTGCCACCGCGAATTTTTATTCTCATTTCCTTAGGTACAATCACATTAAAAATTCTGTCATTCATCGCTAATGAATCTACCCGCTGACTGAGATAACGAGCTACGGCATCCTCATATCCGGAATAAGTATGAACGGCATACCAATGTCGCTCTTTATTCTCTTCCGAATCATCTAAAGTTGTATGTTTCTTGTTATTGGCCATAATTTACGCTTCACTTAAGGTTTATTTCCCTAGCCCGCTATTGTGGGAATAATCACCTTTAAAATATTGGTAAATACATAATCAAGAAGCCCCAAATAAACTGCGACTGCAACCGAAATACCAATTACTATTAATGTATATCGGACAGTTTCCTCTCTGGTAGGCCAATTAACTCGCTTGAATTCTTGGCGTGATTCTTTTAAAAATTTTACTGCCTTCTTAAACATATCTAAAAACTTTACCACTTTACAAAATTCATATCAAGTAACCGACAGTATAATCATATATCCAGGTTCCTGACCGTTTTGGCATAGGCTTGGATAAACCGCTTCCGAGGCGCTACGTCGCTACCCATCAAAATGTCAAACATGTTATCTGCTTCGGCTGCGTCTTCAATTTCAACCTGCTTCAAAATCCGATTCTCAGGATCCATAGTTGTTTCCCAAAGCTGTTCCGGATTCATTTCACCTAAGCCTTTATATCGCTGAATGGTAATCTTATTCCCCATTTCCTTAATCATCTTTTTATACTCATCTTCCGTGTAGACATAATTCTTTTCCTTGCCTTTCTGAATTTGATATAAAGGCGGCTGGGCAATATAAAGATAACCCTGTTCAATAACCTCTTTAAAATATCGGTAGAATAAAGTTAAAAGTAAGGTTCTAATGTGAGCTCCGTCAATATCCGCATCCGTGGCAATGATTATCTTGTGATACCTTATCTTTGAAACATCGAATTCTTCGGCAATAGCTGTCCCTAAAGCAATAACGAGAGATCTTATTTCATTATTTTTAAGCAGGCGGCTTAATCTATTCTTCTCAGCATTCAATACTTTACCTCGTAAAGGCAAAATAGCTTGGGTATTACGGTCACGTCCGTTTTTACAGCTCCCGCCGGCGCTGTCGCCCTCCACTATAAAAAGTTCTGATTTCTCCGGTTTCCGGGATATACAATCGGCAAGCTTACCGGGCAGTGCCAAACCTTCTAACGCTCCCTTTCGAAGCACGGTTTCCTTAGCTGCTTTAGCTGCCTTTCTAGCTCTAACCGCTAACATATTCTTCTCTAAAATTTTCTTGGCGTCAGACGAACGTCTCTCTAAAAACTCCAAAAGGGCGTCAAACATCGCCGTTTCAACCGCGCTTCTCACCTCCGGATTACCCAACTTCGCTTTCGTCTGGCCCTCAAATTGAGGTTCGTGCGGTGAGCTAAGTTTCACCGAAATTACCGCCACTAAACCTTCCCGAACATCTTCACCTGTCAAATTATCATCCGACTCTTTCAAAATTCCTTCCTTGCGGGCATAGTCATTAAGAATTCGGGTAAGCGCCGAGCGAAAACCGGTAAGATGCGTTCCTCCGTCAGCAGTATAAATATTATTAGCAAAAGCGTGTTCTTCGCTTTCTACATCGTCGGTATAAACAAAAGCAATTTCAATACCAATACTATTTTGTTCCCTTTGAACATAGAAAGGATTATTTTGAATCCGGTTAGCATTACCCACGAGATAAGTGAGGTATGATTGAAGTCCGCCTTCAAAATAAAATCCATAGGAATTCCTCTCTTCTTTTCTTTTATCTAAAATATTAATTCGAAGGCCTTTGGTAAGATAAGCCTGTTGGCGAAGATGGTTTATAATCCGTTCAAAGTTGAACTGAGCACTGTCAATAAAAATTTCCGAATCAGGTTCAAAAATAATAGTGGTTCCATTCTTCTCGCAACTACCCCGCCTTTTTACCTTACTTTTTGCTTTTCCTCTCTTATACTCTTGAACATATCTTTTACCGTCTCTGCAAACCTCAGCCTGCAAATTCTCCGAAAGAGCATTAACTACCGAAACTCCAACACCATGAAGACCTCCGGCCACTTTGTACGATTTGCTGTCAAATTTTCCTCCGGCGTGAAGAGTTGTCATTACTGTCTCCAAAGCCGACTTGCCGCTCTGTTTATGATATTCAACCGGAATCCCCCGTCCGTCATCAGTTACTCGCACTTGGTTATTCGGTAAAAGCTCAATTATAATATTTTCAGCGTATCCAGCCATCGCTTCGTCTATAGAATTATCCACAACTTCATAAATCAAGTGATGAAGACCATCCGAACCGGTAGAACCAATATACATACCCGGTCTTTTCCTGACCGGCTCCAAGCCTTTCAAAACGTAAATATCCTCGGCGCTATAGCTGTTTTTCTTCGATACCACCTTCCGATTAATCGATTTCTTACCTGAAATTTTTTTCCTATTAGTGCTTTTTCTTTCAGTCATTTAGTTTATTTTTTAATCAATTTTAAAAAACCCAAGAGGGTTCCTCACTCTTATAATACCAAAAAATAGCTTCTAAAACAACCAATTAATGGACGTTGAACGTCTATTATTAATTTACTATAGCATCACGACAGCCGTCGTGATGCTATAGTAAAATTATTTTAAGAATTGGACAATCTAACACAATTAAGTTAGTATAACAAAACAAAGACTCTAAGAACCAAACAAAAACTAAAATCAAATTCATGAAAAAAGACATCCATCCAAAATATTATGATAAAGCCGAAGTAAAATGCGCTTGTGGTAACACTTTCACTGTTGGCTCTACCAAAAAAAATATTAAAATAGAAATCTGTAACAAATGCCACCCTTTCTACACCGGCAAGAAACAGTTAATCGATGTTGCCGGACGCGCCGAGCGTTTTAAAACTCGCCAGAAAAAGGCCAAGAAAAAATCTTAATACTTACCCGCAATACTAATTTATGGCTACAATATTAAAAGCAGAAAAACGGGAAATTTTGGGTAAAAAAGTAAAAAATCTTCGAAAAGAGGGTATTATTCCTGCCGAACTCTTCGGTCCGGGAATAAATAATATTCATCTTTCTATACCTAAACAAAAATTCATTGAAATATATAAAAAGGCGGGAAAAGATACTATTATTGAAATTGATATTGAAGGTGAAAAAAAATCTATTTCCACCCTTATTTCCAACGTCCAGATTCACCCAATAACCCGGAACCCTCTCAATATTGATTTCTATGTGGTAAGTCGGGACACCAAAATTGAAACTGAAGTGTCTCTTGAATTTAAAGGTGTTGCTCCGGCTGAAAAAGAAGGCCTTATTATAGTAAAAGTTTTAAAGGAAATTAAAATAAAAGCTCTGCCCCAAAACATCCCTCACGAAATTGAGGTGGATATATCTTGCCTCAAAACCATTGAGGACCGTATTTATGTTAAGGATTTAAAAATCCCCGGCGATGTCGAGGTTATCACTCCGTCTGATATGGCAGTGGCCACTATTTCCAAAAAAGAAGAAGAGATTGTTGAAGAAAAAGAAGAAGTTGAAACTGCTCCACCTGCTGAAGGGATTAAAGAAACCGCCAAGAAGAAAGAAGAGACAACTGGAACTGAAGAGAAAAAAGAGGTTAAGAGTGAATAACTATTATGAAATGTTTCCGCCCAATTACGCTTTTTGTTTTCGTTTTAATATTCGGATTTTTTATTTTAACATTCGGATTTTTCTCTTTTTCGGTAAGCGCCCAGGAATCTGAAATTTCTAATTCCACCTCCACTGCTATTTCTACCTCTACCAGTGAGGAGTTTTTTGAAAATCTTTCACTCAGCCAAGTTGCCGAACAACAAGAAGAACTTGAAAAGAAATTAATGGAGCTTGAGGAAAAAATGGCTGAACAGGAAAAAATAATCAATGAATATCGAAGTAAAGGCCAGACTCTTAAAAATGAAATATACAGTATTAACGCCCAAACTAATAAACTAAACCTTCAAATTGAGGCTGTTGAAC
>Ga0307991_1002733_pt1 | contig 11772 bp, 11 predicted proteins | sample EllFjometagen131_FD_203146 | JGI IMG/M metagenome (GOLD analysis project Ga0307991, IMG submission 203146) | Marine microbial communities from Ellis Fjord, Antarctic Ocean - #131 | ecosystem: Environmental > Aquatic > Marine > Unclassified | place: Southern Ocean | collected 2014-10-08 | reverse complement strand
GAAATTATATCCTTTATCTTTGTAAAGGCGTATCTCTTTTCTGAGGGCACTATGATACCTTTGACAGAGATCTTTATCAAACAAGATCCTGTTAAATGAACAATATGGACAGAGACTTTCACAGAATGGGATATGTAGATAAAGAAGCATGTCGTGATTTGTCTTTCCCTGCGGGAGAGACGTATCCATACCTTCAGTGAATTGCATGGCCCGGGAAAATTCCCGTTTCGTCACTTCTGTTATAAGTTTTCCTATCAATTCAACTAACCCCCTTTTTACTCACTCCGCTCGATTATCAGGATTCTCATATTATTTCAATAGTGTTGAAATAATAATCTCATGGTGTTATAGAAATAGAAAATCAGGAACAGAAAGGCACAGTGCGGAAAAATGAAAACTTGGAAATTATGGGAAAATGAAAAGATCAATGAAGCGGAAACAAGGCTTCTGAGAAGGCAGGCCGATGAGATCCCTATTCCCCTTGATGAAGAGGGAAAGAAAGATATAGAAATCCTTGTTGACACATTTACTGGAAGGGATGATGCTGCGGGGCTTGCCGCCCCGCAGATAGGAATAAGTAAAAGGGTCGTGGTGTTCAAAAACGGGAACTTCAGCGACAAAACACCATTAAAAAAGGGTGGCGGCCATTACGATGTCCTTGTAAACCCGAGGATCACACAGATAAGAGGAGACAAGGAAAAAATGCAGGAGGCCTGCCTGTCATGTCCTGATATAAGTGCCGATGTTGTCAGGGCGACTTCAATAAAGGTCAAGGCATACGATGAGAAGGGGAATAAGATAAACAAACGCTACACGGGATTTCTTGCCCGTGTGGTTCAGCATGAGCTTGATCATCTTGATGGAAAGCTCATCGTCGACCGGGGCACAACGATCTACTTTCCCAAAGAAAAGTCCCAATTTTTCGACAAGATTTTCAAGGGTGAATAAATCCAAAGTATTCCATCTGTAAACCATCATATTTTAAAGAGAGATTCATGCCACTAACCAAAGATCATTTGAACAGATATGCCGATACCCTTTTGTGGGGTTTGTTAAAGGCCAGGACGGGACGATTCAAAAGGGGCGACATTGTCTTGATTCGATACGAATTGCCCGCTTTGAGCCTTGCCGAGATTCTTTACGATAAATTGCTCGACATGGGGATGAATCCCATTCCCCGCGCCGGTCTTACCGTAAACATGGAACGCTGTTTCTTTGACAGAGCGAACAGGCGGCAACTCGTTTTTCACCCTCCAGGGGAAAAAGAGTTATATGAATCGCTCAATGGAAGCATATTTATTTGTGCTCCTGAATCCCTTACCCACTTGAAAGACGCGGATCCCAAAAAGATAGCAAAGGCACTGATCGCGAGAAAAGAGTTCCGCGAGATACTTGACAGAAGAGAGGAAACCGGCGAATTCGGCTGGACGCTGTGCACATTTCCAACACAGGAGCTTGCAACAAATGCAAAGCTCACCCTTGCACAATATACCGATCAGATAATAAAGGCATGTTTCCTGGACAGCGACAACCCGGCTTCCAGATGGGAAGCAGTTTACAGGGAAGCTGGCGCAATAAAGAAATGGTTGAACATGATGGAAGTTTCGTATTACCACATACAATCTGAAAACGTCGACCTTCGTATAAGACCGGGAGAAAAAAGAAAGTGGATAGGTGTTTCGGGTCATAATATACCAAGTTTCGAACTTTTCCTCTCTCCCGACTGGAGAGGGACAGAGGGTTATTACTTCGCAAATCAGCCCTCTTTCAGAAGCGGCAATTACGTGGAGAACATAAAACTTGCCTTCGAAAAGGGCCGCGCCGTCAGAATCGAGGCCACCTCCGGCGAAGACTTTACAGCAAAACAACTGTCCATGGACAAAGGGGCATGCAGAGTTGGAGAATTTTCCCTTACCGACAGGAGTTTTTCCAGAATCGACAGATTCATGGCGGATACTCTCTTTGACGAAAATTACGGGGGACAATGGGGTAATTGTCATATAGCTCTTGGATCGTCTTTCTCCGAAACATACACTGGAAATCCCGCCGAACTGACGAAGGACATGAAAAAAAGCCTTGGACTTAATGACTCAGCACTCCATTGGGACATGGTAAACACCGAGAAGAAAACAGTAAAAGCACATCTGCTGGATGGAAAAACAGTTACAATCTATGAAGATGGCAACTTTTGTTGTTAGACTGTATGAAAAGGAAAGCAGATGCTAAAGACGATCTTCGAAAACTTTCCCATACCAACGTTTGTTATAGGCAGGGATCATAAAATAATATATTGGAACAGGGCGCTGGAAAAGCTGAGCGGAATTAAGGCCAGAGAGGTGGTTGGTTCTGAAATCACTGGAAGGCATTCTACCATGAATACAGACCTGTCGTAGCCGATCGGTATCGTCACCCACTCTCTCTCCTCCTTATGGACATTGACGATTTTAAAGATTTCAACGACACATATGGACACCTTGAAGGGGACGAAGTTCTTGTCAGGATCGGAGAGGTAATCCAAAAATGCCTGAGAAAGACGGACTCTGCATACCGATACGGAGGAGAGGAGTTTACCGTTACCTTGCCTGAAACAACCGGAGACGCGGCAACTATTCTCGCAGAGAGAATAAGGGCGGAATTCGAGAATGAGGATTTTTACCCATTTGGCGGCGGGAAATCAGAGCACAAGACAGTAAGCATTGGAGTAACCCAGTATATATTTCAAGAGGAACTGAGGATGTTTCTAAAACGGGCGGATTCCAACATGTATCACGCCAAAGGGCAGGGGAAAAACCGGGTATACTATCGGAACAAATAGGACAACTCGAAAAAGCAAATATGCTGCCGGATGGGACTTAAATGCTTAACGGATGGGTCTCCATGCATTATCTCTCTATCCTTCGTACCGGTTCAGTGAAGATATTATGTCGATTATTTTGAATATCCCGGCCATCGCGAGGGTACTTGTTGTCTTCATTCTCGTTCTCATTGCCATCAGAAGGAATGTCTCGCTGGGGAATGCATTTCTCCTGGGGGCTATCCTCATAGGTGTGCTCTTCGGATTAACGCCGGGCGCAATGCTTTTCTCAGCTTCCGGATCGATTATGATGCCCAAAACCCTTTCCCTTGCCGCTGTAGTTACGCTCATCCTTGTCCTCAGCAGCAGTATGGAGCTGGGGGGCCATATGGAGCGGCTCCTCGAAAATTTCCGCGGTCTTGTGACAAACCCCAGGCTGAATCTCGCTATGTTTCCTGCCCTGATCGGTCTTCTCCCCATGCCCGGAGGCGCGGTATTTTCCGCGCCCATGGTGAAAGAGCTGGGGAACAGAAGCAGGCTCAGGCCGGATCAGCTCAGTTTCATCAACTACTGGTACCGTCATATCTGGGAATACTGGTGGCCTCTCTATCCGGGAATACTCCTTTCTGTGACACTGGCAGATATAAATCTCTGGACAATGATGATGATTATGTGGCCATTTACCATTGTGGCCGTTTCTCTCGGTTCTCTTTCCGTAAAAGGAATTGATCTCAAACATGCGGCAGTTAAAAGAGATAAGAGCATTTCCGCGGGACCATTTTTTAAAGAACTTACTCCTATACTCATGGTGATATTTGTAGGACTCGGTGCGGGAATGCTCCTCTCGCATATCTTTCCCGGTTTTCACACCGCGAAGGAAATGGGGCTGATTATCTCGCTTATCCTGTCTATTGCTTATGTCTGGTTCCGGAACGGGATGAATGGTGACATAATCCGGAAGGTTGTCATAGACCCCCATCTTTTGGAAATGTTCTACATGATTATAGCCATACTGGTCTTTAAGGGAATGCTTGAGGACAGTCATGCCGTAGCGGCCATCAGCAGGGAGTTTGCGGAATTTTCCGTTCCCCTAGTCCTTATTGCCGTCGCGCTTCCCTTTATAGTAGGAGGAATTACGGGGATAACAATAGCTTTTGTGGGAAGCACTTTCCCCATTATCGTCCCTCTTGTTCATTCAATGGGCGAAGGCTCCTTTATGCTGGCCTATGTTATCCTCGCCCTTGTGAGTGGTTTCCTAGGGGTTCTTCTTTCGCCCCTCCACCTCTGCCTCCTGCTTTCAAACCAGTATTTCGAAGCTACCTTCCGACGCGTATACAGGCACCTTATCCTGCCTTGCATATTTCTCTTTGCAACAGCTTTTATGTACTTTTTCTTCGTACGCTGGATGATTGCCAGATTTGGATGATCCAGAGGAAAACTGCCATTTCTGGAGGGGCACTAAATAACTATTTCTTTCCCAACTTTGATGTCGCGGTATCTGTCACCAAATGTCTCTCTAAACCGGGCTAAGCTCCAGTCGGAGCTGTCGTGGGCGGACAGCGAAACAATTTGCGGATCTTCCTGTTTTATAACTTCTATGGAATCCATAACATCCTGTTCGCTTATGCCGCGCCAGGGAGGGTTGTCAGATCCGACGATACGCTGTAAATTCAGAGGTCCTAACATTATCCTCCCGCCATTAACCGGAAAATGCAGTCCCCCGATAATTCCGTAGATCGGTTCGTCGAACAGAGATTTGGCTCTTTCAATAATTCTCTCAACAGTCTGATGCCCGCATCCGACGATCAGCACGATTCCCTTTCCCTCGACATTGACAGCCAGGCTGTGCTCCAGGGTATATCCCATGAGAAAGAGAAACCGGGGTATCGGTCCTATGCTAGCTATGCCCTTTTTTATGATCTTCGGCTCACTGACGACTTCCACGCGGGGTTTCGGGTTCCACTTCGAAGGCGTGACATTATCCGGGGCATATACGGGCATTTCGGGTACAGGCATCGGCCCTTGGGAAAGGCTGAACTGCTTTTTCTTTTGTTCTTTCATTCCGCCGAGATGATCCACATGCAGGTGACTGATAAACATCATGTCAATATCTTCGATCTTTACACCCAGTCTCTCCATATTCAGAATAAGGGGTGAAGGATGCTCCTTTTTTGCATTATACCCCACGTCCAGCAATATGGTGGTATCGTCAGCTCTTATCAGATATGAAACTCCCGGTTCCGTTTTTAGATCGTCGCTGGTTGAATAAAAATCTATGAGCGGGAGTATCGAAAGATTTTTCACGGTACCGATAGGGGGAAGTTTATCATAGACCATCTTTCCCCGTTCTTTCTCCGCTCGCTCTCTTCCCCCTTTGAGCTGTGCTAATTTCAAGACAAGAAATAAGAAAATAACCGCTACCAGACCTGCAAGTATATAAATAATTATCATGGCTCTCCTCCTCCAAAAATTGTACCCATACTCTATAAATCATACAGGGTTTCATCCACACAGGGCGCCGACTGTTTGCTCTTTTTCCTGCCCATGCCCTCCAGAGAAAACAGGTTCTCACTGTCAAGCAGATCGCCCATCTCTTCTTCTATCTTTTCAGGGTCTTCGCCCCGTTCTATCCTGTTTAGCGCCTCTTCCATCTCCGGTTTAAGGTCTAACCCGGCCGCTTCAGAAAGTTTCTTCATCATGGCCGCGGCCTGTTTGGGGTCATCCTCGTCTATCTTTCCCACTTCTCTGCCCAGTATTTCCATTGCCCTTTCCATCTTCGATTCATCTATCGGAGGCAGGTTATCCTTTGTCTCGCCTCTCTCCGGAGAGATCACTGAAAAAACCGACATCCGGCGCTGCAGTTTCCCTGTCTTGCAGTGGGGGCAGCAGGGTACCTTTTCGGTATTGACCGATTTTGAAAAGAAATTGTAGATGGTGTTACACTCGGGGCAATAGAATTCGTATATGGGCATATAAAACCATCCTTATTTATTATGGATTTCAGTTTATAACAACAGAGATTATAAAATCAAGTCCCATGCTCGTTCCAACCGGATATTTATCTTTGCCGTTCTTCCTCGAATAAATCTTCAAGCGCCTCCATAAAGATCTTTTCATTTCCCAGGCTAATCACGGACGCGGCGGCAAATCTGTGGCAGCCATCCGCGGTTCCTCCCGCTCTTCGGGCCGCGGCGGGGATCAGCTTCATAAAATCAGGAAGGGCTCTCTCTTCTATGCCATTTCTAAGGGAGGCTGATACTCTTGCAGACACCTTGGAAAGTGGTACCTGCATTTCGCCGATACCTGGCATGACCGGCGGAAGATTTTGAAATCCTATCAGATATTTCTCGGGATCAGTCATACCTTTTTCAATGAGTAGTTCCAGAAAAAGCCCTATGGATTTTACACCCATCGGGTCAAACCGGTCTTCAACGTCTATCCATTCAAAATGGGAACTTCCCTGCAATCCATGATTTTTGATCCTTTCTATCTCTTTGTCGAAGAGAGAATCCTTCATTTCCAGCAGACGCGGAATTATGGAAGCAACCTCCCCAGTGTCTTTTTCCAGAAGAAGATTAACACCTCGCTGCGCGCCTCCCGAATAAAAACCCGTGGAGCCCAGAAGGTCAAGCATGTTCGCAATATCATCAGGTGTCCTGCCGCCTAAGCCCGGAATCACATATCCATCTTTCGACCGCCGGATCACACCCCCATCCAAGGTATCTTCCAGCAGGATACTGTTGATTCCCGCAAGCTTGCCATTCACGAACTGCCTGTCGCCAAAGGCCCCTATGACTCCAAAGACCGCCAGTCTCGCGTTGCTGAGCATAGAGTTACGGTTTGACAGGCCGAGCAGTGCGCGGGCGAAGAGGGCGCCGACCGATGCCCCCGAGCTTTCGGTATCGCCGCTTATACCGAAGAGTTCCGGATTGATATGAACAACATTTTCGGGGGTATCACCACCGGGAAGATGATGGTCCAGGATCACTGTCAACAAGCTCCTCTTTGCATAGCGGCCTATCAGTTCCGAACTCTGTCCACCCAGATCCGCATACACAAGACATTCTCCCGATTCTCCGTATATCCTTTCGAGCATGAATTCATGGATCTTCTCTACTGCAAGGAGCTTATGTCGTATGGAAAGCATATCAAACGCCATGGACAGCGCGGCGGCAGCGCAGAGACCGTCGGCATCGTTGTGATGGATCACCGTCAGGCTGCATTGCTTTTGCTCAAGGGTATCACTCAGTATAACGGCACCGCGTGTGTGCTCGTTTAAGAACTGTTTGTATCGTTTCATAGACCTCAAATCCTATAACGGAAGTAGACACCGTGTTTGCCTGTCAAACATGAGTATATGCTCCGGCGGCATATAAATATAGATCTTCTGGCCGGGCATGACATCCATATCCTTTGTAACCAAGATGTTGAAAATCATGCCGTTATGTTTTGCCCTGAGGATCGTTTCGGGGCCTGTAGGCAGCACAGTATCGATTTTTACAGCGATAGCGTTAGTTTCTTGCTCCGGGACGACCGATATATTCTCAGGCCGTATGGCGGCTATAACATCCAAACCGGATTTCAACCCTCGATATGCGGTAGTCAATGTAAAAAGATCGTTTTTTACAGTAATCTTTTCCGGATTGTCGATGTCTCCCGCGACAACAGTTCCCTCTATAAGATTTATCGCCGGACTGCCGATAAAATCAGCCACAAAGAGATTGGCGGGCCTGTTATATATTGTTTTTGGTGGCGCCAATTGTTCGATAATCCCCTTGTTTATGACGGCTATCCTGTTGGCCATGGTCTGACCTTCCACCTGATCGTGTGTCACATATACCGTTGTTGCGCCGGTCTGAGAATGGATATTTTTGATTTCCGCTCTCATTTCCAGTCTGAGCTTGGCATCCAGATTCGAGAGGGGTTCATCCATCAGGAAGATGTCGGGTTTGCTCACCAGCATCCTTGCCAGTGCAACCCGTTGCTGCTGCCCCCCGCTCATTTCCTGCGGATATCTTTTCGCCATCTCCTCAAGTTTCATGTAGTTCAGGACCTCTTCGACCTTCTCATGAACAATATCTGATTTCATGTGTTTTACATTCAGTCCGAAGGCAATATTCTGAAAGACCGTCATGTGCGGCCAGAGCGCGTAGCTCTGAAACACGAGGCCCACTTCTCTCTCCCTCGCCGGAACCATTATGCCCTTTGTACTCGAGAACACAGGTTTGCCTCTCAGGAAGATTTCTCCCTCCGTGGGGATTTCAAGTCCCACTATCATTCGCAGGATAGTTGTTTTACCGCATCCTGACGGTCCGAGAAGGATGAGGAAGTCCTTTTCTTCAATAGTAAAAGAAACATCGTCGACGGCAACAACCTTTCCGAATACCTTTGTCAGATTTCGTACCTCAATAATAGGAGATGACATAGCGCTTTCTTTCGTAGTTGTTTTTATAGATCAGAGTACAAATGCCGGGTGGATTCAGACAGCAGGCCGAATCCACCAACTCCTCGAACAGCTATATACAATATCAGACAACATCCTTCTTTCCCAGTCTGTTTGCAACCAGGGTACCTCCGACAACAATGACGATAATCAGCACGCTTATGGCGCTGGAAAACTGTGTATATCCCTGTTCCTGGTAGCGAAAGGTCATAGTGGTAAGCGTTCTTGTCGATGGTGTCACGAGGAGTATGATCAGTGAAAGCTCCCGCATAACGGTTATAAAGACAAGTATGAGCCCGGAAAGCGCCCCCTGTATGGAGAGGGGAAAAATGATACGACGAAATCGTGTGGCCCACCGCGCACCCAGTGTCTCTCCGGCTTCCTCCAGTTCGCCCCCTATCTGGAGCATGGAGGTTATGCCGGCTCTTCCCGTAAACGGGAGATTTTTGGCGACGCACACGAGCGCGACCAGAAAAAAGGTGCCGTACAGCGCGGGGAATGGGCCGATTCTGTGCGAGAAGAGGGCCAGGTAAAGGGCTCCGAAGGCAATCCCGGGGACCAGATAGGGCAGGAAAGACATCTGCTCCACTATCTTGGAGAGTTTTGTGTTTCTTCCCTTGACCACGGCATAACCGATGAAGATTCCGAAAAAACCGGCAACAACAGAGGCGCACAGGGCCAGTTTAATACTGTTCCAGGCGGCTCCGATTATAGCGGTATTTCGCAGTATTCCCGCTTCGCCCTCCGCGAAGGCAGTGCCTGCCTTGCCGACCCAGAAGAGCAGCGTAAGATGCTTTATCGAATAGTCATCCGGATAGAGGGTTAATGTCTGCCAGACGATCAGTACAAGTGGCAGCAATACGGAAACGGCGAGCAAACCTCCAACCAGGCAAATCAGAGGATATTTCGCGCCCCCCAGCGATACCCTGGAAACCTTGAATCCCTTTCCCGCGATAGTCACAAAACTCTTGCTCTTGCCTATCAGGCGCTGGTTGAAATATATGACAGTCGATGAGATGGCTATGAGCACAAACGCGAGTATATATGCCGTTGACGGTACCCTGTTGATTATGTTGGAATATATCTGAGTGGACACGGTATAGTACCGCACAGGTGTCCCCAGAAAATAGGGTGTGCCGAACGTGCCCAGTACCCTGGAAAATGTCAGGATAAAACTGGACAACAGGGCGGGCAGTATCAGCGGAAAGGTAATACGTCGCAGTATGTGTGTCCGGGATGCCCCCAGAATTTCCCCGGATTCTTCAAGACGCGAATCGATACTCGCCAGCGCCGCCGCAACCAGCAGAAAGGTAAAAGGGAAATAATGTATGGACAGGGTGGATACTATCGGGAAAAATCCATACGATACCCAGTCGGGCGGACTTATGCCGAATATGTACTGAAATATCCCTATAGCTCCTCCGATGCGTTCATTCTTGAAGAGGTTTAACCACGCCAGCGCGTGTATGTAGGAGGGGATGACATATGGAATTACCGCCAGGGTAGCCACCGATTTTCGAAAGGGCAAGTCTGTTCGCGTCACAAGCCAGGCCAGGAGAGATCCAATAAGCATGGCAAAGAAAGAAACTCCTAGCGATGTGGAGATGGAATTCAGGAGAGGTATGGACAGCACATTCCTGGTAATTGCGCTTGTAAATACCCTCTTCCAGTGGAACAGGGTAAAATCGCCGGGGACAGCCTCTCGCGAGAGTCGCGTGTCGGCAAACTGCCAGACGAAAGAATCTTCAATCATCTTCGCAAAAGGGATGATAACGATAAAAAAAAGAACAGCAAGAAGGATTATGGATATAATAATGTGAGGTTGTCGAATATAGTTTTTGAATGAAGCGAATCCGGCGACACTTTTTTTCCTGTCCATAGAAACAGCTCAATCCACGGCTCAGACCGTATTCCGGGCCGGGCGGAGACACGGGTTTGCATCCCCGCCCGAATGAATTACTTCAGGTGTGATATCCAGAATTCGAGTACTTTCTGGCCGTTATCCCACACGAACTCCGGATTTGACTTCCAGAGATTGAGCTCCGACAGATTTTTTGAACCCTTGGGCGGAGGGACATCCGTTCTGACGGAGAAGTTGCCGAGGACAAAATAGGGGGAATATCCCTGGCCACCCTCGGTGTCCCCCATCATCCAGTGGATCATGAGTCTAGCCGCATTAGGGTGCTTGGCATGGTTGACTATCCCTACAAGAACATCAGTAGTTACACCCATTACCGGCTTAACATTGTACATAATATCAAATTTCAGGTTAGGATTTTTCTTTTTATCTCTCAAGCGAGAAAATGCCGTGAGCCCAATCGGAGGATTTTCCTGACTCGAAAGTCCCACCGCCTTGGCGACGCTGTTGGTGGACCCCAGAATGATCAGGTCGTTGTTGAGAACCCTGAGGATCCATTCATATCCCGCATTTGTAACACCGGGGCTCAACTTGATTGGCTCTCCGAACACGCGTTGATATTCCGCAGCCATTTCATCGGAGTGCAATACAATGGTTGTCAGGACTTCAACGAACTCGGACATCTTTTGGGGGTCGGGGAAGATAACACGACCCTCCCAATCTTTTTTGGTGAGATCCCACAGCGAATCAATTGGAGGGTTTTTCACTTTCTCGGTATTATAGATAAAGGCGTCCACGCTGGCATGGTGGACGAGGAGCGGAGTTTTATATTTCGCGGGTATCAGACCCTCAAGATCTTCCGGGATATACCCTGAAACATATTTTCTGCTGTACAACTCGTGGATAACCGTAGAAGGATCTTTCAGGAAGATAACGTCCGCGATATAGTTTTCAGCAGTTTGCTCCGCCAGAATCTTGGTAACAATCTCCGGCGAGTCAATGTCGAACCCGTTCACCTTGATGCCTGGGTACTTCTTTTCAAAAGTCTTTCCGAATTTGAACACTCTGGAGGAATAGGAATAGACATTGACTTCCCCCTCCTTCTGAGCCGCCTTGTAGAGCGCGGCTTCATCGAACGCCCCGGCGGCCGATGCGGTAAGCGGAACGAACATCACCAGCGACATGATACACAAAATCGATATAAGTCTCTTCATACCCAACCTCCCGTGTTAAGTTTTTACATTTAGGGACCCGGCAATCCGGATACCTGAGATTAAAGCCACATGTTGATCTTTTGAGCCTTACATAAAACAACTTGCGATTTCAATAAGCCGGGAGTTGAGACGCGAACAACCCCGTTACAATGAGAGAAAAATATACGCTGGAATCTCTGTTTATTCAAGAAAAGATTTGAAAGAAAAAGACACAAAAGTCCGGAAACCAAGCAGGCAGTAATTTGTTAATATTAAAGACATATTATTTTTTCCAATTGTGTCCCCGGCGGCAGGGCTTCATAACCGGCGGTTCCGGCAGTGCCACTGGCATACGCGTCGTGCCATCCTTCGGGAACGGGCATCTTTTCATACAGATATCTGCGCCTGGCCTCGAGCAGCATTCTCGATTTTCCCATGAAATCGGCGCCACATATCACCCTGTTCCCGGTTTCCAGCGACAATT
>Ga0307991_1002730_pt1 | contig 11778 bp, 7 predicted proteins | sample EllFjometagen131_FD_203146 | JGI IMG/M metagenome (GOLD analysis project Ga0307991, IMG submission 203146) | Marine microbial communities from Ellis Fjord, Antarctic Ocean - #131 | ecosystem: Environmental > Aquatic > Marine > Unclassified | place: Southern Ocean | collected 2014-10-08 | reverse complement strand
CGCCGAATCCGATTAACGTTGATGTGGCTGCAAGAAATATTGTCATTCGGATATGACCCTGGAAAGGGTGGGTTTCATTTCTATAGCGTTGATAGGCACGCACAAGATAAAGAGAATAATCAAGGCCCATACCGATAACGACAACTGCAAGCATCAGGCCTGGGATATTCAACGGCCGACCAATTAAATGAAGTGTTCCAAGCGTACATATCATTGAAAATAATATCGGGATTAACGCAGTGAGCGTTAAGGTTATATCCAAAAAAAATAACAGCAGGATAAGAACAACACTAAAACCGATAATTATAATCATTTTAATAAATGTTTTTGAAAGAAAATCACCCAATCGTTTTGAGAAGAAGGGGGGATCAAAAATATGGACGCTTTTATCATCATGATACTTTGCGAAAAACGTTTCTGAATCATATGAACGACCGGGGGTAAGAGAGGCGAACAATATCCACGAGCTGTTTTTTTGTGACTGATATATCCCGAATTGTTGATAAAATTGTTGTGGAATCGACATTTGGTTATAATTGATGTCATTGCGAACTGCATAAGTATCTGCAAATGCATCAGTTTTAAACCCGAGAGCAGATGACATGTCCCTGAGTTTGTTATAAAAGATCGCTTTTCGGTTTTTATTCCAGAATTGGTTCCATGCAGCCAGATTTTCTTTCCTTCTCTTAGGCCCCGGAAAAATCATTGAAGGGAGGAAGGCTTTTGACAAACGTTTCGCCGATATTTCCTTGTCTATTCGATTGGTCAGAATATCACATTTATTCTGGAGGTGGGTTAAATTATCCGCCTCGATAAGCATATAAACCTTGTCAAAAATTTTATGCCCCCACACCGTTGAAACCAGATTTTCTGCAGCAATCGTTTCTTTGGTGATGGTATTCATGGATGCAATATCAACTTTAAATTCAGGCCTGGCATAAAAGCACATCACAGCCGCAAAGACGATGCCCAATATGGCCTTATATTTTCCACCGCCGATGAATAATTTATTGACCACCGTTTGCAGCGGCAACGTTCTTGTCGATTTTCCAGGCCGCATTTTTGGCAACATCAGAGGGAAAAAGACATGTACGAATAAAAAGGAAAATGCAATCCCAAAGGCTGCAAACAGCCCGATTTGAGACAGAATTGGAAAACCACTCATTGAGAGTGTTAAAAAGGCACAGCCAGATGTCAAGACCGCTAAAAAACCCACGGCCCGAACTTCTTTGACAACATCCCGTCCCCTGGTTTCATAGGGACGGTCTAAAAATAGCAAATAGGAAATTCCATGATCAACCGTAATGGATATGATTGCGCCGCCGAATCCGATCGTCATGATCGAAATCGATTCATGCCAAATGGAATAGACGGCTAAAGAACAAAGTGTTCCGAAAACAGCCGGTAAAAACGCGAGGAGCCCGATTAGTGGTCTGGGAAAGGCAAACATCAAAAGTAGAGCAATTCCTAAACTTGCATATAAAATTGCGTTTTGCGTATCTTTTTTAGCAGCCATTTCATTATCCAGGGCTGCCCGATAGGCGCCAACAGGTGTTAATGTGAAATGGTCGCTGTTTTTTTTAAATTTTCGGTTAAGTTTTATTTTTATCTGTTCGATCAGATCTGCAATTTTGTGAGACAATTTTGAATCTATGCTTGCTGTTTGTGGATTGGCAAGAATCAACAGATGTTTGCGGTCCGAAGAGATCAGGTGCCCTTTATAAAAATGAACGTTATCGGCCGGCAGTAATTGTTTGAGTTTTTGAAGTACAATACCTCTTAATCCCAGAGGATCATTTGAGATCGCCTCCGCCTGCCCGAATCCGTCCATGGTAAATAACTGGGATAAATTATCCTTAATCCGCTGACTTAGATTGCCGTCTTCTAAAATGGGTCTAACTTGCGTGTTTAAATCTTCGGCGCTAAACATTATAGGAAGGCTGTTTGTTATATGATCCAATAGTTCGGGAAACAGATGCTGCATATCTTTCATGCCGATTGTGGTAAACAAACCGCTTTTTGCCAACGCTGCTTCAACCAGTTCTCCGCCTGAAACCAGCACATCAATATCTTCTTGCTGGCAACTGACATCGATAACGATTTGATTTTGAAAGGGATGATGCACTAACGTAAAATTTGCATCTGAGATGACTGGGTCGGTTTTGGGTAAAGACGTTAATATATTTGTATCGATTCGAATGCGTAAAAGGCCGGTGATAATCAGCACTGAAATAATAACCCCCAGAAATATAAGAAAAATCCGTCGAAACGAATTTGTCTTAAAAGAAAATGAGTTCTTCATACCGTGCCTTTTTTTTCTCGCCTCTTGAAAAACGGTTTTAATAAAATTCTTTCTATAATCAATCTTGAAAATGTGCTGGTATTTCTGAAAAAATCCATCCACGGCCGAAAATGAGAAATTCGTTCGCCGGTCGGATCATAATTGACATTTACCGGCACTTCAATTACCGGAATCCCCTGCCGGTTGGCCAGCACCAGAATTTCAACTTCAAACTCAAATCGTTTTGATTTAACACCAAGATTCATCGATTCCGGTAAAGGGTAGATCCTGAATCCGCTTTGCGAATCATAAAGCTTTGGTCCTCCGGAAATCCATACCCAAAAATTTGAAAATTGACGCCCAAATCGACTTGTCCAGTGAACATGCGTACCATCCATCCCCATTCGCATGCCAACAATGATTGCTCCCGGGGCCTTTATTGCAGCCTTCATTAATTTTGCGGCATCACCGGGATTATGTTGACCGTCAGCATCAATTGTGATCGCCCAATCTGCATTCCCTGATGCTTCGGCAAACCCGGTCATGATAGCAGCACCTTTGCCAAGATTTTCTTTATGACGGACGATGTGAATGTCTGGAATGTCTTTTATCTTTTCATGGGTTAAATCTGAAGATCCATCGTCTATGATAAATATGGGAAGGTTAAGCGCAAACGCCGATTGGATAACATCCCTGATTTTCTGGTGGTGGTTGTATACCGGGATTACGATGGCAAATTTTTTTTTTATATTACATTGTAACCCGTTATGTTGAGTAACATGACGCATGATCTATAGATGAAAATCCAATTATATCAAAGAAAAAATTAATGATGTATTAATCCCGCCAAATGCGAAATTATTATTCATTCCGATAGTGAAATGATGATCCCTTGCTTCATGCAGTACATGATTGATGGGTGCACAACGGGTATCCGGTTCATCAAGATTTTTTGTGGGTCCAATGAATTGTTCACTTAGCATTAGAATCGTAATAATTGATTCAATTCCGCCACAGGCGCCTAAGGTATGCCCTAAATATCCTTTAAATCCGCTTACCGGAGTCCGATTGCCGAATACGGCGTGAATGGCGTTTGCTTCGGCGATATCACCAGCTTCTGTTCCCGTCGCATGTGCGTTAATATGGCCAATATCATCCACATTCAGCCTCGCCTCGGCAAGTGCGTTTCGCATTACATCAGAAAGGCCATCTTCGCTGGGATGTGTTAGATGCGCCCCATCACAATTATTGCCAAAACCGAGCACTTCAGCATAAATATGCGCGTTTCTCTTTCTGGCGTGTTCATATCCTTCCAAAACCAGACACGCCCCTCCTTCACTTACAACCAAGCCATCTCTGGCACGATCAAACGGGCGGGGGGTCGCTTCCGGCCGATCGTTATATTTTGTCGATGTCGTCCGCATAATTTCGAATATTCCGGCATCGATAAAATGCATCTCTTCTGATCCGCCGGCAATCATAATATCAGCCCTTTTCTGCTTAATGGCCTCATACCCAAAACCGATTCCCTGGGAACCGGATACGCAGGCCGTGCAGGAGGCAATAAGCGGGCCCCTGGTTTTTAGCATTATCGCAAGATTGGCAGCACACGTGTGACTCATAAATTTCAAATAACTCGAGGACCGTAGCCCCTTTAAACTCATATTCCCAAAAGCCTGTCTGACAAAATTTTCCATGGCGCCGCTGCTTCCTTCGGTCGATCCAAAAGAGACGCCACAATGGGATGAGGCGATATCGTTTTCCGATAGCCCTGAATCAACCACAGCCTCTTTGGCAGCCAGTGCCGCCAGAATGGCAACTCTTCCCATGGTCCTTCGATATGCCCGTGGAATCTTTGATTCATCCACATGTTGACAAATACCTGCGACTTTTGTCCTCAGGTTTTGAATCTTTCCCCACTCCGGCATCTTCCGGATGCCGCTTAGATCATTTTGAATTGCCCAGGAGAGTTCCGAAAGCGTATTTCCTACGGGTGACAGGAATCCAATTCCCGTTACAACAACTCTTCGGTCCAATGTCATTTTTTGATCTCCACTAAATAATCAATCTTTTATATTTTCTGTGTAAGAAATTCGGGTTAAACTATCTCCGGCAAAAACGCAAACGCCCAGGCACCCGGTCCAATATGAGCACCGGAAGTCAATGAAAAAGGTAGTAGCAGGATTTCCGCAACCGGGAATCGTTTTTTTAATTCCTGCATAACCGTATCGCGTATCCATTTGGGGTTATCGGAATATTCAAGCAGAATCAGTGGTTTTGAATCTTTGTGAAAATGTCGACATAATGTTTCAATTGCAAAATTAAACTGCGCTTTCCGGTTTCGAACAATGCCGACTTTTTTTGCGCCATCCGCCGTGGGACTTATTACCGGCTTCATATGTAGCATATCACCGAAAAAAGCGTTTGTTTTTGACAATCTTCCACCGGCAGCGAGATATTGGAGTTTATCGACAAAGATATATTCCTCGTTTTTTGAGACAGCATGGCGGGCAAATCGGATAACTTCGTCAGGATCATCTGTTTGGGCGGCGAACCGGGCCGTTGATATAACAATAATTGCGAGCTTGCCGGAAGCTGCTTTAGTGTCGATCACGGTAAAACAGTCACGGGTATCACTTTGATGTTTCCAATTCATGGCAATTTGATAATTGCCTGTGAACACCGATCCCACACATAAATAAAGCACTTTTGGATAATGATCTAAAAGGCGCTGGTAATGTTGATGACGCTCAAATAAGGAGGCCTGTGAGGTGGAAACCTTTATTCCGGCGCGCATGGCCGTGTATAGATCAGAAGGGATTATGCAGGTTTCAGGCTGAGACTTTTCACCGATTGTTATGTAACTATCTAACAGGGTTATTCCTAATTTTTGTGACAACAAACGCGTTAATGAGCCCGCCGCATCGGTAACAATATGAATGGGCGTGTCAACTTTTGGCTGATTAAACGCCTTGGTTTGCTCGCCTAAGTCATCCTCCACCCAATTGACAACCTGGCCTAATGCTTGTGCTTTTTCCTTTACCGCCTCTCTGTCTTCCGTATGTAAATGGATTTTGATATGATCCTGGAAATAGGATATTATCGCGCTTTCATCGGTTTTTGTAATCTGCTTTACGCTCTGCTCTGTATTTTTGCCGGCCCGAATAACAAAGTCAACGCAATATCCTTTTCCTGTCTGCTGCTGGAAAGAAGGCGAAATCCGGAGCATTCCGTCAAAAATTTTCCGTATCGGGTGGAATTTATCAAACTGACGGCAAAGGCCTTTGAAAAATCCTTCCAGAAAGATAAACATGCCCAGCGCCCCGGCATCAACCACTCCGGCTGTTTTTAATTCAGGAAGTAATTCCGGTGTTGATTTAACCGATTGAGCGATGTGTTCGATAATGCTCTCAATGGTATTTTCCGGATCATTCCATTGATCCACCTGCGCTAATCTATAGACAAGTACATCAAGGACCGTCAGCATAGTCCCCGGTTTGGGCTCTAAAACAGCATGACGGGCTTTTTCCGCCCCCTCTTTTGCCGCAAGGTAAATAGAATCAAAGGAATGTACCTTTAAAAAACGGGCCAGAAATTGCGCGGCAATATTACCCGAATTTCCTCTTGCGGAATTGTAAAGGACTTGCGTGATTTGTTTTAGATTTCTCTGGTTAAGGCCCCGCAAAGGGGCCAGGCTGACCATTAAATTCCGCCCCGTATCACCGTCTGCCACGGGAAAGACATTGATTTGATCCAAAAGATCGGCCCAGGGTGCAAGTCGTTCATACCCGGTGATAAAGGCGCCCGGCAGATTCGGAGTCATCATTAAAAGCCCAGTGTTTTTCTGACGGCATCGGGTATTCTGAGCATAATTTCCATTTCCGGGAGTTTAACAGCGACCTGTTCGCTTTTTCCTCTGGCACAAAGTTTATTATCCTTAACTAATCTTATTTCAAAGTGAATCAAAATTTTATACCGGGCCTCAATAAGCTTTGCTTCACAGATAAATTCATCACGGAACCGGAGTGGAAAAATATGTTTGGTGTAGGTTTTGGTAATGGGAAAAATATATTTTGCATCTTCATATACCCGATAGAGGTCAACGCCGAACTTAAGGAATAAATCAGCTCTTGTCATATCGAAATATTTTAAATAATTCCCATGCCATACAACCTGCAATGGATCTAAATCATGGAACGGTACTGAAAATTTTAGCTGACAAAATTTTTCTGATATACTCATGATTGTTCTATTTAATCTAACCGGTTGGAGTTTAGGCGTAAGCCTTTTATAAATCCTTACGGATAAAATCCATCCGAACTTATTGAAAATTTATATTTTATTACTGAAATTAAATATAGTTGAATTGACTATGGCCTGTGCAACCTGATTTATATCGACATCCATTGGCCTGTCCTCAATCACCGGTGGCGCAATCAAGCGGATTTTTTGAATAATTTCACCTATAATTGGCCGGTTGTCGATTTCACCTCTAATTTCACTCGCCTGCGCAGAGGTTAACAAATGAATGGCGACTGTCCGCTCAACGAGTTGGCAAAGCCTGAGTGCATCCCTTGCCGCAATTGTTCCCATACTGACTTTATCCTGATTATGGGATTCGGTTGATCGGGAGAAAGAAGCCGCCGGCATAGTCCCTTTTAAAGCTTCAGCAGCCAAAGCTGAAGAACTGATCGACATTGCCTTAAATCCATTATGATAGGGCCTCTCTTTATCATTAACTCTCACTAAATCGGCAGGGAGGCCCCGGTTAACGTTTGGATTAACCATTAATGCGACTTGCCTGTCAGACATATCGGCAATGGAGGCCAGAGCCGCTTTAAGCGCATCCATTGCAAATACTATATGTCCTCCATAAAAATTCCCCCCCATAAAAACCCGGCCGGAATCCGGATCACATATCGGATTATCGTTTGAATTGTTTGCTTCGATTTCTACCCATGCTTTCACCCATATCAATGCGTCGTATAAAACTCCGACTATTTGCGGTGCGCATCGAACAGAATATGGATCCTGAAGCGTTTCAGGCGCATCGGTCGAAAGTTTAGTGTTTGAATCGACTTTTTTAAGCAACGCAGAAATTTGATTTGCGATATATTTCTGCCCCGGATGGGGTTTTGCTGTTGAGATGACAGGATGGTAGTGATGTGCGTTTCCCTGAATCGCATGGATGGTAAGGGAGGTGGCACAGGTAGCCGCATTCATAATCTGTTGTGCTTTATGAATTGCCAGGACAGCAATGCCTGTCATAATTGCCGTGCCATTAATAATCGCAAGCGGCTCTTTGGGACCAAACGTATACGGCTCAAGCCCTGCATCAGAAATGGCACGACCGGCCGTTATTCGTTCTCCTTTGTAAAACACCTCCCGTTCACCGATAAGGGCTGCGGCAACATAAGACATGGGAGTAAGATCTCCGGAAGCGCCAACCGAACCTTCTGAAGGGACAACCGGTGTGATTTGATTATTCAAAAAAGCAGCCATCTGCTCCAGTAACGCAATGGAGACTCCAGAATAGCCTTTGCTTAAACAAAGAATTCGGCATAACATAGAGGCCCTGACCTCCTCTATGCCGATTGGATCTCCTGTCCCGCATCCGTGGAACCGGATAAGATTTGTTCCATTTTTTATGGTTTCTGCTGCTGACATCCGTTTTCCACATGACTTGCCAAAACCGGTTGTAACACCATATACCGGCAAATCGCTTTCCAGAGAATGCATCAGGATTTTTTTGGATTGTTCCATCCTTTTTATGAAATCCGGATGTGAGCTGATTTTTATGGTTACATTTCCCTTGGCAATCCCAACAATCTCATCAAGAGAGAGGTTTTTTTCACCGATAATCACAGTTTTCGCATTTTTTGTGTGGTTCATTAACATTTTTGTTTTTTACCTGCTTATGAGTATGGAAGGTTCGAGAATGAAAATCTCGGCACAGCATACAAATTTTTGAACAAAAAAGATAACTAACGCCATTGAATGAGGTTGTCAAGGGACAATGAACCGAAACAATTCACCGAAACAATTCAATTGATCAGCGCTATTACGATATTCTATCATATATTTTTCAACGAGAACTGTGGGACAGTTCGCATGACCGGCCTTCCTATGATTTCCGAAAGCGGCGATACACAAAGTTCTTTTTTTGGTAAACCGATCAGTATGCGTTCAACTTCTTTCAACCACTTAGGGATTTGAGAATCATGGCGGGGCCTGACATCATGGAGCAGGAGGATGTCATCTTTGCGGATTTTGTTTAAAATTTTTTTTGAAAGATTTTTTATCCGCCGGTTCCCGGCATCAAATCCCCTGCAACTGTAATTTACGCAGAACATTTTATGATTTTTTAATATCGGCCCAAGACCGGGATTGACAATGCCGGCAGGAGGCCTGAATGCTAAAGGGATGATTCCGAATTGTCTTAAAAGATTTTGTGTTGAGGCGATTTCCTGTGCAAGCTTTTTTTTGGATTTTAGCATGATCATTACGTCATGCGTAAACGTATGATTTCCAATGAAATGGCCCGCAGCTAATATTTCTTTTATCAAATGCGGGTATTTTTTTGCTTTGGCGCCGACGACAAAAAAAGTGGCCTTTGCATTATATTTTGCAAGGAGTTGAAGCAGTAAAGGTGTTGTTAGGGGATCCGGGCCATCATCAAAAGTGATGGCAACCGCCTGCCTGCTGGCAATACCATGGGATATGACGGGCAGAAAAAAACCGGTTCTCGAAAAAAACGGGGCAATCAGGCATATGATGATAAATATGGCAAGTGGGATTACCGACAGGCCTGGGGTTACAAACAGGAGTACCGCTGATACTGCAAAAGCGCAGATCCCAAGAATATAAGCAGGAGAGAAATGAAATTGTTTTTTCATTTAATCAAATATTCCCAGAGCGGCCCTACATGACCTCTTGCGTGCATTCTGGATACAATATTCTCTGTGAGCTCCCCGCCGGCGCCGATAATCCAGTTTTCATGATGTTTTGCCCGCTCCTTTATTGTTCTTTCAATCTTTTTTAAAGAAATTAACTGCGGCTTAAAAAACCGGGGTTCCAGCAGATCTTCATTTTCAGATATTTGTCCGGATGCCAGGGCTATATCAAACAGTCTGGTATAGGGATAAATTCGCATTCCGAAAAATAAAAAAAGCACGGTTTGATCCAGCTGATCGGCGTTTGAAAGGGTTTCCGTCACGGTGCCGGAGCTTTCCTCAGGCGCTCCGAAGAGAAAAAAATGGCATACATGAAGGCCGGCTTTGTTGGCAATCTTATGCGCATGGAAAACGTCTTTACATCGAAACGGTTTTTTACAGGTACTTAGAATATTATCCGACAGTGAATCCGTGCCGAACTCAACATGGGTCATGCCTGCGTCCGCTAATATTTTATAGTAGTCTTTCGGCGGATGCGTGGGTGCAATAAACGCCCCCCACGGAATGGAAAGTTTTGCTTTTTGAAATTCAAGGGCCACTTCAATACTGTATGGATAGTCAGAATTAAAGGCTGAATCGGTTATAAATAGATATTTAGCACCGGCCCCCTGTAGCATTCGGGCTGTTTCGGCGACTTCTCGCGGCGGGACCAACCGCAGCCTGTTTCCTTCAATGTGCGGGTATGTGCAGTAAATACACTTAAAAGGGCACCCTCTCTTGGTCTGAAGATTCAACATTCCGCCCTGTTTTAAATAATACCGGACATGGGGGGCATCTGCATCAAAATATCGATGAAAAGAACGATGCAATGGCGGTGGGATCGTTTCGACTGCATCTCTGGTAATTACCCCGGAAAGTCTTGAGAGATCTGCTTGTTTTTCAAACGCGGTTAAAAAATCCGCAAACCGCTCGCCTTCGCCAATGATACCGAAGTCGGCCTGCAGTGCGTTTATCATTTTTTCCGGGAAAATGGTAAAACCGCTTCCTCCCAAAACAATCGGCGCATTGGTGAGTTCCCGGATCGTATCTATTAATTTCCGGTATTTTTTAATAAAGCCTCTGGGATTAAGCACATCCGTGTTGTCCACATTTCGGATGGAAATGCCGATAATCTCCGGCTCCATATTTCTAATGTATTTCTTTAAAGAGACAATATCGTCAATTTCATTCATGTCCAGCACGGATACCTGATGATTTTGCCTGATCGACCCGGCAACATAATCAATCCCAAGCGGATAAACCGGATAGGGGTTTGTTTCCGTATTGGCAGAAATGATCAGTACTTTCATGAAGGATAGACCTCGACGGCAGTGATAAAAGAACCGGTACCGATAACCAGAATTCCTTTATTGTTTAAAAAAAGATCTTCTCCATCACAAAAAAAACCAGGGCTGTAGCCATGTTGAACAAGACGAACGGCGATCGTAACGGCCACGGCGGATGCGGACGCAAACTCCCCGATATATTTTCTGTAATCAATAACAGGCATGTGAATTCCTGAAAAAGATAAAAAATCATCTATCTGTGTTTCGGCAAAGGATCGCTCCGCTGCCGGAATGCCGGCAAAAATTGCGCCAAAACGGTTCTGTATATTTTCAGGGCCACCCAGTTGATCAATAAGTGATGAAACAACTGAATTTGACCGGCCTGCTGGTTTATAAAAAGCGGGGCACACCCGTAAGCCTTTATCAGCCTTTTTTAAACAAAGCGCACCGCCACCATCTGAAAAGACCGGGTTTTTGGCGACAGAGGGATCAATTAACAAAGACAACCTGTTTTGATATTCATCGGCGCCAACCGCTAAGAAATGGCTTTCATTTTCCGGGGCCAGCAGGTTTGCGGCAATTAATGCCTGCTCAAAAGAATAATTACCCCCGGTCATGGTGAGGTTCGGGCCGGTGGCACCATGCATTATTGCGATTTGTCCGGCAGGCGCATTATGAACCGATCCGATAAAGTCCATGGGACTGGAAAATTTTTCATTGTTTTTGTACAGTTTAATCAAAAAATCATCGGTTTCCGACAAAGCTCCCCAGCCTGTTGAAAAAAATACGGCAGATGGCGGGCAGGGCAAATTTGAAGATTTAAGCGCAGCAGATGCAAGGGATAAGCTGATTCTCGGAAGCCGTTTTAAGCGACGTATCTGTTTTTTGGGGAGATCTTTAGATATTTCGAAAATATCAAACATTCCCTGACAGGTTTTTCCCAAAAAAAATGCGTCCATTGTATTGGTTGTCTTTCCCGCACCGGTAATACAGGCGCTGCCGGAAACCGTTAAAAATCGAGGCTTTTGTATCTGCTTTTTAGAAGTTTTACGGGGTGTGCCGATGACAAGCGCGGCGTTATTGCCGCCGAACCCGAAAGAATTTGACAGGATCGTATTAACTTTTTTTTCCATGGGTTTTTGCACCGGGGATAAACTGAGCTTCGGGTCCGGAATCCGCCAACCTGAATTTGCCGGAATGAAGTGTTCTTTAAGACACATGGCCGATATAGCGGTTTCGATCGCTCCGGCAGCGGCAAGGGGATGGCCGGTTGCACCTT
>Ga0307991_1002729_pt1 | contig 11780 bp, 5 predicted proteins | sample EllFjometagen131_FD_203146 | JGI IMG/M metagenome (GOLD analysis project Ga0307991, IMG submission 203146) | Marine microbial communities from Ellis Fjord, Antarctic Ocean - #131 | ecosystem: Environmental > Aquatic > Marine > Unclassified | place: Southern Ocean | collected 2014-10-08 | reverse complement strand
CCCTTTCAGGGCAATTTTAAATATGTAGTCCCTGCACGAAAAATCGACTCTTGTTGTGTATTAATATATACATTTGTTTATATTTGCATTATGAAACCCGAAAGTTTAGTATTTAATATTTCAAAAGCGTTTTAAATTTAATATATTATTTCATAATCATTTTAAAAACTCTTAACTCATAAGCGCTTCTTACTTCAAGAAAATACATGCCTTTATCGGATAATTCATCTTCAATTTTATAATAATCAGAATAATTTTTCCTAAAGGTTTTAATCATTCTACCGTTTACATCCAGCAATTTTACTTCAAAATCTGTTTTTGTATCGGTAATTACGTCCAATATATATTTACCTGGTGTAGGATTAGGGTAGAGATGATAAGTTATACCATTGCCATTATTTTCATCGGCTTTTTTGTTGTCGGAGTTCCGTGGATTATTGCTGACTGATAAAATCTGTTCATTTTGGGGATTTGCATAGAAGTTTTTAGGAAAAGAGAAAGTAAACATATCACTACCGGATTCGTCGGTATCCCATAACAGATTATTGAAATATACTAATCCATTGTCAGTGATACTGTCGGGCAGAAATAATACAGCATTTTCCGGAAAAAAATCATCAGTCGCACTGTGATCAACAATCAAGTAAAATTCATCTGTTGACGTAACATTCAATTTTGAACCATCAAAAATCAACTGAGTTGAAATTGTATTGCTGTTTGTGCCACTGGTTTTTAAAAGCCATTTTCTGCTTAGTAAACTATAATACATATAATCAGTAGTATCATAGATTACATTTGCTGTATCATATTCAATTTGGACAGCATAGCCGTTATTAGCCCAAATGATGAACTGCCCCTGTTTTAATGGGTAATTGTTTTTTATATTTGTTGAGTCAATGTTTCCTGCACCAATTTTTATGCAGTCCTCATCACTTGTAGAATAAGATTGCTTCTGATTTAACCCATACAATGTATCTTTCCCTATACCCGCAATTGATTGAGTGTAATTACTGTTATTTTCCCATATTACATTTCCCTTTCCATCCATATAATCAATTTCATTTAAAGTTATCCCATATTTAATAGCCAGATAGGTTTGCCATTTGATTAGCTCATCACCTTTCAAATGTGTATCAAACAAAAGTATTTCTGCAATTAAGCCGTCAAAACCCAAACTGTCGTTCTTACCAAAATAAAAACCAGCAGTTGAGTCCGAAATATTTTCATTAACAGTAAATACAATTGTATTGATGAAAGGGTGTATTAGGTTTTTGTCGGCATATTTATAAGTTTTATTCATTGTAATAAGCTCCTGCGAAGTTAAACCAACAATTTTTTTTGAATTTAATTGGTAAGTCCATACAGCATTTTCATTCTTTGTATCCTTTACCTGAGATACAATAAATAACGTTTTTGAGTTTTTACCTTTTAACTTTAAAGGAATATTAAATCCTTCAATAGTGTTTGTGTTAAAATTTAATGCAGGATTATAATTTAAATAAGCTAATGTGTTTGTATCTTTAGGAATTGAAGAAGCTATATTTCCCGCAATATATACATGCAAATTCAGAATATTGCTATCAATAATATTAATATTAAGTGAATCATTTAAGTTTTCTAATTGTAACCATATCAAGGTTTTTGCATCAAAACTTTGTGATATACCTTGCTTATTAATTAAGGAACAAATAAGTATTAAAAATAAAATCAGCTTTTTCATTTTTTTTATGTTTATTTATAAATTATTTTTAATTTTATAAGCAAAAATAATATTTTAGTTATTAAAGTTTCGGACTTATTACATTGCTGTCAATCAGGTTTAAGCCCTGAAAGGGCATTATATATCAACGCAGGGTGTAGCCCTGTGAATATAAATACAATACTAGGCTAAGCCCTGAAAGGGTGTAATCTCAATCCCATAAGTATCTTTCATCATACTCTATATTATACTCCTTCAGGAACTCTAAATATTCTTCCTGAAAGGTCTTTTTCCTATGATGAATCAGTCGGGCGCCTGACCGATTTTCCAATTTTGATTACGCCCTTTCAGGGCTTGTCGTTTTATAACATATCGGTCAGGCGCCCGACTGAAATATTCTTTTGTTGATTAACAACAACTTAGCAAGTCCGAAACTTCAGTTAGTTATTAATTTAAAACAACAAAAATAAATATTTTTTTAATTAAAAAAATAAAATTTATACAACAATATTTTTTTATTTTTGCAAAAATAAAAAAATCGAAATTTGAATATTTTTTCACAATACACTTTTTTTTTCTACTAACTAAATTTCTATAATCATGAAAAAAATTATTTTGTTTATTACATTATTTGTAGTTATGTCAATAGGCGTATTTTCACAATCTGTTACGGTTACTTACACACTCGGTGACATTGAAACTATGTATCAACCGTATGAACCTAGCGGATTTCTTCCGTCAACCTGTCCGGGTAGTTTAACAGTCAATATTCCTGCAAATAATCATATCACTGGAGTAGATGTGTCATATAGTATGACTGCTTCAAATGATGGTTGGATGATGGACCAGGCATCATGGTTGTATTGTCCGACAATATCTGCAGGAGAACCTACAATTGCAGACGGAGTAGGTGCTTCAGCCGGCACAATGGATTACAACAGAAATGGTTTGACTTTTGCCAATGGTGCAACAGACACAGTTGTGTTTGAGTTACATGCTATACAAACTTTCGTAGATGAGGGCTGCAGTACTGTTAACAACAAAGTTGACAGTAATACTTGGGTATTGACAGTTTACTACGATATTACTCCAAGCTGCCCTGCTCCTGGAAATCTCTTTGCCACAAATATTACAACAACAACTGCTGAATTGAGTTGGACGCCAAGTGGCAGTGAAACTTTGTGGAATATTGAGTTAGGAAATTCCGGTTTTACACCTACAGGTACACCAAGTGTCAGCAGTATTTCAAACCCTTATGTCTATACCGGATTAATACCTAATACTAGCTATGAATATTATGTTCAGGCTGATTGCGGTGGAGGTGACCTAAGCACTTGGGAAGGTCCTTTTGCATTTATTACAGGATGTAGTGAAATAACTGTTTTTAATGAAAACTTTGAAGCTGTAACCCCACCGGCACTACCTGCTTGTTGGGTAAAATTAGGAACAGGTTCTGTAATTACTCAAAGTTCACCTTATAGTAGTTATTCAATTCCAAATTATTTGGAGATGCATTCCTATTCTTCTACTAATATGTCTATAGTTACAATACCGCCATTAAGTAATGCAGGTGCAGGAACACATTATCTTAAATTTATGGCAAGTTGTTATCCTTATGACGGTGGAATTATAGAAATTGGATATTTAACTGATCCAACTGATACTGCAACCTTTGTTTTGCTTGATTCAATAATTTTGACAACAAATTATACGGAGTTCAGTGTATTTCCTGAAACAGCTCCGGGAACAAATAAATTTTTAGCTTTCAAAGCATATCATACGCCTTCTTATGAAATATTAATTGATGATGTATCATGGCAGCAGATGTCATCATGTCCGGGAGTAAATTTTTTATCCGCAGCCAATATAACTCCTACCACTGCTGATCTTAGCTGGAATGAATTAGGAACCGCTACAACATGGAAAATTCAATGGGGACTATCAGAATTTACTTTAGGTAATGGAACAATAGTTTCCACAACTAATAACCCATACACTTTATCAGGTTTAAATGAAAATACATCTTATGATTATTATGTACAATCAGATTGTGGTGGCGGAAGTTTAAGCCCTTGGGCAGGTCCATTTTTATTTACCACAGAATGTGCAATTGTTACTGTTCCATTTTTTGAAGGCTTTGAAACAAGCCAAATTCACAATACTCCAGTAGCTAATTGTTGGATTCAATCAACTACTTTGGCACCAGAATCATGGATTGCAAACAATACTTTTACAGATTATAACAGAACACCCAGAACAGGAAACTATAATGCATTTTTGAGTTTTTATCATAACACTTGGATGTTCAAGGGCATAACACTTAATGCGGGAACCAGTTATACTTTTGAAATGTATGCACGGCAAGATATCCCAGATACTACAAATGCTTTAATTACTGTTGCTTATGGTAATACACCTTCGGAAGCAGATATGACAGATACTATTGTACCGAGAACAAGTATTGTAAATGGACAGTATCAGTTACTCATCGGAGTATTTACGCCCACAACTACCGGAACTTATTATATTGGTATTAATGGTATTGTTGGTGCTAGCACATGGTATCTTTCTATTGATGATATTTCATTATACGAAACGCCTGACTGTCCTCCTCCCATAGCACTTTACGTCACTAATGTTACGACTACTGCTGTGGATTTAGGCTGGTCGGGCGATACTGAGCCAAGTTGGCAGATAGAATATGGTCTTGACGGTTTTTCTCAAGGCAGCGGAACTTATGTGACAGCCAACTCAAATCCATATACACTTACAGGTTTGCAACATAGTACTATGTATGATTTTTATGTCAGAGCTATATGCGACACTATTGCCGGCGATACCAGCTCCTGGTCAACATCCTATACATTTGCTACAGGATGCGATACTTTTGCTGTACCCATTTTTGAAAACTTTGATGCTGTTATTACACCCCAATTACCTTTGTGCTGGAACAAAATTGAAGAGGCTATAAATACTTATGCCAATATTATTAGCTCTACTGTTTTTACTTACAGTGCCCCAAACAATATAAAATTTTATAATGAACAGGATATTAATGCAACACTCATATTAATTACCCCTGAAATATCTGTCCCGTTAAATTCACTATTTGTTAAGTTTTTTGCAAGAAATAACGAGACAGGTTCTGATTTGATTTTAGGAACAATATCAGATATAGATAGTGCAGATACATTTACACCCGTTGATACAATATTTTTAACTTCTGAATACGCTGAATACTGCGTGTTTCTTAACAATATTAGTACAACAGACAAACGTTTGGCATTCAAGCATTTGTTAGAAGGACCATATAAAATTGTTTTTTTGGATGATATTACAATTGGGACAATTCCTACCTGTTTATGGGTTACCGGCTTATCTGTTGATTCTACAACACAAACAACAGCAACATTGTCGTGGACATCGGGCGGTACTGAAAATAAATGGCAGATAGAATACGGTCTTGCCGGCTTTGCTCAAGGCAGCGGAACTTATGTAACAGCCAACTCAAATCCATATACGCTTACAGGTTTGCAACATAGTACCATGTATGATTTTTATGTCAGAGCTATATGCGACACTATTGCTGGCGATACAAGTTTTTGGGCAGGTCCTGTTTCTTTTTTAACACAATGTGGAGCTATAAATCAGTTTCCTTATACCGAAGATTTTTCAGCTACAACATTTCCTCCTTATTGTTGGACAAGATGGATAGCTTTATTGCTTGATAATACTGTTTTTGCTCCAACATCATGGGGATGGGAACAAGGTAATTTCGGCAATGTTTCAACACCAGATAATAAAGCTGCTAGGTTAAATATCTATGGTTCTGCCATAGACTATTGGTTGGTAACTCCTTCTATTGATTTAGGAAGCAGTATTGATTATTTGTTATCGTTTGATATAGCACTAACAAAATTTGATCAAGCTTCTGCACCCGATCAAAACGGTATAGATGATAAATTTGCTGTGGTTATTTCAACTGATGACGGAGCTACATGGTCATCAGCCAACATATTAAGAATATGGGATAATGCAGGTTCTTCTTATGTTTATAATAATATTTCTCTCACTGGACAAAATGTTATGATAGACCTTTCTCCTTATTCAGGTATAGTAAAAATTGGATTTTATGCTGAATCATTAACCATTAATACTGATAATGATTTATTTGTTGATAATGTTACCATATTTGAAAAATCACCATGTACAGCTCCAACTTTATCTGTAATAAATATTGAAGACACAAAAGCAGTTATTGCATGGACTTCCGACTCTCCTTTATCATCAGAATATCAAGTGGAATGGGATACTGCCGGTTTCACCTTAGGAACTGGAAACTTAATTACAACAAGTTTAACATCAGACACCCTTGTAGGTTTAACACATAATATATCTTATGAATTTTATGCGAGAACAATATGTTTGTTTAATGATACAAGCAACTGGGCAGGTCCTGAAATATTTATAACTTTAACCACTAACATCAATAATCTGAATGAGATTTTAGCCATAGAGATTTATCCAAATCCTAATAATGGTTTATTCAATGTCAAAATATTAAGCAAAAAAGATATTGTTGCACTTTCAATTTTTAATATACAAGGACAGATTATTTACCAAAATCAATTATCAGGTATGAGGAATGGTTCGGCTATTGAAATGAATTTAAAGAATCTGTCGGCAGGCATTTATTTTATCAGGATTAATGATGGTCAATCTGTCATTAACAAAAAACTAATTGTTAATCCATAAAGTCCATATTTTTTGCAGACTTGATTTTATTTTTACTTAAAAAATATATAAGTTGAAATTAAACTCTATTGATTATTTTGTTTGAATAATTTTTAAAATAAAGTAGTGCTATTGATGAGTTACCTCCAAGTATAATTAGTGCTTGTCCATAAAGTGAAATAAAACCGTTAAAACGGTTCTTTGAGTTGTATCGCATCTCATTAACTAATAGTAATTTACATTAATCTTTAACCGTTTTAACGGTTTTCCAAAATTTAAAAATTAGACTTTATAGACAGACACTAATTAACACTCCCAATAATAGCAAAACAATAATAACAGGAAGCAACCACCATTTTTATTTATTTGACACGTTTCGCGGAACTGGGTTCAGTAGCAAAAATAACTTTTTTTTCAATACGATTTCCTACTGGACTGTAAAAAAATTTTAAATTTGTTTTTTTAATAAAAAAACAAAATCAAAATGGAACGAATCACTCTGTTTGTTGATGTGTTATTACCTCTGCCCCTATCAGATTTGTTCACATATCGTGTGCCTTTTAAAATGAATGATTTTATTAAAAAAGGACAAAGAGTAGTTGTGCAATTTGGAAGACAAAAAATTTATACAGCCCTAATTGTTAACATACATCAAAAACCTCCTGAAAATTATACAATTAAATATATATTATCTGTATTAGATGCCAAACCTGTTGTAAATGAATATCAATTCAAATTATGGAAATGGATTTCCTCATATTATATGTGTACTCTTGGTGAGATAATGAATGCGGCTTTACCTTCGGCTTTGAAACTTGAAAGCGAAACAAAAATATCTATAGACCCATCGTTTGATAAAGATTATTCATTATTAAATGAAAAAGAATATTTAATTGCCGAAGCATTAGAAAACAGAAAAATATTAACAATAACAGAGATTTCTGAAATAGCAAATCAAAAAAAAATTATGCCTTTAATAAAATCTCTTATTGAAAAAAATGTTGTCTCTGTTGAAGAAAAAATATATGATAGTTATAAACCAAAAATAAAAATTTTTGTCCGTTTAAAAAAAGATTATGATGATGAAAATAATCTTAAACAAGTTTTTGATACTTTAAACAAAAGAGCTTACAAGCAACTGCAATTGTTAATGTCATATATCACTATCTCAAAAAGATATAGTAAAAATCCTGTTGAAGTTACCCGTGCGGAATTATTAAAAAACGCTAATGCTTCTTCAGTTCAAATGAATGAATTAATAAAAAAAGGCATTTTTGAAATATACCAAAAACAAGTAACGCGATTAAAACAATATGAGCATGCTTTGACAAATGTAATCAATTTAAACGAATATCAAACCAAAGCTTTTGATGAGATAAAAGAACATTTTAAAGAAAAAAATGTAGTATTACTACACGGCATTACTTCAAGCGGAAAAACAGAAATATATATCAAACTTATCAAAGAAGTTATAAAACAAGGAAAACAGGTATTATATCTATTGCCGGAAATAGCTTTGACTATACAAATAATTAATCGTTTGCGTAAATATTTTGGGGACAAAGTTGGTGTATATCACTCAAGATTTAATAAAAACGAAAAACTAGAAATATGGAATAATGTATTAAATACAAATTCAGATAAGATTAATAAATCCGGATATCAAATTATTCTTGGACCAAGGTCTGCTATATTTTTGCCTTTCAGCAAATTAGGACTTGTAATTGTTGATGAAGAGCATGATGGCTCTTACAAACAACAAGATCCTGCTCCACGATATAATGGTCGTGATACAGCAATATATTTGGCTTATCTTCATAATGCAAAGACATTATTAGGTTCTGCAACTCCTTGTATAGAAAGTTATTATAATACACAGATGAATAAATATTCATTAGTTGAACTTAACAAACGTTATGGTGGAATACAACTACCTGAAATATCTGTTGTTGACTTAAAAAAAGAACGATTACACAAGAAAATGAAATCTGATTTTTCTTCTGTATTATTAGAAAATATAAAAACTGCTTTAGAAAACAATGAACAAATAATTTTATTCAGAAACCGCAGAGGATTTTCTTTACGACTTGAATGTGAGGACTGTGGCTGGATGCCTCAATGCAAAAATTGTGATGTAACTCTCACTTATCATAAATATTATAATCGTATGCGCTGCCATTATTGCGGATATTCTACCAAAATACCTGAAAAATGTCCTTATTGTGGTTCTACTAATATAAAAATGAAAGGATTTGGTACTGAAAAAATAGAAGAAGAACTGCCTGTATTTTTTAAAAATGCACATATAGCAAGAATGGATTTAGATACAACACGTCTTAAAAATGCTTATCAGCAACTAATATATAATTTTGAAGACCATAAAATAGATATATTGGTGGGCACGCAAATGGTAACAAAAGGTCTTGACTTTGATAATGTTGGTGTTGTAGGAATAATGAATGCTGATAATATGCTTAGCTTCCCTGATTTCAGGGCTTTTGAACGAAGCTTTCAGCAACTGGCACAGGTAAGTGGCAGAGCAGGAAGAAAAAAGAAAAGAGGAAAAGTCATTATACAAACATATAACCCTAAACATATTGTAGTACAAAATGTAATTAACAATGATTATCTGGCAATGTATAAACATCAGATATTTGAACGTAAAAATTTTAATTATCCGCCATTCTATCGCCTTATAAAATTAACTCTAAAACATAAAGACCCGCAAACACTAAATTATGCAGCAAAAGAACTCGCTGAAAGATTAAGAAATGTATTTGGTAAACTCGTTTTAGGACCTGAATATCCTATGGTAACAAGAATAAAAAATTTGTTTCTGAAAAATATTATCATCAAACTGAATAATAATTCCCCTATATCCAAATCAAAGTTAAAACTATCTGAACAAATTAAAATATTTAATAAAAACTCAAATTATAAAGGACTAAGAATAGTTATTGATGTTGACCCGCTTTAATCCTTTTGTAATTAGTATGTATATAAAACATTATATTTGCATATTTATTTTTAGCATACATGAAAAAAACAAGTTTAATATTAATATTATTATTTTTTTATATCTTTTGTTTTGCACAGGACATAGATTATGCCCGTAAAATAATTGATACATTATCTTCTCCTTATATGTATGGAAGAGGTTATGTTAATAATGGCGAAAAAATTGCTGCTGATTTTATTAAAAATGAATTTATTAAAGATAGTTTAAAAACTTTTAACAACACCTATTTACAACCATTTAATATTTCAATCAATACTTTTCCCAAAAAGATTTCATTCAAAATTGATGATAAAGAGATGAATCCGGGTGTTGATTATTTGGTTTCTTCTGCCTCTTCAAGTGTAAAGGGCGATTATGATATTATATGGCTTACAAAAAATACTATTGTTAATGAATATAAATTTAAAAAATTTATAAAAAATGATTTCTCCAATAAAGTAATCATTATAGATAAGACAAATATAAAAGATGAAAGACATTTGCAATATGTTCAGTTTCTTAAAAATTATAATACTTTTAAAGTAAAAGCAGTAATTTTTGTTGAAGATAAATTGCTCTGGCATATAGCAAACGGGCGAAAAGTTAAAAATTTTACAGTGATAGAAATATTAAAAAACAGCATCTCACATAAAGCAAAAAAGATACATTTAGATATTGAGAATAAGTTTTTTGATAATTATACAACAAATAATATAATTGGTTATGTTAAAGGCAGATTAAAGCCGGACTCTTTTATTGTCTTTTCTGCACATTATGACCATTTGGGATGTATGGGAACTGATGCATATTTCCCAGGTGCTAATGATAATGCCAGTGGAACGGCAATGCTCCTTAATCTTGCAAAATATTATTCAAAGCCGGAAAATAAACCTGATTATTCAATTGCTTTTATGTCTTTCAGTGCTGAAGAAGTTGGATTGCTTGGCTCAAAATATTATTCTGAAAATCCATTATTCCCATTAAAAAATATTAAATTCCTTATTAATCTTGATATGGTTGGAACAGGAAGTGAAGGGATAAAAATCGTTAATAGTACTGTTTTTAAAACCGAGTATGATAAACTTGTAAAAATAAATGAAGAAAAAAAATATTTAAAAACTATCAGTAAAAGAGGAGAAGCAGCAAATAGTGACCATTATTATTTTTATAAAAATGGAGTCAGAAGTTTTTTTATTTATACATTAGGCAAGGAATATAAAGAGTATCATAATATTAATGATAAGCCGCCTTTACCATTAACAGAATATGAAGATTTGTTTCGCCTTTTAAGAAATTTTGTAAAAGATTTATAAAAAAATTACATTTGTAAAACAAATTAAATATATGATAACTATTCAGGTATTCCGACAGGTCAGAATTAATAATTTTGGCTCTATTCTAAAAAATGGTTGTTAGATAAAAATTGGTTGCTCTGTTTCTTAATTTATGACATCTGTATTACAAACTATTTTTTTAATCATTTTAGGATAAAATTCATATTCTAATAGATGAACTTTATTTGCTAATGACTCAGGAGTATCATTATTATCAACCCTGCATTTAGCTTGAAATATTATTTTTCCTTTATCATAATTATCATCAACAATATGTATTGTAATTCCTGTTTCTGTTTCTTTTGCATTAATAACAGCTTTGTGCACATTTAATCCATACATTCCTTTACCTCCATATTTTGGTAATAAAGCAGGATGTATATTTATTATTTTGTTAGCATAAATTTTCAGAATATTTTCAGGAATTTTTATCATAAATCCGGCAAGGACTATAAAGTCAATTTTATACTCTTTAAGTTTCTTAATAACAATATTAGTATCATTAAGTTCTTTTTTGTTAAATAAAAAAGATGAAATATGCATTTTTTTTGCACGTTCCAATACATAAGCGTCTTTTTTATTTGATAATATAAGAGATATATTTATTTTATCACTATTAAAAAAATATTCACTTATTCTTTGTGCATTAGTTCCATTGCCTGAAGCAAAAATTGCAATATTTTTCATTTGTTTATATTTTTTTTGTCATTAGTCATTCATCCGCCTAAGGCGAATCATTCCTTTGTATGAACCTATGAGTTAAACAATAGGTTCATAGGGTTTTCATGGTTCAAAGAAAATATTAGGGGGACAATAGGTTTTATTGTAACCGTTCATAGCTTGAAATTAAAATAATAAAGTCAAAAGCCAAAAGCCAAAAATTAAAAGTCAAAAGTATCTTGAGTTCAGAACATTTATCTTGATTTTGAAGTTACGATAGATTTTGCAATTATTTTTATCAATTACTCACAAAATTATTTGTTTTCAAAGGTGTTCGTGATATCACTTCGTTAAG
>Ga0307991_1002728_pt1 | contig 11781 bp, 9 predicted proteins | sample EllFjometagen131_FD_203146 | JGI IMG/M metagenome (GOLD analysis project Ga0307991, IMG submission 203146) | Marine microbial communities from Ellis Fjord, Antarctic Ocean - #131 | ecosystem: Environmental > Aquatic > Marine > Unclassified | place: Southern Ocean | collected 2014-10-08 | reverse complement strand
AGGGCGGTTCGCCGTTATTCCACTCTCTTCCGGCGAAGACCGTTCGCCGCAGCTGCATGAGTTTGTGGTCGCCATGGAGTTGGTTTCTCCGGCAGTGATCGCCTACTGGTCGGCCCTCAACCATCACGGCATGACGGAACAACTTCCCCGCACGGTCTTCGTGGCAACCGATCATCCCGTGCGCCGCCAACCGGGCGATGTACTGGGAGTGACCTACAAGATCATTTCGCTAAAACCGAACAAGCTTTTCGGCGTCATGAAAGAATGGATAGACCAGATTCCTTTCAGTGTCACCGACCGGGAAAAAACGATTATTGACGGACTGGACCTTCCTCATTACGTAGGCGGAGTAAGCGAGATTACCAAGGCATTGACGGGTTCCTGGAAGATGCTGGACGAGAAAAAGCTGAGAAAGTACACCGCCAAAATCGGTAACTCCGCTGTCGCAAAGCGTCTGGGATTTATAATGGAAGCGCTGGGAGTGGGAGACGTCGAAGCGCTAAGCACAGAGGTACCTCGTGCCCCTGGTTTTTCTGCCCTTGACCCGACCCTGCCAAAGCACGGGAAATACAACAGAAGGTGGGGTCTGCTGGTAAACGCGGAGATATAGAGAACCTTCGGGACGTCCATAAATAAGTAAATAACTTTCTTGAGGAACTATTATAGAAGCAGGCTGGGGGCATTAATTTTTTTGAATATTCTTGATTTCACAAAGTTGAACCATGGTTGAGCAGAATAGATATCCTCTAATAAAAGTAAATCGGAAAAATGGTTCAGAGCGATTGCATAATGATGGTAAAGAAACATCCTTTCAGTTCGTTGATTTTTGGAGATGGTCTTCATCAGATCTTTTAAGCAATGCAACCCGTGGTGTTTTTGCAGAGTTTATTGTCGCCAGCGCATTAGGATTGGCCGACTCTGTTCGTTCTGAATGGGATTCTTACGATTTGAAAACTTCTAAAGGAAAACGAATTGAAGTTAAGTCGGTCGCGTATCTTCAATCGTGGTCCCAGAAAGAACTTTCTAAAATTTCCTTCAGCATACGCCCTTCCAGAAAATGGAATTCAAATTCCGGGAAAATGGGGAATATATCCGAGCGCCAGGCAGATATTTATGTTTTTTGTTTATTGGATCATCTATACCAGAAAACCGTTGACCCTATGAATCTCAGCCAATGGAGATTCTTCGTTATTAGCGTGGATGTACTTAACCAGCACTGTTCCGGCCAGAAGAGCATCAGCCTGACGAAGCTACTCAGCCTAAATCCTTTTGAGGTTTCATACGAGGGTATATCTGATTGCATCAATCAAATTGCATAAAACAGCAAAGACGACATAGGGGGCCTGGGGTCAAACCTTGATCCTGGATTATCAGTGTTTAATGTGGGACGTTCGTGCAGAACGTGCTTGGCTCTCGATTAAAAGAGGAAAGGGCAACCCTCGTTCCTGAACATATTGAGGCGTTGAAATCCTGACATAACCAGAACATCAATAAAAACATAGCTGGAAAACTTAAGCGATGCCAAAAGGAACATTCCGCTTTTATGAGGAATTAAATGACTTTCTTCCAAAGCACAGAAGAAAAACTGATTTTGAAGCGACGTTTAAAGGGAAAAGGTCAATAAAAGATATGATAGAAGCACTCGGAGTTCCTCATACAGAAATCGACCTTATTTTGGTGAATGGAAATTCAGTAGATTTTAATTACATTCTCCAAGATGAAGACCGAGTCAGCGTATATCCTGTTTTTGAATCCCTCAATATTACAAATGTGACCCGGCTCAGAAAAATCCCGCTTCGCAGGACCAAATTTATAGCTGATATCAACATCGGGGATATCGTTAAATATATGAGAGTCCTGGGACTCGATTTGTATTACGATCCCTTACTTTCCACGCGTGAAATAATTGAAATATCCAAAAGAGAAAACAGAGTCATACTAACCAAGAGCCGAAAGCTCCTTAAATTCAAAGATGTAAGCCATGGAATTTTTATACGACCTGGTACCACCACAGAACAGATAAGACGAATCATAGATTGCTTGGATATTAAAGATAACATAAAGCCTTTTTCAAGATGTCTTCGTTGCAATACCCTGTTGAATATCGTACTAAAGGAAAAAATCATAGATAGAATTCCTCCAAAGACAAAAGAGTTCTGCAATGAATATGTTCAATGCCGGTCCTGCAATAAAATTTATTGGAAAGGAACTCATTTTATTAATATGGAAAAGGTTGTTGGGCAAATACTCGACCAACCAGAATCTTAATGCTTCAAAATATTTCAATTATCTTCCGCAAATTACTTCAAACCTCCTGCATTATACGTTGAAACTTCTCGGGGTTTTTCTCTCAATATAACCTAAGATATTGTAAAAACTGTCAAAAAAAAGCAAAATTGATGTCAATTATTGTCAAACCATTTTGGTGTGTAATTTGCCAAAATGGTCTAACTGGTTGATATTTAATAGATAACCATTTTTTATTAAATTAGAATTTTAAACCTTGCACGATTTTTGCTTTAAGAATAACCAATTAGGATGCTCGGTACACCATTTGAGATGGAAGCTTCACCTGCTGGGATAGAATGACATTGAGGAGGAAAAACCAATGTATAAAACTGTTGAGGAAAAATCTCTACAAAGAAAAACTGATGAAAAGCCAATCTACAAAAAGCTATCCTGGCCTGTATTGGTTTTGATTCCAACAATTTTGTTAATCTTGCTTTTGGGGGCGATAATGGGAGCAATTGCGGGTTTGAGGAGTACGCCAGAAATGCTTGAAGACGGCGCTGTTAAGCTTGAAGCTATCGCCACCGGGGATAGACAAATAACTGAGCTTAAGAAAAATGAACAGGCAATGGTAGAAGCAAAATCAAAAAAAGTTGATTTTGAAGCAAAAAAGGAAAATCAAGAAAATGTTGCCGCCGAGTCAGGTAACATAAATAAGGAAATCATTTTTAAAGTTCAGGTTCTTTCCTCAGAAAACCCTCTTGGATCAGATTCTTTGCGGTTTAACGGTCTAAAAAATGTATGGGAGTACCAAGATGGTGGTTTGTATAAATATACTATAGGAAACAAAAGAGACATACAATCAGCATCTGCATTGCAATCAGAATTGCGGAAGAAAGGCTTTAGCGATGCTTTTGTGGTTGCTTTCAAAAATGGAAAAAGAATACCAGTCAGAGAGGCGCTGAGGAGGTAAGACCGGATATTTTGAAAGAAACCGATGGACCGATGTTGATCCATGGATTTCAAAGCCTTCACGGCTCTAAGATCATCGTCCCAAGGCAGCACGTTTTTCGACCAGACCCTTAACTTCTCGAATGGCGACTGCAGAAATTCAAAGAAGTTGCTTAACAGCTGGCGAATATGCCTCAACCCGAGGTCGACGGCAGGCTTAAAAAAATCATTGAAAAAATGAAACGACAATGAATGTGAATGGGGTCAAATCCTGAATTGTGAATTAACAGGAACTGTCTTTGTTTAAAGATGAAACAATAAGTTACAAACACCACAGATTTTTATAAGGAGTGCATTTTGGCAACCATGATCCCGGCAAGTGTTGAGAGCTTTGCAACGGAGGGTGAAAGACAGTCCTATGGTTTTCTAAAAGAAGTTGCCAAGCCGGATTCTCAATATATTGTTTGGTACAGCTTATTAATTTGAATTAATCCGGACAGTCCAAATTCAATCACAATAGGGGAGGTTTGCCATTGTGCCTCGCATCAAATTAGACCCTCAAGATCGGTACCAACATATTTACGAAACTGCTATTGAGGTGACCGATTTAAATTATGGCAATCACATGGGGAATGATGCCATGGTAGGAATCATCCACAGGGCGCGAGTTCATTTCCTGCACCAGCTCAGTGCCAGCGAAAATAATCTTGGAGATGGAAAAACCGGGATACTGCTGACCGATCTCATTGTTAATTATAAAGGTGAAGGTTTTCTTTTTGACAAGCTGATTGTTGAAAGCAGGATTGGTGAGCTACGCTCCAAGGGCTTTCGTATGTTTCACAGAATAGTAACTGAACAGAACCGGCTAATCGCACTGGCTGAAACCGGTATGGTTGCTTTTAATTATCACAAAAGGGAAGTAGCACGGGTGCCCCAATCATTTGTCTCTAAGATTGCAGATTCGGAAGCTTAACTTATGATTAGGGGGATTGAAATTTTGTGAAAAGAAGCGATGATGTGCCGATTGATACAGTGATGCGACGGTCGTTGACCGGAATATGGGATAAGTATACTCTATAGTTGCATAAATAACATGACCAAATGGGTTTAAAAGTAATAATTACAAGCCGTTCGACTTTTTTTAACTGTTCTACTGAAATGAACTCCAGATGGTATCCAGAAATCAGTGAAAAGCAGCCATGTTATTTACCCTACGGGAAAGCCGATGGCACCGCATCTCCTGCGTTGTCAAGGGCTTGCGGTAAATTACTACAGTTGCACCCTCGACTTTTGCAACGTTAAGGTATAGGCTAAATCTATGGCAGAATTCAGAACACAAAAGGCCTTTTCCGAAGCCATAAGATATATCTTGGGTGGAGCTACCTGAGCCCAAGCCGTCCTTCTGGCAACCCAGCGGCTTCTGGGTTTGGAAAACAGGAAGATACTAAAGGCAGCTACTGGACTGGGTGGTGGTATTGGACATGAGGGAGATACTTGCGGTGCCCTTACCGGAGGGATCTTATCTTTGGGTTTATATCACCGGGATAATGACTGCAACCGCCTATGGCCTGACTGTATTGAGTATTACCGAAGATTCAAAACACGCCATGGTAGCAGCAAATGCAGGGATATTACCGGCATAAAATTTAAAGAAGGCTATGACATCAGGCGGTTTTTGCTAAAAGGAATGAAATGCCTTAGACTTGTCTACACCTCAATAGAATCTATCTTTGATATTGTTGAAATGGCTGAGAGGAAATCCCCTTCAAAAGGCACATATCAGGTAAGGCCTCCTTTTGACATAAAGAAGTTTCATTGTGCCGGTATTGTCCTGTCACACATTGAATCCCGGATTAACCTTAACATAGGTCCCATTTCAGGATTTGCCCGGGGATTTTCCGGGGGTATCGCATTCCAGGGCGATATTTGTGGCGCTTTCATGGGTGGAGTTCTGGCGCTGGGCATAATGTATGGAACGGATCTGCGGAGGACACAGCACAGCAGGCTCTTTAGAGCAGGGATAGTGGCAATGAAAGAAGGGGGCAGGGTTTTTCAAAATGAGCATCTTCATCCATCTTTTAAAACCAGCTTGCGTGTGGGCATTCTTTACAAGAAATTCGTATCACAATTTGGCAGCGTGGATTGTATTGATATTTTGGATAAAGTTTCCCGGTCGAAAAACAGGGGTTATTGTGAAGAAGTTGCCCGGATCGCCGCTCAATTAGCATTGGATCTCATAGCCGTCAAAACTTTTACCCTAATTGATCGTAAACAAAATGGGAAAATTATTTTAGGTGCTTAATTTATTATGTATTTTAGTAGATTCGGATGTATTTTCATAACTCTTCTATAAATGAGATATAAATTTATTAAAAAATCCCATTTTGTTTACCCGATGGGAAAGCCGATGGCACCCCATCTTCTTCGTTATCAAGGGCTCGCAGTAGACGACTACGGCTTCGCCCTTGATGCCTCAAATCTGGGGTACCCACGCCGGAGGCGGGCAAGCCTCGACTTTCGCTCAATTAGGGTTTTACTTTTGAGGCAGCTAAGTGAAAGTGTCAGATTTTTTGTCATTCCCACGTTTATTTTGGTTCTGAGGTTATTCAAGCTTCCAGGATAAATGGATGTTATTATGTTAATATATGAAAAACTCTTTTGATGCAAGCCGGGGTGCGGAAACAAATCTACCGGACGCAGCATGCGGCCGTGATTTATGGATAGACGCTAACTGAATGTTTTAACAACAAAAAATGGATGGAAAAATTTATACGATTTACGAAAGAAATTTTGTATGATAGTTATATACTGACACATAATGACCCGGATGCCACAACGCGAATCAGATAATTTTGATTGTCTAAACAAAAACAAAAAAGGGGGTATATCATGCTTCTGGGATTTAATGGAAGTCCAAAACCCGATAGTAATCTGCGAAGGATAATTGATATGATGTTAAAAGAATCCGGAAAGGATTACCGGATATATGATCTGGCACAGATGAATATCAAGCCTTGTGTGGGATGTGTCAAGTGTGCCAAAAACAATCGGTGCGTCATGGAAGACGATATGTTTCCCTTGTATGATGAAATCGTGGAATCTGAGGCTATTGTTGTTGGAGCGGTGGTATATTTTAGAAAAGCAAATGGGTTTACCCATAATTTTCTTGAACGGTTTTTCCCTTTGCGCCATAAAAAACCTCAGACCATGGGAAAGCCGGCTGTCTCGGTGGCTGTGGGAGGTAACGAGGCGGAAATTGTGTGCGATGAAATCAGTTATCATTTAAGTAGTTATTTTGATTTTGAAATACTGGATAAACTCTTCTACAATACCATGACCCCTCCATGTTTTATATGCGGATTTGGAACCACCTGCAAATATGGTGGTCCGGCACGTTGGATGTCTCCCGAGGAATTTGAAAATTTTAATAAAGTTACCCCTGACATGTTTCAAAAATTTGAGACAGATAATCAAATCGTAAAAAGAGTAAAGGAAATAGGGAGACGACTGGGCAGTATATAACCTGCATTGTCTTGCCCTGAAAAACATGGTCCTTCCCCGCGATGAGGGATATTCGATAGGCTATGCCTGTCCCGCATTGCGGGAGTCAGGCACTTTAGACACTTTTAACTTGTACGGTTTTAGGTAAAACAGTCCCTTTAAGGGGCAAACCAAAGCCTGGATCTTTGGGCAATGCCGCCTACAATCCCTTGCATTTTAGAAAATAATATATATTATATCAGGTTTGGATTTACATAAAAATGCAAAAAGGAGAATGGGCAATGGAATTCATCAAGTCCTATTCACGTGGATCTTTTGTTTTAATTTCAGTGCTGGGCGTCATATTGCTGGCGGCTACGGTTTCAGGGTTTTACTGGGTACTGCAGGGAATGTATCGGGACATATCATTGCTTGCAACTCCCCAAACCCTTTCAACGGCGCTCCTTGACCCCATCTCTTTGATTCATCACAAGGTGTTTATCTATGCGGCGTGTGTATGGGCCAGCGTTTTCCTGTTTTTCGGCATCCTGTTGTGGGGCAGTTTGCGGCGAATCGCTGTGAATTCTTTCAAAAAATCCGGCAAGCCCGTGACGAAAAAGCAGGTTCGGGCATCAGCGGCATCCGCCGCTGATCGGGAAGGGGAACAGTATACTCAACAACGCTTGTTTTTACACCTGCTGTCCGTGCTTCAGCGGGAAGGACGTCTGGTAGATTTTTTCTCGGAAGATCTCAATCTTTATGAAGATGCTCAGATCGGCGGTGCGGTTCGCGTTATCCACGAGAACTGTAAAAAAGCGGTGAACAAAAGCCTGGCCCTTGAGGCGGTTATAGACCGCAGCGAAGGAGAAGAGATTCAGGTTGATCCGGGGTTTGATCCCGACGCCATAAAACTGACCGGCAATGTAACGGGTGAGCCGCCGTTCACAGGTATTTTGCGCCATAAAGGCTGGCGCACCCGAAAACTGGAACTGCCCGCTCTATCCGGTGGTCAAGATGCACGCATCATCGCTCCTGCGGAGGTGGAAATCCTCTAACCCGAATGTTTCATAAAAATTTTCGAGAAGTTTTTTTTATTTTTTATAAGTAATAAACTTATTGTGTTATTTAAAATTTTGCTTCTCGTTGTGAGGTGACCATTTGTACCGAAACCCAAGGTTTTTTTGTGTAATTTCTTGAAAATTTTTACCCTTTGGGCTTCGCTTTCAGCTACGACCCAACAAGTCGGGCGAGTCCGAGACGCCCATTTGCTGCGTTATCAAGGGCTTGCAGTAGTCTACTACGGCTGCGCCATTGAATGCCTTGCAAATGAACGTCTCGCTCACGTGTAATATCCGGTTTAACCCGAATGTTTCATGAAAATTTTTGAGAGACCTTTTTATTATACCGGGTTAGATCTGGTATAATATCCATAAAAAAATAAAACATATTGGAAATCAAACCATGCACAATCCGGTTTATGTGATAGGAATCGATCTTGGGACAACCAACAGCGTTGTGGCCTACACCGAGGCGGATACGGAAACGGGCCGGCCCTTTAACATACGATTATTTGAAATTCCTCAGCTCATTGATGCCGGCGTGGTCGAAAAACGGCAAATGCTTCCCTCTTTTATTCTGATTCCCGGGGAACACGATGTTTCCGAGACCGCCATGGACTTGCCGTGGCATAAGGGATGCCCGCTGGCGGTGGGCGAATTTGCCAAAAATCGCGGCGTGGAGCTTCCCAACCGTTTGATCGCTTCTTCCAAATCCTGGCTCTGCCATACAACGGTCGACCGGAACAAGCCCATACTTCCCTGGGAAGGTCCTGATCCGAAATCTAAAAAATCACCGGTGGAAGCATCCGCAGCCATTCTCCAACATATCCGGGATGCCTGGAACCACGCCATGGCTGCAGATGATGAACGTTTAAAAATGGAAAACCAGGAAATTTTATTGACGGTTCCGGCCTCCTTTGATGCGGTGGCCCGCGAGTTAACAGTAAAAGCTGCTGAGATGTCCGGCCTGAGCAATGTCACCCTGCTGGAAGAACCTCAGGCCGCCTTTTATGCATGGATTGAAAGGACCTCGGATCGCTGGCGGGAGATGTTTACTAAAGGCGATCTTGTCCTGGTTTGTGACGTTGGCGGCGGGACAACCGATTTCAGCCTCATCAAAATTTCCGAGGAACAGGGCGAACTTGCCCTTGAGCGGATCGCGGTGGGCGAGCATCTGCTGGTAGGCGGCGACAACATGGATTTGGCCCTTGCCTATTCGATTTCTCGACAAATGGCGGATAATGGCACCCGGCTGGACGTCTGGCAGATGCGGGGGCTTTGGCACAGCTGCCGCAACGCCAAAGAGAACCTTCTGTCCGACTCCGATGCCCAAGAATATCCGGTGACGGTTTTGGGCAGAGGCAGCGGCCTGATCGGCGGAACCTTTAAAACCAAGCTTTCCCGCGATTTGGTTGAAAAAATTATGTTGGACGGCTTTTTCCCGATTTGCGAACGCACGGCCAAACCGGTTTCCCCGCAAAAAACCGGCATCCGGGAGATGGGTCTGGCTTATGCGTCAGACCCTGCCGTAACCCACCATCTGGCCAAGTTTCTCCAACAAAACAGCGAAGAAGCCATGCCCACAGCGGTACTGTTCAACGGCGGCGTGATAAAGGCGCAAAACGTCCGCAACCGAATCATGGAGGTTATGTCTTCATGGAAAGCGTCGGAGGATGCACCGAGCATTCGGGAGATCGAATCAGACGAGTTTGACCTGGCGGTTGCCAAAGGCGCCGTATATTACGGGATGGCCAAGCGGGGCCGGGGTATTCGCATACGATACGGTCTGAGCAAGTCCTATTATGTGGGCATTGCCGCTTCCATGCCGGCGGTTCCGGGTATGCCGACCCCTATCAAGGCGCTGTGTGTGGCTCCGTTCGGCATGGAAGAAGGGACCGATGCAACCCTTGAAAACCAGGAGTTTGCCCTGGTGGTGGGTGAGCCCGTCACGTTCGATTTCCTCAGTTCCATGCGCCATGACCATGAACTGGGCACGGTGGTTGAAGACTGGGAAGGGGAAATCCAAGCCATTGCCGTCATCGAGACTACTCTGGATGGTGAATACGGCAGCGTGATTCCGGTTGCCTTGGAAATTCGAGTGACCGAGGTGGGAGTTTTGGAATTGTGGTGTGTTTCACGGGCGGACGGCCGCCGGTGGAAGCTCGAATTCAATGTACGGGAGAAACAAGCCCTTGGATCTTGACGACCAACGCTACATTATCGGCATTGATCTCGGCACCACCAATTCGGCGGTATCCTATGTGGATTTGCATGCCGAGGGCAGCGGGGGGGCGCGCACCCGGCTGTTTCCCATTTCCCAACTGACCGGGCCGGGCGAGGTCTCGCGGCTGCCGGTGTTGCCCTCTTTTCTCTATATCCCCGGCGATTATGATATCTCCAAACAGAGCCTTGTCCATGAGTGGGGATGCCATGGCGACAATTTTGCCGGAGCCTATGCCAGGGATCACGGCGCCAAAGTGCCCGCCCGTCTGGTGTCGTCGGCCAAAAGCTGGCTGTGTCATGCCAATGCGGATCGGAAAGCCCCTATACTGCCCTGGGGCGCAAGCAAAGAGGTTCGCAAAATTTCTCCCATTCACGCCACCGCCGCCTATTTACGGCATATTCGCCGTGCCTGGAATCGCAGACAAAGCGATGATGAGGCTTTTTTGGAATACCAGATGGTCATCATCACCGTACCGGCTTCCTTTGACGAGGTGGCACGTGAGATGACCCTTGAAGCGGCCGGCCTGGCCGGTATGGGCGACGTGATTCTACTGGAAGAACCATTGGCCGCCTTTTACAGCTGGCTGATGACCCATGAACATGACTGGAACAGATTTGTCGAACCAAACGACCTCATCCTGATTTGCGATGTTGGCGGCGGGACCACGGACTTTACCTTGATCTATTTGCGGGAAGTGGATGGCAGCCCTCGGTTTGAGCGCATTGCCGTAGGGGATCATCTGATTCTGGGCGGGGACAACATGGATCTGGCACTGGCACGACGCTTGGAAGTGCAATTTTTTAAAAACAAACATTCCTTGAGCGGCGACCGGTGGAAAACCCTGTGTCACCAATGCCGCCAGGCCAAAGAAACCCTTCTCGACGGAAGAGCGGATTCCCAAAAAATCGCTCTCATGGGGGAAGGCGGTCAACTGATTGCCGGAACACTGACGGCCAGCCTCGGGCACAGGGAAGTCACCGAAACCATTTTGAACGGATTTTTTCCCCTTGTGGATCCTTCCGAGAAAAAACCACGGGCCAACCGCAAAGGCATAACGGAATTTGGACTGCCGTATGAACAGGAACCGGCAATCACGCGCCATCTTTGCTGGTTTTTGGAACAGCACTCCTCGGACGTGGACGTATTTTTACAAAAGAATCGGCCCGAACCGGACATTATTCTCTTTAACGGCGGATCGTTAAAGCCGGTCGTGATCCAGGAGCGGATTCGCGGCGCTATCCGGCAGTGGTTCGGGCAACCGGATGATACGCTTCCGAGGGTTTTGGATAACCCGGATCCCGATCTATCCGTTGCAATGGGCGCGGCCTATTACGGAAGGGTCAAGATCGGCCAGGGGGTTCGGGTGGGCAGCGGAAGCCCCCGGGCGTTTTATTTGGGTGTGGCCGACCCCGAGGAGGCCCGCAACCAAAAGAATGGGAAACAGGCCATATGCCTTGTGGAACGCGGTTTGGAAGAGGGGACCGACATTGAATTGAAAGACCGTCAATTTGAAGTGTTGACCAACCGGCCGGTTACATTTGACATGTACAGCTCCAGTTTTCGAAGCGGCGACCGGTGCGGCGATCTTGTTGCCATAGACGACTCGCTCACCCCGTTGCCACCCATTCAAACCATAATTCAGTATGGGAAAAAAGGGGCTCAAACCCGCATTCCCATCCATATCGCAGCCAGCTATACGGAGATGGGGGCCTTGGCGCTCTGGTGCCGGAGTCTGGTAAGCACCCACCGCTGGCACCTTCAATTTCAACTTCGCAAGGTTTCGATGCCCGCGACGGTAGCGGATCAGGAAGTCTTTGAATCTTCGGTTGTGGACGATGT
>Ga0307991_1002727_pt1 | contig 11789 bp, 8 predicted proteins | sample EllFjometagen131_FD_203146 | JGI IMG/M metagenome (GOLD analysis project Ga0307991, IMG submission 203146) | Marine microbial communities from Ellis Fjord, Antarctic Ocean - #131 | ecosystem: Environmental > Aquatic > Marine > Unclassified | place: Southern Ocean | collected 2014-10-08 | reverse complement strand
TGCCTATTCAAAGGCACTTATAATTATCACCACACATTTATAGATAACAACTATAGATATAATGCCAACTATAAATATTGCACCCCATTGGATAGGTCTTTTGACTTCTTTTCTTTCGTTAGTTTTAAACAATCTCATTATGATTCCCCAATAGTATTTGTGTAACAATTATTTACGAGCCAAATATATAAATATAATTAGAATGCGTTGGCCTTTCCGGGTTTTAAAATGAAATATGCAAATTCTGTGCTTAAAGCACATTTTTTCGTTAACTTCGTAACAAATATATTTTTTAAGCATCTCATAATTACCTAATCTTTAAAATGCAAAAAATACCTAAATACATAAGTTTTCGCATTTTTATTTCATCAGCTTTGCTTTACTTTTTTCTGGTTATACCCTTTGCAGGTTTTATGTGGGTGCAAAAAATGCCTGATTTATTAAGATTAGATCCGGGATTTCAATTATCTAATTCTGATAGTTTGCCAAGCAATCAAAATGACCAATCACAAACTCCATTGCCTAAAAAGAAACAAGAATACGATACAAATGATGTTTTAATTCCAAATTTTCTTGAAAATTCTAATTTAAATCCATCAAATGAGGAAAATTCACAAAGCACAAATTATATGGGCAATAGTTTCGACTATCTGATTAATGCTTTTTTAGTTAGTCTGGCTATTCTTGGACTCTTTAGTTCTCCTTTTAAACGCTTTTTCCGCAAACGAAGAAAACAGCTTTTTATAACTCCAAAGCTTGAAAATCATTGCAGAAAATGGCTTTTAAAAACCCATGTGATTCATACCATTTTATTTGCCATACCACTTCTGATTAGTCTTTCATATACAGCTTTTGTTCTCTACCAGAATGATGCAGATAATGATCTGAAAATAAGACTACTACAAGATTATTTTTATGTCAGTTTACTTTCAGCATTTCTCACCATTCTTTTTGTTTATTATTGGTCAAAACACCGCGTACACCTCTTCTATTTAGAGGTTCTTTATACCGATATTGAATTGCGTAAGCGCATTTTCAAAAAAAGCGTTGGAAAAATAAGAGACCGCCTTTGGATATCAAGCGGAATGACAACTCTTTTGCCTTTAAGCATCGTTATTTTCTATATTGTTTTGAGCATAACAAGTTTTAAAGACTTAGGCATAGAAAATATCACGCCTGATATACGCACGATTTTATATGGTTCCTTTGCGGAATTAAATGAAAGCATTTCACTCGGCAGCACCATTTATATCAATTCAATTAATGCATATATGATGCTGGCAGGTATTGGTACCAGCATTTTTGTTTCTCTAATTTATATTTTTGTTTTTGTTCGATGGACAACACTTGATATAGTGCATCCTGTTAAAGAGTTGCTCTACAATATTCATAAAACGGGCGAAGGTGGTGGCGATGCCAATTTTAGCATCGTAAGAACAAACGATGAAATTGGAGAATTAAGTGAGGGATTTAACATAATGGCGCAACGGATAAAAGACCATATCGACAATATAAACGAGCTTAGCATTTCATACTTCCGTTTTGTTCCAAAGCAATTTCTTGAGTTTTTGGGAAAAAAGAATATTACAGATATTAAATTAGGCGATCAAGTACAGCGAGAAATGACTGTGATGTTTTCAGATATTAGATCATTCACCGAAATTTCTGAGAACTTTACGCCTAAAGAAAATTTCGATTTTATTAATCATTATTTAGGCTATATGGAGCCCGTTGTAATGCGCAATAATGGATTTATCGATAAATATATCGGCGACTCAATTATGGCTCTCTACAGTCTATCTGTTAACGACGCCATCAATGCAGCCATTGAGATGAGGTCGAAATTGCAAGAATTTAATGCTGATTTAGCAATGGATGGCAAAAACCCTATTGATAGCGGAATTGGAATTCATACCGGCGATCTTATGCTTGGTATTGTTGGAGGAAGGAGTCGTATTGAAGGAACAGTTATTTCGGACCATGTAAATCTTAGTTCCCGATTAGAAGGCTTATCGAAACTGTATGGTGCACCCATTATCATCAGCCAGGACAGTTTAATAAAAATTGAAAATCCGTTGCAATACAATTTTCGCTTTCTTGATATTGTAAAAGTAAAAGGAAGAAAATCATCTGTTAATATCTTCGAAATTTTAGATGGCGAAAAAACCAATCAGCGAAAGCTTAAAATAGAAACAAAAGAACGGTTTAATAAAGCTATTGAATTGTACCGCAATAAGTTATTCAGTGAGGCAATGATTAATTTTACGGAGCTCCATAAAATAAACCCATTAGATAAAGCACTGACAGTATATCAGGAAAGATGTGAGAAAAATATAAAATTTGGAATTCCGGAAGATTGGGACGGTGTTGAAGTCCTTAATTTCAAATAATGGGGCTCTGGAAAATTTCAAAGTCGTACGCTTATCCTTCATTTCCTTACGCTTGATAAACAAACCCAAACGTTCATCCATTTTACAGTTTAATCTCAATTAAACATATTAAATTTCGGCAATAATTGAATTAAAACAATTGGTATGTTGATCGATATTCTAATTTTAAGTTATGTTATCCTAATGGCATTTTTGCTTCACAAATCCGAAACCTTGCCTCAATTTAGTTTAAAAAATGTTCTAATAGGCTTGTTTTTAAGTCCTGTTGCCGGATTTATTAGCTATTACTATTATCAACGCCTTTGTAGTTAACCTGTTTTGCAATTATTATTCAATTCAGAATTTTTGTAAGCAGATATCACGCTATTCGTCTAATGGCAGGATACCAAAAATTGTTCAAAGTCCCAATTTAAGGAGGATCAGGTTCGATTCCTGAATAGCGTATTAAGTTTTATTTGCTATTCTTCTTTTCATTCATCGTTTGTTGAATTTTTGAAGCCACCAAATCGATAGCTACCAAATTTTTCCCGCCTTGAGGAACAATAATATCTGCAAATCGCTTACTTGGCTCTATAAACATTTGATGCATAGGCTTTACCCAAGTACTATAATGTTCCAGTGTTTTATTGTAAGCCCGCCCACGCTCTTCCAAATCACGTCTAATAATACGCATCAATCTATCGTCTGGCTCTGCATCAACAAAGATTTTGATATCCATTTTATCGCGCAATCTTTTATTTGTCAAGACCAATATCCCTTCAATAATCACTACTTCCTGAGCAACAACATTAACAGTCTCCTTTGCTCTTGAACAAGTTAAATAAGAATAGATAGGCATTTCAATGGCTTCACCCAACTTCAACTCATCAACCTGTTTATTCAAAAAGGAAAATTCAATAGAGGATGGATGATCAAAATTAATTTTTGCACGTTCTTCCGCGTTTAAATTGCCATTATCTTTATAATAAGCATCTTGTGGAATAATAGTTACTGAATTTTTTGGTAGTAAATTAATGATTTTTTTTACTACCGTTGTTTTGCCCGAACCCGATCCCCCGGCTATACCAATAATTAACATAATTCTAAATTTAAGCGAAAATAAAGTTTTTATATTTACGAACAATTAGTAAAGACTAAGTTTATTGTTTTTTTTTCATATTTAATTAGCTGAATATAATTATTTTTGCAATCGAAAAAGAAATATCAATTAACCAATTTGAGTTAATCTTAAAAAATAATGATGACATTTAAAGAGCAAAAAGCAAAATTTAAATCCTTAACAGGTCTTTTTATTTTAGGAATACTATTTAGCAGTAACCTGTTTGCCCAAGTATATACTCCGGTTTTGTGGCAGATGAGCAGCAAACAAATTAACGACACCGAGGTGGAATTAATTTTTAAAGCAAGCATTGAAGAACATTGGCATTTGTATTCGCAAGATATTCCAATGGCACCTCCTGCCACAACTTTTAATTTTGATGTTAATGCTGATTTTGAGCGAGTTGGAGAAGTAACTGAAACCGAATCTATTTCAGAATACGATCCGAATTTTGAAATGATATTAAAATATTTTTCAAATGAAGCCACTTTTACACAAAAAATCAAACTCCTTACTTCTGACAGAATAGAAATAAAAGGCTTTATCAATTTTATGAGTTGCGACGATACACAGTGCCTCCCTCCAGATGATAAAGAATTCAGTTTTGTTTTTAACGAAGCTGAAAATGCAATAAGTAATTTGGATCCAGTTGATGTCGATAATTCAACAACAGAGAACAGTGAAAAGAAAACTTTAATTGGCTTTTTCTTTTTAGCCTTTCTTTTTGGTTTAGCAGCAATTTTAACACCCTGCGTATTTCCAATGATTCCAATGACTGTATCATTTTTTATGAAAGACAGCGAAAACAAAACCAGAGGACGAGTGAACGCTACAGTTTATGGTTTATCCATTATTGCCATCTATGTTTTTATTGGATCCGTATTGGCGGTAGTTGCAGGTCCAGGAATTGCTAATTGGCTGAGTACACATTGGTTACCTAACCTTATGTTCTTCTTTATTTTTATGATTTTTGCCGCATCCTTTTTTGGAATGTTCGAAATAGTAATGCCTCATTGGTTGGTAAATAAATCAACAGCAAACGAAGACCGTGGTGGAATTATTGGTTCTGTTTTTATGGCATTTACACTTGTTTTAGTTTCATTTTCTTGCACGGGACCTATTGTAGGAACAATACTGGTTGAATCGGCAGGAGGCCAAATTCTAAAACCAATTATAGGCATGTTAGGTTTTTCATTGGCTTTTGCTTTGCCTTTTACACTATTTGCTTTCTTCCCACAGTGGTTAAATAAATTACCAAAATCAGGTGGATGGTTAAATTCAGTGAAAGTTGTTTTAGGTTTCTTAGAACTCGCATTGGGATTAAAATTTTTAAGTATTGCAGATCAAACCTACCATTGGGGTTTGCTCGATCGTGAAATTTATTTAGCCTTGTGGATTGTCATTTTCGCCTTAATGGGAATCTATCTCTTAGGAAAAATAAAATTCGCTCACGACGACGATGTTCCTTTTGTAAGCGTTCCTCGTCTGATGCTTTCGATAGCTACTTTTACTTTTGTAGTTTATATGATACCAGGTCTTTGGGGTGCCCCTTTAAAAGCATTATCAGGATATATCCCACCCATGCATACACAGGATTTCGATATCAATAAATCGATAAGAGACAATATAAAAACAGCAAGTTTTTCAGCTGCATCAAACAATCAAGAAGTTTTATGCGAAACACCAAAATACCATGATTTTCTTCACTTACCTCATGGATTAGAAGGATATTTTGACTATGAGCAAGCTTTAGCCTGTGCTAAAGAACAAAACAAGCCTCTTTTTATTGATTTTACAGGGCATGGTTGTGTTAATTGTAGAGAAATGGAAGCCAATGTCTGGGCCGATCCAAAGGTATTGAGTCGCTTAAAAAATAATTTTATAGTAACTGCGCTTTATGTCGATGACAAAACAAAACTTATTGAATCAGAATGGATTACATCTGAATACGATGGAAAAATAAAAAAAACAGTAGGTAAAAAGTTTGCTGATTTTCAGATTAGCAAATTCAATACAAATGCACAGCCTTTTTATGTACTGTTAAACCCTGATGGCGAAATGCTTATGCAACCTAAAGCTTACGATTTGAATATCGATAATTTTGTTCAATTTTTGGATAACGGAATTGAGAATTTTAAAGCTGGGAAAACAGTACAACTTATTAGATAAATTTCATCCTACAAATCTATATCTGGAAACCATTTTTGATACTCTTCCGGGCTGTTGATATTGGCTAAAACTGCTTTATCCTTCGTGATAACGAATCGTTTTTCCTTCTTATTTAAGTATTGTTTGAGGTCTGTTATTGAATTCCTATTTGCTTTCATTTCCTGAACCAGTTCTGCACCTAATAATAATGGGTGACCATTTTTACCTTCAAATTGTGGAACTAAAAAACTTTTCGGTTTATAATTCTTAAGCATGCTCGTTAACAAATTGTAACTCACAAATGGATTGTCAATATTCTGAATAAAAACGCCATTATGCTCTCTAATTTGTTCTAATCCCAGCAAAATTGATCCAATTCTTCCCTGGTTGGAATTATGGTTAACAATAAATTTTATTCGCCCTTCGAATTTTTGAACACTTAATTTTATTTCGGCAAAATTTTGAGGATTTACAACTATATATACATTGGCTTCAGCCAAAAATAAATATGTTTCCAAAATTTGATAAACAAAATTTTTATTTTCAAAGAAAGGCAATAATGCCTTTTCTCTACCCATTCTTTTTGAGCTACCTGAAATTAATAGAATTACATCAATCATAATATTGCCCAAATATAAAGAAAGAAAAAGACTGCAAAAGAAAAAAGCAAGTTTGGGAACTTGCTTTTTTAGGGGAGAAAATTAATTATTGTAACAACCTTACATGAACAATTGATACATTTTCTACTAAAATAGTACATTGTTGTATATAAAAATAAAAAAAAGGACGAACGTCTATATCTATTGATCAAGCGTTTTGATTTGCGGAGTGAACGTTTTTTCTTTTTCTAAGTTTGCTTGAAATAAAGACAAAAAAAACCGCTGATTTTCATCAACGGTTTCTGCTTCTATAAAAATATTTGTGTTTTTTTATTCAGGATGAATTGCTTCGGTTGGACAAACATCAGCACAAGATCCACAATCAGTACAAATATCAGCATCAATCTTATAAATATCACCTTCAGAAATAGCTTCTACCGGACACTCGTCTATACAAGCTCCACAAGCAACACAATCGTCATTAATAACATAAGCCATAATAATAAATTTTAAGGTATTAGATAAATTCAATTTCTTAAGTGCAAATGTATGTATATTTTATAATTCACGCTCACTATTCTATATTAGAAATAAAAGATTTATACTCTTTCTAAATAATGAAATTGCTTAGTGAATATTAGATGTTTAAAGTAAAATACATTTACCTTTGCCATATTAAAAAAACTAAATTATAATGACTGATAAAATAGATAAAGTTATTGAGCTCGATCACGTTGTTATTCGATTTTCTGGTGACTCGGGTGACGGCATGCAGTTGACGGGAACTTTATTTTCCGACACATCTGCCTATATGGGTAGTGGAATAGCCACATTCCCCGATTACCCTGCAGAAATAAGAGCCCCACAAGGCACTGTTGGAGGAGTTTCCGGATTTCAAGTTCATTTTGGTTATGATATTCATACACCCGGTGATTATGCCGATGTATTGGTAGCTATGAATCCTGCTGCTTTAAAAGCAAATGCAAAATGGACCAAACAAGGAGGAAGTATCATTATAGATCATGATGCTTTTACAGCAAAAAATCTTGAAAAAGCAGGGTATAAAACCGATAATGCAATAGAAGAAGACAACTTAGGAGGCTTTAATATTATTTCTGCTCCTATTTCTTCAATGACTCAAGAAACTTTAAAGGACACTGGAATGGATAACAAAACTATTCTTCGAAGCAAAAATATGTTTGCTTTAGGAATGTGTTATTATTTGTTTGATCGTGAACTAACTTTTACTGAAAAATTCTTTGAAAGTAAATTCAAAAAAGTTCCCGCTGTTATAGAAGCTAACAAAAAGGTTTTAAAAGCTGGTTTTAACTATGGTTACAATGTTCAAGAGCTGACTCCTTATAAGGTAGCCGCTGCAGAAATTGTAAACGGAACTTATAGAAATATTAATGGGAATACTGCCACAGCCTGGGGCTTGGTTGCAGCAGCTGAAAAAGCTAATCTGCCACTTTTCTGCGGTTCATATCCTATTACACCTGCTACTGATATTTTACACGAATTATCTTATCTTAAAAACTTGGGTGTTAAAACATTCCAGGCTGAAGATGAAATCGCAGGAATTTCTTCTGCTATTGGTGCTTCTTTTGCCGGTAACCTTGCTGTTACAACAACTTCCGGTCCTGGTTTAGCTTTGAAATCAGAAGCCATTGGCTTGGCAGTAATTACTGAACTTCCTCTTGTTATTGTTGATGTTCAGCGTGGTGGGCCTTCAACTGGCTTGCCTACAAAAACTGAGCAATCTGATTTATTACAAGCACTTTACGGTAGAAACGGAGAAAGTCCGATTGCCGTTATTGCTGCCAGTACACCTTCAAATTGCTTCCATTACGCATTCGAAGCTGGTAAAATTGCACTGGAACATATGACCCCCGTTGTTTTATTAACGGATGGTTTCCTTGCTAATGGTACTCAACCTTGGAAAATTCCTTCAATGGATAATTATCCAGAAATAAAAGCACCCATTGTAAAAGAAGGAACAGAAAATTATATGCCTTATTTACGAAATGAAGATAATCTGGTTCGCGAATGGGCTATTCCTGGAATGCCAGGATATGAACATCGCATTGGTGGTTTGGAAAAAATGGACAAAACAGGCGCCGTGTCTTATGTTCCTGAAAATCATCAAATTATGACTGATCTTCGAGAAAAGAAAATAGCACTAATTGCTAATGAAATACCTGATCTGGAAATAATTGGTAAAGACAATGGCGATTTATTAGTCATTGGTTGGGGTGGTACATACGGACATTTATTAACTGCCGTTCACGATATGCAATTGGCCGGAAAAAGCGTCAGCTTTGCCCACTTTAATTATATAAAACCATTGCCTTTAAATACAAGAGACGTATTAAAAAAATTCAAGAAAATTGTGATTGCCGAGCTTAACAACGGGCAATTTGCAAGCTACCTTAGATCAGTATTCCCTGAATTTAAATATCAACAATACAATAAAGTAATGGGATTGCCTTTTACGTGTATCGAATTAATGGATAATTTTAATAAACTTTTAGAGGAGAAATAATCATGGCTGCTGAAGTAAAATTAACTTTCAAAGATTTCAAAAGCGATCAGGAAGTACGTTGGTGCGCTGGTTGCGGCGACCATGCTATATTGAACTCTGTTCAAAAAGCAATGGCTGAAATGGGAATTCCTAAAGAAAAATTCGCGGTAATTGCCGGAATTGGATGTTCTTCTCGCTTTCCTTATTATATGAACACTTATGGCTTCCATACTATTCACGGTCGTGGAGCTGCAATTGCATCAGGCGTTAAAGTTGCTAATCCAGACTTAAGCGTTTGGGTTGTCAATGGCGATGGCGATGGATTGGCAATTGGGGGTAACCATTTTATTCACTTAAATCGTAGAAATATTGACCTTAATCTTTTGTTGTTTAATAACGAGATTTATGGTTTAACCAAAGGACAGTATTCACCCACTACAAAAGAAGGCACTAAGACCAAATCTTCGCCTTTTGGAACAATTGAACAACCATTCAACCCAGGAGAATTAGTTTTAGGTGCACAAGGTAATTATTTTGCCCGTTCAATTGATGTAAACATGAAACTCACTCAGGAAATATTAATTGATGCTGAGCAACATAAAGGTACTTCTATTGTTGAAATTCTTCAAAATTGTGTTATTTTCTCTGATGGTGTTCATGGTTTTTATACCGACAAAGAAAATAAACTCAATCGTCAAATTGTTCTTAGACATGGTGAAAAAATGATCTTTGGCAAGGATAACGATAAAGGATTAATCCTGGACGGTTTAAAACTGAAGATTGTTACAGTTGGAGAAAATGGCATTACAGAAGATGATATTTTAACTCACGATGCACATGAGGAAAGTCCTTTTTTACATTGGATGCTAATCAGTATGAAAGGCCCTGATTTCCCAATTGCGCTGGGCGTTATTCGTTCTGTTAATGCAACTGTTTACGAACAAAAATTAAATGCTCAAATTGTTGATGTAAAAGCAAAATCATCCATTAAAAACGTGAATGATTTATTGCATAGCGGAAGCATCTGGGAAGTTTAAATATTATACAAAATAGAAAACGAGGCCTGCCATCATTGGTAGGCCTTTTCTTTTTAATCTGTATATTTGAAAAAAATAAAATGGAGAATGAGGGTTGCATATCATGCAAGAGTGAGACAAATTGTTTTGGTGCATTAAGTGATGATGAATTAAGACTTATTGATAATAGTAAAGTGGCCGTCACTTTTAATAAGAGCGAAACAATAGCCAAGCAAGGCTCTTTTGCTTCAGGGCTTATATACATCAAAACCGGAATGGTGAAACTTTACAAAGAAGGGCCTGATAATAACAACCTGATTATCAATATTTTCGGAAGTGACGAATTAGTCGGTATCTCTTCTCTTTATGGCGATACCATCTTTAACTACTCCATTGTAGCCATTGAAAAATCTCAGATCTATTTAATTGAATTAAATGTTTTAAAAGAACTAATTCAAACCAATGCCAAATTTGCTACAGCCTTGCTAAAAAGATCTAATCGAAATACCCTAAGGACCTACAATCAAATGTATAACCTAACGCACAAACAATTAAATGGGCGTATGGCTTCAGCATTGATCTTTCTTTCAAAAGAAATTTATCTAAGCAACAAATTCAAGCTCACCTTAAGCAGAAGAGATTTAGCAGACTTTACCGGTATGTCAACTATGGGAGCTATTCGTGTATTAAATTCATTTAAAACAGATAAAATTATTAAGTACGAAAAGAGTGTTATGGAAATTTTAGATTTCGATTCGCTTAAAATTGTAGCTAAGGTAGGTTAGTCCGTTTTTTTTTGATAATTTAGAGGGGTGAATACCGACTCCGAAAATAAAGAAACTATACAACACTCGGCTCAAAAGCATTCTCGCTTCTGGATAAGATTGTCAATAGCTATAGTCATTATTTTAACCACTCTTTGGCTGGTTTTTTATTTTTTTTCCAATATACTTTTTAGCACGGTAATAAAAAGGAATTTTTCATCGCTTACAAATCAAAATTACACCCTTAATTTTAATAATCTTAAAGTCAATATTTTAACTGGAAAGATCGTTTTTTTTGAAACCAGAATCGATAAAACGACAAATGCCGATACCAATAGCTTAAGAAATATTAGCTTTTATGCTGATACTCTTTTTTTAAAAAATATCCATGTTTTGGACTTTTCAACGAAACAATTGTTGAAATTTAATGAAATTTATATTCACAAATTAAAATTCGAGATCGAAAAATCAGCGAAAAAGAATTATTCCAATAGGCTTTTATTACCGCTGAATTCTTATCTAAAACAATTTGAAGTATTAAATTTTAAAGTTGCTGATGCAGAGATAATTTACAAGCAAAATGCTGATTCTGTGTACATTCCTTCGCTGAATTTTGAGATCTTTAATTTCCGTATTGATTCGATGAAAGATACGGTTGTGAATAATCGTATTCACTACGCTGATCTTGATTTTAGATTAAAAAATCAAAAATTTGATTTACCTGATAAAAGCCATCGTATTTTTTTTGGAGAATTTAATGTGTCAAGTAAGAAAAAAAATCTATTGCTTACCGATTTTAACTTAAATCCCATTCCAAAAACAAACAATAAAACCAGTTACTCAGTTGATATTCCAAAATTTAATTTAGAGGGATTTGAGTTAGATTCGCTTATTAAGCAAAAAATATTTCTAGCTAAAATATGCTTACTTGATATAAATTATTTAAATCTTAAGGTTTCTGATATTTCAAACTTAAACAAAAATGAGGACTATAAAACTCAATTAGGCAAATTATTGACGAACTATTTTAATGGCATTCAGATTAATAGCTGCCAAATAGCACTCAACAAAAGTCAAATATTACTTCCCAACAATGAAAGGCTAAATTTGGATGGGAAAAGCCAATTAAATATTGATAATTTTCAATTTCTACCTGAAAAGAAGACCTGCTATTCCATTTTCGACGCTACATTATCACTAAAAGATGTTTCTTTTAGCAAGCTTAATATCAAACAAAACATACACTTTAAAC
>Ga0307991_1002725_pt1 | contig 11795 bp, 7 predicted proteins | sample EllFjometagen131_FD_203146 | JGI IMG/M metagenome (GOLD analysis project Ga0307991, IMG submission 203146) | Marine microbial communities from Ellis Fjord, Antarctic Ocean - #131 | ecosystem: Environmental > Aquatic > Marine > Unclassified | place: Southern Ocean | collected 2014-10-08 | reverse complement strand
ACCGCTGTGCTTGGTTATGGCAGCCGTCAAAGTGGTCTTGCCATGATCTATGTGACCAATGGTACCCACATTCACATGCGGCTTCGTACGCTGATACTTTTCCTTTGCCATCTCTCGTACCCCCCTTTTAAAGACAGACACCTGAACAGCCTGCCACAACAGATACTATGTACTTCTTATATTTTGAAATTTACAGTTTATACAAACTGCCATTACCAACGATAATGCGCAAACGCTTTATTGGCATCAGCCATTTTGTGCGTATCGTCCCGCTTTTTAATGGAAGCGCCTCGATTATTGGCAGCATCAAGCAATTCCGCCGCCAGCTTTTGAGCCATCCCTTTTTCAGCTCTGTTCTTTGCGAAACTGATAATCCACCGAATACCCAGAGCCGTTTTTCGTGAAGGTCTCACCTCTGTCGGCACCTGGTATGTTGAACCACCGACCCGACGCGACTTCACCTCGATACCCGGCCTGACGTTTTCAATGGCCTTTTCAAAGATCTTGACCGGTGTCTCCTTGGTTTTTTTTTCTATAATATTAAATGCATTGTAAAGCACCGATTCCGCGGTACTTTTTTTACCATCCCGCATTATAGATTTTATAAATTTCGCGACCAGTTTGTTGTCGTATCTGGAATCGGGCAGAATAACCCGCTCCGGCACTTCTCTTCTTCTTGGCATAAGTCACACCATCAATCATCTGTTTTGCTATTAATTAAAAACCGCACCACCGGAATATTCTTATTTGGGCTTCTTGGCACCGTATTTGGATCGGCTCTGTTTTCGATCTTCCACGCCGAGCGTATCCAGCGTACCCCTTATAACATGATATCTTACACCCGGCAGATCTTTGACTCGGCCGCCGCGGACCAGAACAATCGAATGCTCCTGAAGATTGTGCCCGATTCCGGGGATATATGCCGTTACTTCTATCCCGGAAGTCAGCCTGACCCTTGCGACCTTCCGCAAGGCGGAATTCGGCTTTTTAGGTGTTGATGTATATACACGGGTGCACACCCCCCTTCTCTGAGGGGCACCCTTAAGGGCCGGCGTGTTGGATTTCTTTATAGCTCTTTTCCTGCCCATTCTGACTAGCTGGTTAATGGTCGGCATACTCTCCTCGCATGATCTAAAACTTTCAAAACTTTTATCGGTTGAATAAAAAGCCGATTTGTATACGCTCGCCACCTGAATGTCAAGCATTTTGTTTTTAAATAAATTATTTTTTTCACATTAGATGTTTAATTCCATCCGGTAACACCATCACTTCAAATCGACTCGATCCCAATCCTGCGATATTCAGGTATGCCCGTGCCGGCAGGAATCAGTCTGCCCATAATGACGTTTTCCTTGAGCCCTCTAAGAGAATCGGTGGCCCCGGCAATACTCGCATCGGCAAGCACTTTTGTCGTCTCCTGAAATGAAGCGGCCGATATAAAACTATCGGTGCTCAATGATGCTTTAGTAATACCCAGAATCAAAGGTTCAGCAACAGCCGCCATGCCGCCTTTTTCAACAATGGCATTATTGGTTTCTTCAAATTTGGTACGGCCGACCTGTTCATCTGCAATAAAATTGGTGTCTCCGGCATCCAGAATCTTAACCCGGCTCATCATTTGTCGTACGATAACCTCAATATGTTTATCATTGATACGCACACCCTGAAGACGATAAACCTCCTGGACCTCATCCACCAGATAACGTGCCAGGGATAACTCGCCCTTGATATTGAGAATATCCTGGGGAATGGCTGAACCGCTGATAAGAGGCTCACCGGCCCGCACATAGTCACCCTCATACACATTAATATATTTACCTACAGGAATAAGATACTCTTTGGACTCACCCACATCCACCGGCGTTATGGTGACCTTCTGTTTTCCCTTTTTTTTCGCCTTTGCAATCGAAACATAACCGTCAATCTCGCTGAGCACGCTGATCTCTTTGGGCTTCCGGACCTCAAAAAGCTCAGCAACTCTCGGCAAACCTCCGGTAATATCCTTGGTCTTGGTAGTTGCCCGCGGTAGCTTGGCAATAATATCGCCGGCCTTGACGTCATCCCCTTCCTCGACCAGTAAAATAGCATTCACCGGCAGTGCATAGCGCGCAACTCCGGATGAATCCGACAATTCTACAGTTTTCCCCTTGGCATCCTTAATTGAAATTCTGGGACGATCTTCCACGTTTTTTGATTCTGTGATCGTTCGGCTCGATTTACCGGTCACCGGATCGACTTTTTCCTGCATCGTTCTACCCAGAGCAACATCACCGAATTTAACCTTTCCGTCGACTTCGGTAATAATGGGTGTTGTAAAGGGATCCCAGGTCGCTAAAAGGTCTCCGGCTTTTATGGTTTGCCCTTTCTCAACCAGAATGTGGGCGCCGTAAATAACAGGGAAACGCTCATGTTCACGACCGGTTTCGCTGATAGTGGCAAATTCACCACCCCTTCGGTTCATAACAATAAATTCGTTGTCCGCATTTTTTACAACGTACAAATCGGTAAATTTAATAATTCCGTCAAGCCGTGCCCGGATATCGGCCTGTTCAACTCTACGGCTGGCAGTACCGCCGATATGAAAAGTCCGCATTGTCAGCTGAGTACCCGGTTCACCGATAGACTGGGCAGCCAGGATACCAACTGCCTGACCGATTTCAACGGTTCTCCCGTACGCCAGATCCCGCCCGTAACACTTGGCGCACACACCATGTTTTGTTCTGCACGTGAGGACCGATCTGATCTTGATACTGGGCAGGCCGGATTTTTCAATCCTTGCCACCGCCCTTTCATCAATCTCATCGTTGGCCTTGACAAGAATTTTATCAGTAAAAGGATCTATTATATCCTCAAGGCTTACACGACCGAGAATACGGTCACCGAGAGGCTGAATAACCTCACCGCCTTCCACCAGGGCTTCGACCTCCACCCCCATCATGGCGCCGCAATCATCTTCAAGAACGGCGCAATCTTGCGCCACATCCGCCAGCCGTCGCGTCAGGTAACCTGAGTTGGCCGTCTTCAAAGCAGTATCGGCAAGCCCTTTGCGTGCCCCATGAGTTGAAATAAAATACTGTAGAACAGACAGGCCTTCCCTGAAATTAGCGGTAATCGGTGTTTCTATGATCTCCCCTGAAGGCTTGGCCATCAACCCACGCATTCCGGCAAGCTGTCGCATCTGGTCTTTACTGCCTCTGGCGCCTGAATCAGCCATCATGTAGACCGGATTCAGACCTTCCTGAGCAACAAGGTTACCCTCTTTATCTTTAATAAAACCACCGTCTTTATCCAGAACCGGATTCATTTTCATGGCCGCCATCATTTCATTGGCAATATCATCGGTAGCTTTGGCCCATATATCCACGACCTTGTTATATTTTTCACCCTGGGTGATCAGCCCTTCGGTGTATTGACGTCCTATTTCGGAAACCTTCTGTTCGGCATTCTTAAGAATACCCCATTTAGTGGGCGGTATAATCATGGCATCAATGGAAATACTCAATCCACCCTCGGTTGAATAACGATAGCCGATATCCTTGAGCCGGTCGGTAAGGATTACCGTTGTCTTGGGGCCAAGGTTTCGATAGGCATAATCTATCAGCTCCCGCAGGGCTTTTTTGTTCATAACCCGGTTTACCATTTTAAAAGGAATTTCCGAGTGTTTTTCAATAATTTCAAAAATATGATACTGCTCGTCGGACAGTACCACCTTGCTGCGGTCTCCGGATTCAAGGTTAAATACATTGGCTGCATCTTCCTCCTGCATACGGAAAACCCGCTGAAATTCATCTTCCCTGAAAAGGCCTATAAACCCATCTTTCTCACGGTCCGGGCTCTGCGAATATTTTGCTACAATGGATTTAAATTCGCTGCCCTCATTCAATTCTTCAAGTGCTTTGGCAGCTTCTTTTTCCGTTGTTACCATGATGTGGCGCATGACCATGATCATGCTTCTGGGAATTATCTCCCACAACAAAACTCGTCCGACGGTGGTTTCGATACGGTGCTTGCCCATTCGTACCTTTATTTCGGCATGAAGATCAACGGCCTTTGCATCATATGCGCACCGCACCTCTTCTATACTGGAAAAAAGCGTCCCCCTTCCTGCGCATCCTTTCATCCCACGGGTCATATAATAAATACCCAAAACAATATCCTGGCTCGGGACGATAATGGGGCTGCCGTTGGCAGGTGTCAGAATATTATTACTGGACAGCATCAATACCCTGGCTTCGATCTGGGATTCCACCGAAAGAGGAATATGCACCGCCATCTGATCACCGTCAAAGTCAGCGTTAAAGGCAGTGCAGACCAGCGGATGCAATTGAATGGCTTTGCCTTCTATCAACGTCGGCTCGAACGCCTGAATTCCCAACCGATGCAACGTAGGTGCACGATTGAGCATAACCGGATATTCCCTGACAACTTCATCCAGCGTATCCCAGACCTCGGGTAGCTCCCTTTCAACCATCTTCTTGGCACTTTTGACCGTTGAGACCAGCCCTTTTTGCTCCAACCGGCAATAGATAAAGGGCTTGAAAAGTTCCAGGGCCATTTTCTTGGGTAATCCACACTGGTGCAACCTAAGTTCCGGTCCGACGGTAATAACCGTACGGCCGGAATAATCCACCCGTTTACCCAGAAGATTCTGGCGAAAACGCCCCTGTTTACCCTTTAAGGTATCACTCAAAGATTTTAAAGGACGTTTATTGGTTCCCGTAATGACACGACCATGCCGCCCGTTATCAAAGAGCACATCCACGGATTCCTGCAGCATCCGTTTTTCATTACGGACGATGATATCCGGTGCCTTGAGATCGATGAGGCGTTTTAAACGATTATTTCGGTTAATCACCCGTCGATAAAGGTCGTTGAGATCCGACGTTGCAAACCGTCCCCCTTCCAGGGGAACAAGCGGACGCAAATCCGGTGGCAACACCGGGATAACATCCATAATCATCCAGGCCGGGTCTATTCCGGAACGCAGAAAAGCATCTACGATTTTTAATCTTTTGGATAGCTTTTTACGTTTGGCATCGGATCCGGTTGACTTAATATCAGCTTTCAGTTCTTTGTGAATCGCACTCAAATCGAGGCCTTCCAGAAGCCGCTTGACAGCTTCAGCACCGATCCCGGCCTCGAACTTGGCCCCATACATTTCACGTGCTTCGTTATACTTGTTGTCTGATAAGAGTTGACACCGGCTCAAACCCGTATCCTTGGGATCGATAACAATGTAGCTATCAAAATAAAGTACTTTTTCCATACTTTTAAGGGTCATATCAAGCAGATTACCGATCTTGCTTGGCAGACTCTTCAAAAACCAGATATGCGATACGGGCGCAGCCAGTTCAATATGGCCCATCCGTTCTCTACGGACCTTGGACTGGATTACCTCGACACCACATTTTTCACATATGATCCCCCTGTGCTTCATGCGTTTGTATTTTCCGCAATTACACTCGTAATCCTTGATGGGGCCAAATATTTTGGCACAGAACAAACCATCTCGCTCCGGTTTGAATGTACGATAATTGATCGTTTCCGGCTTCTTTATCTCACCATATGACCACTGATGAATCTGTTCCGAGGAAGCCAAGGCAACCCTAACTCCGCTGTAAAGCCGTGGATCTTTTGGTTTAGCGAAAAAATCGTATAGAGTTTCCAAAATATTCTCCTTAATTACCCAAAATGAACTACCCCGCAGCAAAGCTGCGAGGTATCAAAATGAATTTTTATCTTTTTAACCCCGATGCAAAGCATCAAGGAATTCTTTTGATTAAACGATGCCTGCAAAAAAGCGTGCACAAATCAATTGGAAAAAACCGCTTATTGCAGGTTCTATTTGGTGTCCATCCTAAAATAAGAATTTTTGTTCAAAATCAGGGCATGCACAAAAATAACCCCAGACATATGTTTGATATTCCGAGGCTTATTTTTGTGCAAAACGATGAGATTGGGCGAAAAGACCATTTCCGGATGAACACTATTTACCTTCTATAAGGTTCACGTCCAGCCCTAGACTCTGCAATTCCTTGGTCAGCACTCTGAAAGATTCAGGTATTCCGGGCTCCAGAGTATTTTGACCTTTAACGATTTTTTCATACATTCGGGTTCTCCCTGCCATATCATCCGATTTAACCGTTAAAAATTCCTGCAGGGCATGGGCTGCGCCATAGGCTTCCATGGCCCAGACCTCCATTTCACCTAGGCGCTGCCCGCCAAACTGAGCTTTACCGCCCAGCGGTTGCTGCGTCACAAGTGAATAAGGGCCAATCGATCGAGCATGGATCTTGTCATCAACCAGATGATGAAGCTTTAGCATATACATTGTACCAACTGTAATTTTCTCTTTAAACTGATCACCGGTTCGTCCGTCATATAATACAGCCTGTGCGGAAATATCGAGACCGGCTTCTATCAGCAGAGATTTAATCTCTTTCTCCTTGGCACCGTCAAAAACCGGTGTCGCCATATGAACCCCTTTTTGATAATGCAGGGCAAATTGACCCAGCGCTTTATCGTCCATCCCGTCAATTAAATGAACGGATTGTTTATCATCAAAAATCTTTTTCAGTTTTTTTCTCAAATCTTGATATTTCTTTTCTTCCAACAAACGGTTCAACTGATCGCCAAGGCCTTTTGCCGCACGTCCAAGATGAATTTCGAGGACCTGTCCCACGTTCATACGCGAAGGAACGCCCAGCGGATTTAAAACCATATCGACCGGTGTCCCGTCCTCAAAATACGGCAGATCTTCCTGGGGCAGTATTCTGGAGACAACGCCCTTGTTACCGTGCCGTCCGGCCATCTTATCTCCTACCGAAAGTTTTCTCTTCATGGCCACATAAGTCTTGACCATTTTAATCACGCCCGGCGGCAAGTCATCGCCCTTTTCATACCGGCTTACCGTGTCTTCAAAATTCCTGCGGCAAACTTCCCGCTGATCACGGTATCGCTCAAGCAGCGCATGAACCTGTTCGGTGACGGCGGCATCCTGCAGGACGATACTCTCCAGTTGTGCCATTGGGAGGTCTGCCAATTTTTCGGAATCTACAATGCTGTCTTTGGCAATCACCACCTTTTTACCTTTTTTCAGAGAAACCGCACTGGTCTGGTTGATCACCAGTTCCGCCACCCGCTCCCGGGCGACCTCCTCAATGATAGCCAGTTCATCTGCCCGGTCTTCCTCCAGCGCTGCAATTTCCTCATCTTCAATAAACCTGGCACGGTCATCCTTGTGAACCCCTTTTCTGGAAAACACCCTGACATCCACCACAATACCCTCAACCCCGGGCGGCACCCGCAACGAGGTGTCTTTGACATCACCTGCCTTTTCACCAAAAATAGCACGCAGAAGTTTTTCTTCAGGACTGAGTTGTGTTTCACCCTTTGGGGTAATCTTCCCAACCAGTACATCTCCCTGGCTGACCTCGGCACCCAGTCTGATAATACCGCTGTCATCCAGATCTTTCAGTGCATCTTCTCCGACATTCGGTATATCTCGGGTAATTTCTTCTTTGCCAAGTTTGGTATCTCTGGAAACAACTTCGAATTCTTCGATATGTACCGATGTATAGGTCCCGTCCCTGACAAGCCGCTCACCGACAAGAATCGAATCTTCAAAATTGTATCCGCCCCAAGGCATGAAAGCTACCGTGACATTTTTCCCCAGGGCCAGTTCGCCTTCTTCAGTAGCAGGACCATCGGCAATGATATCACCGGCCTCTACATACTGACCCTTTTTTACGATGGGGCGTTGATTAAAACAGGTATTCTGGTTCGATCTGACAAATTTGGAAAGACTGTATATCGCAGCAGGAGAACCATCATCCCCGTTTTTACCAAACTTGTCATGCTTGATAACAATTCGGGACGCTTCCACATCGGCCACAACGCCGCTCTGCCGCGCGACAACGGTTACACCCGAGTCTTTGGCAACAACGCCTTCAATTCCGGTGCCCACCAGCGGCGCTTCGCTTACGATGAGCGGTACGGCCTGCCGCTGCATGTTTGATCCCATCAGGGCCCGATTGGCATCATCATTTTCCAAAAACGGAATCAATGATGCCGACACACTGACCAACTGATTGGGCGAGATATCCATCATATCGATATCCTCGCGCTCCACCATCATAAAATCACCAGCAACCCGGGATGTAACCATGGAATTCACATATTCCCACTTGTCGTTGACAGGTGCATTTGCCTGGGCAATCGGATGCTTCTTTTCCTCAAAGGCACTTAAAAATTTAACTTCACTGGTAACGGTTGCATCCTTGACCACACTGTAGGGTGTCTCGATAAATCCGAAATCATTCACACGCGCATAAGTTCCAAGCGATACGATCAGACCGATATTAGGTCCTTCAGGCGTTTCAATCGGGCAAATCCTTCCATAGTGGGAGGGATGCACATCCCTCACTTCAAAGCCCGCCCTTTCACGTGTCAGGCCTCCGGGGCCCAGTGCGCTGAGCCTTCTTTTATGCGTGGTCTCGGAAAGAGGATTCGTCTGGTCCATAAACTGCGACAACTGGCTGGTCCCAAAAAATTCTTTAACGACAGCTGAGACCGGTTTCGGATTGACCAGATCGTTGGGCATCAGCGCATCGACCTCCTGCAGGCTCATGCGCTCTTTTATGGCCCGCTCCATCCTGACCAGCCCGATCCGGTATTGATTTTCAAGCAGCTCGCCTACGGCCCGTACACGACGATTTCCAAGATGATCGATATCGTCGACCATGCCCTGTGTGTCACGCAGTTCCACAAGCGTTCTGGTCGTAAGCAGGATATCTTCTCTGCGCAGGGTCCGGACGGATACAGGCGTATCGATACCCAACCTCAGATTAATTTTCAATCGCCCGACACCGGAAAGATCGTAATAAGAGGATTTAAAGAAAAGATGGTCCACAAAATCCTGAGCCACCTCGGGTGTTGCCGGATTCCCGGGCCTGAGACGCCGATATATCTCGATAAGCGCTTCTTCCCTGTTTTCAACTTTGTCCAGCAACAGCGTCTTTCGGATACATTCACTGGAAATGACACCATCTATAAAAAGCAAATCAAATTCCGCAATTCCGGCCTCGGTAAACCGGGCCAGGATGTCCTCATCAACCGGATCGTTCGCAGATACGATGCTCTGGCCGGTCCCAGGGTCATAAATCCCCCTGGCAAAATATTTGCCTGTGAGATCATCCTCTGTTATGGGTAGCAGTTCAATATTAGCGATTTTCATCTGCCGAATCGCGCGAATGGAAAACATTCGCCCCTGTTTAACGATGATATCACCTGTTTCAGGGTCCTTGATATCCCGGCTGGCACGCTTGCCTTTGAGAAACGTTTCGTCAAACTTTTTATAATAACGCTTGCCCTTGATTAATATTTTTTCCGACTTGTAAAAATATGTCAGCAAATCTTCGGTTGTATATCCGAACGCCTTGCAAAGAATGGTAATCGGGAATTTACGCCGCCTGTCTATTCGTGTATAAACAATATCCTTCGGATCGATTTCCATATCAATCCATGACCCGCGGACAGGTATGATCCTTGAGGTATATATTATTTTACCGCTGGAATGGGTTTTACCTTTGTCATGATCAAAAAATACACCCGAAGACCGATGAAGCTGGCTCACCACGACTCTTTCCGTGCCGTTGATAATAAAAGTGCCTTTGGCGGTCATCAATGGAATGGTGCCGAAATAAATTTCCTGCTCCTTAATATCCCTGATGTTTGAGACACCGGTTTCCTTGTCTACGTCATAAACGACCAGCCTTACGGTGATCCTCACGGGCAGTTCATATGTCATCCCGCGATGAACACATTCCGCTTCGCTGTGTTTTATCTCACTGAAGCGGTAGGACACGAATTCAAGAGACGCGCTCCCTGTGAAATCCTTAATCGGAAATACAGAGTTGAACACCGCCTGCAATCCAATATCCCGCCGTTTTTCAACCGGCACATCAATCTGTAGAAACCGGCTAAAAGATTCACGCTGCATCCCGATAAGATCCGGAATTTCAACTATTTTCCGTATTTTACCAAAATTTTTCCTTATGCGTTTATTCGACATGAGTATTTCCGACATGACGTCTCCAAAATCTGTAAGTTTTCGGATTATTTTTGTTGCAAAATAAAACGTTGGGTAACGTGATAAAAAGCTCTATCTGGGGGATTACGTGTTCATTCAAAATCAGTTTGTTTCTCCATTTTCAAGGAAGGCAAAATTCTAAAGGACTGGAAATCATAGAAAATGACAAGGCTCACTTAAAATACACTGATATTAAAAATTCCGAGTCCGGCGCCAATACTAAAGGAAAGTCGCCATATTTAACGAACACGAACTGAAAGTGATAAAATCTTTAATAGCCCCCATGCCATAGAGGTCAAGACACGAAAGGTAAGAGTTGTGAGTAATGAAAGAAGCTTAACCGTCAATTTATCCCTCACTACTCAAAACTCATATCTCACTACTTCCGTATAATCACTGTCAGGGAATATATGCCCATGTTTCTTCGACATATATTTTAAAACCCATATAAACAACAATCATATAAAATCAATCACCTGCTGTTTATTTCAGTCTATATAACTATTTAATTTCAACCTGAGCACCGGTTCCTTCCAGTTGCTCCTTGATTTTTTCCGCCTCTTCTTTTGGGAGACCTTCCTTAACCGCCTTGGGGGCTTCATCAACTAAAGCCTTAGCATCCTTTAGACCCAGTCCGGTGATCGCACGAACTTCCTTGATAACCTGAATTTTCTTATCGCCTATCGCAGTCAAAATAACATCAAATTCGGTTTGTTCATCAGCCTGTTCAGCAGCGCCATCGCCGGGACCGGCAGCCATCATGGCCACCGGCGCAGCGGCTGAAACACCGAACTTTTCTTCCATTTCCTTTACGAGCTCGGAAAGCTCGAGAACTGACATGTTTGCTATAAATTCAACTACATCGTTTTTGGTAATATCTGCCATTTTGTCCTCCACCTTATATCATCTTTCTAAAAGCGATTTTATCATTTTAATTGAGTTTACTTTTGCCACTTTCAGGCCGCTTCCTTCTGTTCCTTGATGGCCTGAAGCACGTTTAACATTCTTCCGGGGACATCACTGAGAGCTCTCACCAGAGCTGTCGGCACACCATTCATTGCCGAAAGAACCTGGCCAAGCAAAATTTCTCGCGAAGGCAAATCAGATAAGGATTTAATTTGACTTAAATCCAATGTCTTGCCGTTCATAACGCCGATCTTTATTTCAAACTTTTTGTTTTCACGCGCAAAATCCATCAGAATTCTGGCCGGTGCAACGGGGTCATCATAACTCAACGCAATGCCGCTCGGGCCTTTAAATTCATCTTTTATCACTGCAACATCGGTCTCGTCCGATGCCCTCATGAGCAAAGAATTTTTAGCAACCTTGAATTCAATATTTTCATCATTCAACTTCCTGCGCAAACGGCTTAACGCCGCTACATCAAGTCCTTTGTAATCCGTGAGAATGACAATTTTGGATTTTAAAAATCTTTCGTGCAGGTCTGCTTTTATTTGCTTCTTTTCTTCGATCTTCATTGTTGAATCAACACCTCCTCTCTTTTTGTAAAAACCGGAGGTAACGTATAAAGATAAAATCGCCGGTAAAAACGAAAATCTTCAATTTAATCGTCATCACGTGATGATTAGCCGTCTCGGCAGGCCGGTTAAACCGATTAAACACTTTGCAAGTGAACCTACGGTCTTTGACTGATATGTTATTGAAACGGCCTTCAAATCAGCCGTTTGTCCTAATTTAATGCCCA
>Ga0307991_1002720_pt1 | contig 11804 bp, 9 predicted proteins | sample EllFjometagen131_FD_203146 | JGI IMG/M metagenome (GOLD analysis project Ga0307991, IMG submission 203146) | Marine microbial communities from Ellis Fjord, Antarctic Ocean - #131 | ecosystem: Environmental > Aquatic > Marine > Unclassified | place: Southern Ocean | collected 2014-10-08 | reverse complement strand
TTCCGGCATCATACCATAAGAGATTTTTTAGGTCGCTCGAACGGAATCTCGATCTTCTCCTCGCCTACAAAAACAGCGCGGATTTGCCATCTAATTCCAACGGCATCGAGGCCTGGAACAGGACATTAGAGCGCAAATTGAAGAACATGGACGGGTTCCAAACGGATAAGTCGTGCAAGGCGTTCCTTAAGCTCTGGTTCAATGCTCATTCAATGAAAGTAACTAAGTAGATAATATGTCAACTAACTACAAACAAATAGACCCATTTATTGCAACGCTACCCGATATTATAAAATTTCCGCAAGCGAGATGTCGAATTTGCCGTTCTCATCGTCGAAAACACGAAGGCTGCAATCCGGATTTATCCCGATGATGATGTAAATCCCCCTCTTTCCCGCGACATCGATCTCGATCATTCGGCCTTGCCCATAAAGGTTTTTATTTATCGAGGGCAGCAACCTCTCAAAATCGGACGACAAGCTTTTCTGAATGTTTCCGTCGATCCTTTTCAAAAGCCTTCCCTCGAAATCGCGAATAGAAATTTCTTTGCCGATCAATTCGCCGAGGCAAACCGCCTTTCCGCGAATTTCCTCCGGGATGCCTTCGACAGGCAAATTCAGATTCACGCCGATCCCGATCGCGCCACGATGATAGCTCCCACTCGATATCGACTGCGCCAAAATACCGCATATCTTTCTTCCGTCGGCATAGACATCGTTCGGCCATTTTATGCGGAATTCTGTATCTGGAGAGTATTCGAGCGCCGTCTGAAGAACGGAATAACCGCAAACGATAGCCGCCTTCTGAAAATCGAATAGCTCCGCCGAACCATCGAGTAAAATCGACATGTATAATCCGCCCTTCGGCGATGCCCACAACCGCCCCCTTCGACCGACGCCGCCGGTCTGCATTTCCGCGACGAACACCGTGCCCGAAGGTTCACCCGCGAATTCCCCTGAAAGCGCAATCCGGTTCGTCGAATCGACTTCGACGAACCGGATTATCTTTTTTCCAATCGATGTTCTCAATAAATCAAGAGAATAGGCTGAGGAAAATTCCCGCCGCAATAGCGGTTCCGATCACTCCAGCGACGTTCGGACCCATCGCGTGCATTAGCAAATGGTTGTCCGGGTCCTCCTGGCGTCCGACCATCTGAACGACGCGCGCCGCATCCGGCACCGCCGATACACCGGCTGCACCGATGAGCGGGTTGATCTTCTCCTTGAGGAAAAGGTTCATGAGCTTCGCAAAAATCACGCCGCACGCAGTCGCTATCCCGAAAGCCACGACACCAAGACCGAATATCTTGAGTGAATCGGTGTTCAGGAAGGTCGTGCCCTGTGCGCTCGCTCCGACGCAAACTCCGATAAATATCGTAAAGGTATCCACGATAGCGGTGCTGGCGGTTTTTGCGAGACGCCCGGTAACGCCGCTCTCCTTCATAAGGTTACCCGCGAAGAGCAAACCGAGCAGCGGCAAAGCCGCCGGCGCGATATAAGCGCTTATCAGAAAAGCGATTATAGGGAAAACAATTTTTTCCTTCTTCGAAACCTTCCTCGGAGGAGACATCCGTATGAGGCGCTCCTCTTTGGTTGTCAGAAGCCTCATAATCGGCGGTTGTATAACGGGAACAAGCGCCATATATGAATATGCCGCTATCGAGATCGGCGCGAGATACTCGGGCGCGAGCTTCGTGGCGATGTAGATCGACGTCGGACCGTCCGCGCCGCCGATAAGGCCGATCGCCGCTCCGATAGCAACATCGAACTTGAATATGACAACCGCAACAAAGAACGTGAAAAACACGCCCGCCTGTGCGGCGGCTCCGAGAACAACCGTCTTTGGATTGGATATCAGGGTGGAAAAATCCGTCATCGCACCGATGCCGAGGAAGATCAGCGCGGGATAAAGGCCGGTTTTAACGCCGTAATAAAGAACGTTGAAAACCGATTTCATCTCCGGCGATTCTCCATAGACTCCGATTATCGCGCCGGGAGGTAAGGGAATGTTTCCTATCAATATCCCAAAGCCTATCGGCAGAAGAAGAAGCGGCTCGTATTCCTTTTTGATCGCGAGGTAAATGAAGATACAACCCACGATAAGCATCACTAAATTCTGGATGCTTACATTATAAAAGCCCGTGCTTCTGAGGAAAAGCTGTAGCGTTTCCATTGCCAGCTCCCTTAAGACGGTTCGATTTCAACAAGAACGTCGTCCTGTTGAACGGCATCGTCCTGTTTTACATTAATCTTAGCGATAACCCCGGAATGCGAAGCCTGAATCCGATTCTCCATCTTCATGGCTTCCATCAGGATAATATCCTGTCCCTTATCTACCTTGTCCTTATCTCCAATTAATACCTTCAGGATAATACCCGGAATAGGTGCGCGAACCGAAACCGAATTGGACTCAGCGGTAGTAGGTGTCACAGGTGCTGCCACAACGGTCGTTACGACTTGTGCGGGCTGAACGGATTTCCTCGCAACATGGCGACTAACCGGAGCGATCTCCTTCTTCCCAAACTGCTTTATATCGACAACTACCTCTTTCCCATCGATCATAACCGTTGCGAGTTGACCGGTCATCTCCTTGACATCGACCTTGAACTCCTTGCCGCCGATTGTGAAAATATATTCTCCCATGATCTTAATCCTTCGTTATGCCGGCTATCGACCAGCCACTAAAATTTCGGGGTTGATAATTAAAAGTCGGTTCGAGCGGTTCATCCTCGTGATAGAGCTTAGACTCGATTGCAAGTGCGGTGAAAATAGCGGTTAGCTGATCATCGTCCAATTCCGAAACCTTGAAGGACAAGCTTTTGTCGCCCTTTTTTTCGACCGACTTCTTTGGCTCTTTGACGACTACGGGGACATCCTGTTTGGTTTTGAAGATATGTTTAAACATCCAAACAACGAAGGATAGGCTAACGAGTCCGAGAATAACGACGATGATGCCCGTTATCGAAAGAAGTAAAATGTCCGTTAAACTGCCGCCTTCGGATGTTACTACGAGAAAAAGATTCATCTCTTCTCCTTAAAGCGGAATATTTCCATGTTTTTTAGCCGGTAATTTGTCTTTTTTATCCTTCATCATTTCCAGGGCTTTGATAATGCGATATCTTGTTTTCTGTGGCTCTATGACATCGTCGATGTAGCCCTTCTGTGCCGCAACGAAAGGATTTGCAAATGTCTCGCGATATTCATTCTCGAGCTCTGCGGCTTTAGCGGCAGCGCCACTAGCTTCCTTCAACTCCCTGTTGAATACGATTTCCACCGCACCCTTTGGCCCCATCACCGCGATCTCCGCCGTCGGAAGTGCATAATTGACGTCCGCAGCGAGATGCTTCGATCCCATCACATCGTAAGCGCCGCCGTAAGCCTTCCGAAGGACGATCGTTATCTTCGGAACCGTCGCTTCGGCATAGGCGTAAAGTAATTTTGCGCCGTGCTTTATAATCCCGCCGTGCTCCTGTATCGTTCCGGGCAAGAACCCCGGCACATCGACGAACGTCACGACCGGAATATTGAAACAGTCGCAGAACCGCACGAAACGCGCGCCCTTGATCGAAGCGTTGATATCCAGAACACCGGCGAGGCACTTTGGCTGGTTGGCAACGATACCGACCGATCTACCGCCCATATGCGCTAACCCTACGACGATATTCGTCGCCCAAAGCTGCTGCACCTCCATGAATTCCCCATCGTCAGCGACCTCGTGGATAATATCCAGAACATCGTAAGGCTTGTTCGGATTATCGGGAATAATCCGGTTTATATCGAAGCACTCGCGATTGCTTGGGTCGTCCGTCGGGAAATCGGGCGGAAGCTCCATATTGTTTTGTGGGATGAAATCGAAAAGCCGGCGAATCCCCTCGATAAGCGCATCCTCGTTTTCACAAGCAAAATGTGAAACGCCGCTGCGAGTATTATGGGTATTACATCCACCGAGTTCGTTTACCGTTACATCTTCGTTCGTGACGGTTTTGACGACCTTCGGGCCGGTCACGAACATATAGCTCGTGTCCTCGACCATGAATATAAAATCCGTGATCGCCGGCGAATACACCGCACCGCCCGCACATGGTCCCATTATCGCCGAAATCTGCGGAACAACACCGGAATAGACGACGTTTTTTAGAAAGATATCGCCATATCCGGCAAGTGAATCGACGCCCTCCTGGATTCGTGCGCCGCCGGAATCGTTTATCCCGATAATCGGTGCGCCGACCTTCGCGGCCATATCCATAACCTTCAGCACCTTATCCGCGAAGGTTTTCGAGAGCGACCCGCCGAAGACCGTAAAGTCATGCGAGAAGACGAAAACCATTCGGCCGTTAATAGTCCCGCAACCTGTAACGACGCCGTCGCCGGGGAAATGCTTTTTATCGATTCCGAAGTTATGGCAATTGTGCTCGACGAACATATCGAATTCCTCGAAACTTCCCTTGTCGAGCAACCTCTCGACCCTTTCACGAGCCGTGTATTTGCCAAGTGAATGCTGCTTCTCGACCCTCTTCTCGCCACCGCCCTTTCGAGCGTTCTCGCGGCGATTCTTGAGGTTCATAATCTTTTCTTCGATGCTCATTTTATACCTCGCAGATCTCGGTAAGGACCTTTGCGGTCGATTTAGGATGAACAAATGCTATCTTAACGCCACCGGCACCGATTCTCGGCGATTCGTCGATCATTCTCGCGCCGTTAGCCGTAATCTCTTCGATAGTTTTTTCGATATCGTCCGTGCGATATGCAATATGGTGAATCCCCTGTCCCCGCTTCTCGAGGAATTTGGAGATCGGGCTATCCGCAGATGTCGGTTCGATTAGCTCGATTTTCACATCGCCAACCTCGAACTTCGCTACCTTCACCATCTGGTCCGGGACATCCTCCACGCCGAGGAGCTTCAACCCCAATATATCGCGGAAAACCGGCGTTGCCTCATCGAGGCTCGCCACAGCAATCCCGATATGGTCGATTTTTTTTATCGTAACGCCTCCAATAGCTATACTATAATGTTCTCTCTATATTCGCCGAAAACGCCGCGCAAAACATCGCTGATCTCTCCGATAGTCGCATACTCCATCACCGCAGAGAGGATAGGCGGCATAATGTTTTTGTCCGATCTCGCCACGGACTCGATATTGCCCAGAAGCTCGCGGACCTTGTCGTTATCGCGCTCGGATTTGACCCTCGACAGCTTTTCGCGCTGCCGGACACCGATCGATTCGTCCACACGAAGCAGGTCCTCGACCGGCGATTCATCGATCTGGAATTTATTCAAACCGACGATTATCCTCTTTTCGGCCTCGATGGCTTTTTGATATTCGTAAGCGCTCCTCTGTATCTCCATCTGGACGAACCCCTTCTCGATGGCGCTCGTCATCCCCCCCATCGCGTCGATTTTCTCGATATACTCGAATGCCTCGCGCTCTATCCGGTCGGTGGTTTCCTCGATAAAATAGGAACCGCCAAAAGGATCGACGCTGTTTGCGACACCGGATTCGTTGGCGACGATCTGCTGCGTCCGAAGGGCAATGCGAACCGATTCCTCCGTCGGAAGGGAAAGGGCCTCGTCGCGCGAATTTGTATGCAGGCTCTGCGTCCCGCCGAAGACGGCGGCCAGCGTCTGGATCGCCACGCGGACGATGTTGTTATTCGGTTGCTGCGCGGTGAGTGTCGAACCGGCAGTCTGCGTGTGGAATCGAAGCATCGTCGATTTTGGCTTCTTCGCGCCGAAACGCTCCTTCATTATCTTCGCCCACATCCGCCTTGCGGCGCGGAATTTCGATACCTCTTCGAGAAGGTCGTTATGCGCGCTGAAAAAGAATGAGATCCTTCCGGCGAAGCTGTCGATATCCAATCCGGCCTCGATAGCCGCATCGCAATATGCGATTCCATCGGCGAGAGTGAACGCGACCTCCTGGACGGCCGTCGCGCCCGCCTCGCGGATATGATACCCGGAGACGGAGATGGTATTCCACCTCGGCAAATTCGCCGTGCAATACTCGAATATATTCGTGATTATCCGCATCGACGGCTTTGGCGGGAAGATATAAGTCCCGCGAGCGATATATTCCTTCAAAATGTCGTTCTGGATTGTGCCGCGAAGCACGGCCTTATCGACGCCCTGTTTCTCCGCAACGGCGATGGACATCGCGAGGAGGATTGCAGCGGTCGAGTTGATCGTCATCGATGTCGAAACCTTATCCAATGGGATCCCATCGAACAGGGTCTCCATATCGGCGAGCGTATCGATCGCGACGCCGACCTTGCCGACCTCGCCCTCGCTCATCGCATGATCGGAGTCGTAGCCGATCTGCGTCGGAAGATCGAACGCAATGGAAAGCCCGGTCTGTCCCTGAGAAAGCAGATACTTATACCGTTCGTTCGATTCTTCCGCCGTCCCGAAACCAGCATACTGCCTCATCGTCCACAATCTGCCTCGGAACATCGTTGGATAAACACCCCGCGTGAATGGATACGCCCCCGGAAAACCGATTTTTTCGAGGAACTCCTCGTCGGGATCGTCCGGCACGCAAAGCCGCTCCACCGGGTGCCCTGAGGAATCGACTAAATTCTCTCTCTCGGAAGATTTTGACAAAAAGGGGCGAAGAATCTCTTCTTCCCACCTTTTTTTGCCGTCATATTCAGGTTTTATTTTGCTGCCGATAATAAATCTCAAATCTCATTATTGGACTACTTTAACAAGTTTCGAAAGCATAAAGATTTTACATAAAAATGCAAAGATTATTTGCACTCAGCCGATAAAATTTTCATTCGCTGCGATCGAACGGATTGGATCGAGAAAACTCTAATCGACAAGTATCGCAGAACCTGCTTAACCGCACATTTCCGCATAATCTAACATATCTTTAAAGGAGAAATAGTCGAATAAAATTTCTCATTGGAAATCGTTAGAGATAAAAAAAGGGCATTCATCGAATGCCCTTTTTAGAATAGGAATTTTGCGAAGATTCAGGACATAAATGCCCTAAGATTCTTGCTCCGGGTGACATGACGCAACCGCCTGATCGCCTTTTCCTTGATCTGCCTGACACGCTCGCGGGTGATGCTGAAGCGATCTCCAATCTCCTCGAGGGTCAGCGGCCTCTCGCGATTAAGGCCGAAATAGAGAGAAATAACCTCGGCTTCGCGTTCGTTAATCGTGGATAGGACCTTTTCAATCTCGCCTGAAAGCGAGGTGTGAAGCAAGCTCCTGTCCGGAGACGGCAAGATGTCATCTTTCAGGATGTCCTTGAGTGAATTGGAATCGCCATCGGAGAATGGTGCGTCGAGAGACAGGTGTGAATTGGATATCTGGAGGGTATTCGACACCTCTTCTGTAGCCATTTCGAGCTTCTCTGCGATCTCGCTTGTGCTCGGGGAACGACCGTATTTCTGTTCGAGCTTGGAATGGGCCTTGCCGATCTTATGAAGCGCCCCGACACGGTTAAGTGGAAGCCTCACGATTCGGGACTGTTCTGCGAGGGCCTGCAAGACCGACTGTTTGACCCACCAAACAGCATACGAGATAAACTTGAAACCGCGTTTCTCGTCGAAACGCTTCGCCGCTTTGATAAGACCGATATTCCCTTCGTTGATAAGATCGGCGAGGGACAGGCCCTGGTTCTGATACTGTTTCGCGACACTTACGACAAATCGGAGATTCGCCTTCACGAGCTTTCCAAGGGCCTCATTGTCGCCACGATGGATCAGTATCGCGAGTTCGACCTCATCCTCCGCCGTGATCAGTGGCGTTTTTCCGATTTCTTTGAGGTAAATGTCCAGTGAGCGATCAACATCTCGTCCACCAATTTTTCGCTTTCCGGCCATACTCCTCCTTTTAATTATTGAAAAAAAACCCATATGCCCTGCAAAACTAAATTTTTCCGTCATTAGCCAATTTTGCAGGATTCGCTATTGAAAACAGCTTAATATCACACGATTTTTATATCGGTCGGAATACAACAACCCCCAATTATTCATAATTATAGAGATGAAAAAGCGGATGTCAAGCCGTCCAAATCCATATTTTTCACTATTTGCTCACGGCTATCGCGCCGTTGCGGACAGTCTCCCCATCCTTTTGAATGCTATAGAGATAAAGCCCTTGCGCCACGGGAATTTTCTTGCCATCGCAACCGCCCCAAATACGGTTTGAGACGCAGACCATCTTTTATTATGTTTTCGGTGCACAACGGAAGGATATACGAAAAAAGCCGGTTTTTAAAGACCGGCTTTTTTCCATTCTATGTTCTAGTATAGAGACTACTTGACAAGCGTGATCTTTCTGGTTGCCCAGTTCCCGTTGTCGTCGCGGGCACGCAGGAAATAGACCCCACTCGGGACGTTCCATCCGCTGTCGGAGTAGCTGTCCCAGACCAGCCTGACGCGACCCGGCTGAAGATCGCGGTCGATAAGCGTGCTTACCACGCGACCGGTAACATCGATAATATCGACCGTATAATGGCCGAAATCGTTGGCAGCAAACCAGACCGACGTCGCGGCGTTGAACGGATTCGGGTAGTTCCTTCCGAGGCGGAATGTCGCAGGCTTGTTGACCTCGAATTTTTCCTCGTAAATTCCCTCGACGATCTGTCTCTGGGAATATGCGGATTCGAGCAATCCCGCGTGCGGAAGCCTCAGATAGCAAACATCTCCGAGGGTAACCTCGCCCTCGCCCTCGGCGGTGCCAAAGGGATACGGCTTGAGTCCCGCGTCCTTGTCGAGGATGAAGAAGAGATGAACGCAATCGTCGATCCGCTCCGCAACGGTAACCTCGATCTCCGATTGGCAGCTTCCCGTGCTACACGAAGGACTGTTTGTATTTGTGATATTGAGTGGATCGGACCAGTATCCGCTGTCCGGATTATAAACCGAGCAGTAGATTTCGCTGTTCGGGAAAGTGAGGAGCGAGTTATCGACGAAAAGCGTTCCGGCATCGGCCCACCAATACTCCGACCAACGCTGCTCCCAAAAAACGAAGATATTTTCGTCTTCATCGACTGCAACGGTCGGCTCGTGGCTAGGGCCAATCTGTGAACTACGGAAAGGATCGGTGGGACGATAACCCGACGGCGGATGGAATATCCAATTATTCCACCAGGTAACGGTATCGATCACATCCGAAACCTCGTCCCAGTGGTAAAGGCATTCCATACGGTAGGCACCGACCGAACACGCTGCGGCACAGACATTCTCCCAGCCCTCGCGCGGAGCCAAAACAATCCCGCCCCAAACGGCGTGCAGAACGCCACTTGGCGAATATGCGACATTGAGATCGACCGGACGGATATATGCCGCACGCCAAACTTCGACGGTTTCCGGAGGAGTAGCTGTGGAATCGATCGAATATCCGACGTAAATGCTTTCCGGATAATCCGAATATATATGGGCCATGGCTTCGGTAATGGGGTCGGCGGCGCTCCACGTTTCTCCCATATCGGTAGAACGGCGGATATTAATCGCCGCCGCATCGAGCGTCGTCGTGTAGTAGTTCGCGATATCGCAGTAACACGTGTCGTTGACGATGGCCGTGTCGCGGCGGATATAAGCCATTGCGACCTTGTTGTTGCCGCCGGTTGGATTCTCCCATGCGGTAATGTCGCCGGTGATCCCGTTCTGGTTGTCCTCGATCTCGATTGGATCCTCGAAAATAAGATTGGTGATCGAAACGATGTCAGGTTTTATGAAGCCTCGGTAATAGATCAATCTGGAACCGCAAGGCTCACCGGTAGTCGAAATAGTGTCGGCGGAGTTCGAGCACGTGCTGACCATCCAAACCGTCGTGTCGATCTGAGCGATGACCGGCCATATTGCGACACAATCGAACGTTGGATCCTCGTGAACGTAATAAGGATCGGGGCCAGAATATGGCGTGATGAATACGCAACGGGTCGTATAAGCGCTCGCGTAATACATGCCGTCGAATGAGGCGTTGCTCTTGTTATTCGCCGAACCCATGCGATCGTGGTATGCTACGGTCGGGACGGTGTGTTCGTCGTCAATCGCTATCGTGGCATAGCCGGAATAATCGCCGCCATCGACCTGTGCACCATCGAATGGGCAAACCCAACCGGTCGAGGGGTCGCCGCCTGTCACGGAATCGATATGGAAATAGCTGTATTTCGTTCGGCGGTTGGTATGTGTGGGCGACGTTGCGTCCATCCAGCAAACATGGACACCACCATCGGGATCGACCGCGATATTGCGTCCCTTTGTGGAGTTATGCTGCATATCGTAATAGGTATCGCCCGCGATATAAAGAGGGAGTCCGTGATATTCCGGGAACGGCGGAGTGCTGTCGATTTCCATTGGGGAAAAAGAGTGAGTATAATCCACTCTGATCGGCGTTCCATAAATAGGAACATGACTTCCTATAAGTTTCTGATTTCGGGCATCTTCCATTGCAAATAAAAGACTTGCGGCAAGAGCCAACAAAACCAGCACAAACATAGCTTTGCGCATTTTACCTCCTTGGGTTTAGTAAAATTTTACCATCGATTTATAGACTAATATATATAGTCGAAGCGTTTTACTCAAGGGAAATTTTACCATCCGCCGATAGTTTATTTATTAGACGGATTTTTTCATCGGCAAGATAGAATGTCGAATCCATCGAAATTGCGGTCTCGAAGGCAGATAGAGCCTCGCCATAACGACCGAGCTGTGCCAAGGTCAGGCCGATATTATAATGTAGCTCCGCCGATTCGACGCCCAGATTTCGGGCCTTTTCAAAGGCGGCGAGCGCATCCTCTGGTTTTTCGAGTCTTTCGAGCGCCGTGCCGAGACCGATATGTGCATCGGGGAAGGCCGGCAATCCCTTTATCGATCTTTCCAGATGCTCGACGGCCTTCGGATAATCACCCTTCTGCGAATACAGCAAACCAAGATTGTAATTCACCCTTCCGACGATAGCGGAATCCGGCTGTGCACCGGCGGCCTCGATGGAATAGTATCCGCCCAGCTCGTAGTAACGAAGCACCTCCGACGATTGCGGCCGAGCCGCAGCAAGAAGGAATTTTTCCGATTCAAGAAAATCGCCGGATTTCATCGCCGATATTCCTGCGAGGTTTAGCAATCTTAAATCGAGGCTATCGACCGCCAATCCTGACCTCGCAATAACCAACGCGGAATCCGTTTCGCCAAAATCGAGAAGGGTCTGCGCGAAATTGATAAACGGAGCCGTCCCCACTGGATTATAATCGAGTGAGAGTTTGCCGTAACGCTTGGCCGCATAACCGTCCCCCTCGAGACGGGCTATCACTCCGAGATTGGAGAATGCCAAGCCTCGTTTTCCACCATCCAACGCAGCTTCACGCTCAAAATATTTCCCGGCGAGGTCATAATCCTTTAACCTATAAGCGATTATCCCCCGATTTAGATTTGCGCGGTCGATATTCGGACACGTCTCGATTGCAAGCGAATATAGCGAATCGGCGCTTTTAAAATCCCCCTCGCGTAAATACAGGTTCCCCAATCCGAAACAGCTTTCGGCTACTCCCCTATCCCCCAATTTCCCATAAGGCAAAATAACGCTCGCCGTCACCGCTAATCCAAATAAAAGCAGCCCGACAAACACCCGCTTGACCGATATTTTAATCGCATCTTTGCCGATAACGGAAGCCAAAATTGGAATTACTCCCACCAAAAGAGGCAGCCGAAATCGTGCGTTGACGAAAAAAATCACGACGGTCGCGCCGTGAAATATCAGCCATATCAGCATGAGCGACAGGCGCTTATTCCATCGCAGCAGCGGAAGAGCCAGCGCGCAGAGCGGCAAAAGAAAGCCCCATTTAAATGGAGAAC